>Ga0207702_10000283_pt1 | contig 58712 bp, 81 predicted proteins | sample KBSCornC62_FD_184302 | JGI IMG/M metagenome (GOLD analysis project Ga0207702, IMG submission 184302) | Corn rhizosphere microbial communities from Kellogg Biological Station, Michigan, USA - KBS Corn C6-2 (SPAdes) (version 2) | ecosystem: Host-associated > Plants > Roots > Rhizosphere > Soil ...
GTTCCACGGGCGCCAGCCGCTCGAGTTCGGCCAGGACGGTGCGGAGGTCGGCGATTGTCAGCGGTGCGACGTCCTCGGCGTTGGCGAACCACACGACGTCGCCGTGGGGCCAGTCGTCCAGGAACGCCCCCACGCGTCCCGCCGCCCCCTGCGCCTGCTCGCCGCCCGTTGTCTCGGCCGCCTCAACGGCGGCACGGTTGGGGGCGTCCTGTCGGCTGTGCGGCCACGAAGAGGCAATCGCGGCGGTGTGTGCAGCGCTGAGAATGCGTCGCTGCACGTCATCGATCTCGGGCCCGTCGAGGTCGGCGAGCAGGACGCCGCCGATGCTGGTATCGACGAACATGTGCTCGGCGAGGTCGAGGTAGTCGAGTCCGGCCGCGTAGTCCTGGATGAGCACGGCGGCGTATGCGCGGATCGCAGCATCGCTGATCTTGCGCTCGCTTTGCGGTCCGGGGACGGTCGGCGTCTCGGGCGGCTGGTGCTCGTCCGCCTTCGCAGGCTCGGGCCGCATGGCCTTGCGACAGAAGCACACCTCGCTGGGGGGCGTCAGGCTGACGCACTGCGGGCAGCCCCGGCAGTAGCAGACCGCGCACGGGTCGCCGTTGGCCGGTTGCGCGGTCCTTCCGCGTTCGTACGCGGCGAGCACCTTCTGCACGTCGTCGAGGTCTTCCTCGTCCATCACCAGCGGGCCCTCTGCCTGGAACCAGGCGCGCAGCCTCGCCGCGGCGTCGGCGGTCTCGGCGTCGTCGTCGGCGGTCGGGGTTTCGCCACTGTCGTGGAGCTTGAGGCCGGCGATGGCGATGGCGCTGGTTGCGGTCGTAATCGCGTCGACGGGGGCGTCGCCTGCCGCGGTCAGCGCCGTCATGACATCGGCGAGGAACGCGGCGATGTGGATCATCAGGTCGCCGTCGGCGGCTGTGACCTTCGGCAGCCGATAGTGGATGAGCGTGGTGAAACTGTCGGCGACCGGACGGGCCTGGGCGGTCAGCGTCGGCTGCGTGGCGATGCCTTCGCGGATGGAGGCGATGAGCCGGTCGGTGGTGATGGGGTCGTTGGTGGGCATCAGGTCTGCTCCGGTCGTAGGGAGGCGATGGCGCGCTGCGCGGCCGCGGCCCACTCGGGGCTTTGGCGGTAGCCGGCGGACGGGTCGTAGGCGGCGTAGACGGCCTCCTGGATGTCTTGCGGGACCTGGTTCCAGCAGGCGCGGCACATGAGCTGGTCGCGGCGGCGGGTGTTGACGCAGTCGTCGGCGTGGCAGGTCAGGCGGGCGGTCATGGGCTTCATCGGCTGGCCCGGATGGTGTGGATCATTCGCAGTCCCTTTCGGGTGGTGTCGGGTTGGGTCGGCGTCGTTCCGTCGGGGTGACGTCGGCGCGTGCTTCGGCTTCGAGGCGGGCCTCGCGGCGGTCGTCTCGGGTGGCGCCGCGGCCGCATGGGCCGGTGAAGCGGCTCATGCTGCGCCGCCGGCGGCGTTGTCGATGGGTCTGGTGGCGAGGTGGGCGGCGCGGATCTCGACGCCACGTTTGGTGAGCGGGACGCCGTCGGCTTCGAGTGCGCGGCGGCCGGCGACGCGCCAAGCGGTCGCGGCGGCCGGTCGCATCGCGGCAAGGACAGCGCGGGCGGTGTCGAGTTCGTCGTCGGCCGGCGGCGGCTCGGACTCTTCATCCACTTCTTCGCTTCGTCCACAGGCGTCACCGTCTCGGGTAGGTGACTGGGTCACCTGAGGTGAGTTAGTTGGAAGAAGTAGGAAGAGATTGGTAGGCGGCACCGGGTTGCCGGTACTCGTGCAACCCGTTGCCGGTACTCGTGCAACCGGTTGCCGGTACGGCTGGTTATCCACAGGGTCCGTAGCGGCACCGGGTTGCCGGTACTCGTCAGTAGGTTCTGGATCCTCGACAAGCTGTAGCGGCACCGGGTTGCCGGTACCGTCCGAGTTATCCACAGGGACGTCAGGGTCAGGTTCCGACACGGGGTTGCCGGTACGTTCCACCGGCATCGGCCGCTCCGGAAGCTGCCTGCCCTGAAGCGACGCCAGCAGCGGGCGCAGCGCCGGCGGTTTCGGACGCTTCCCAACCCGCGGTTCACCGTCCAAACCGAGCGGCACACCCTTCGGGTCACGGCGCATCGGGATGCCCGGCAGGTCCCCGCCGGGTGTGGTCAGCTGGTAGGTGTTCGCGTCCGTGGCGGTCCGGCCGTAGCGGGTCACCTCGATCAGGCCCAGTAGCTCCAGCGCCTGGACCGAGTCGCGGGCATACCGCTCATCGCAGATCGCCTCGTCGCCGAGCCGCTTCTGTCCGCACGATGCGTTGGAGCCGTCGGCGTCGGCGCTGATACCGAGGATGAAGGCCACCACCTTGATCTGCTGGGGCAGGTCAGAGCGGCGAATGACCTGCATCCAGGCGTAGTTGCCGAGTGCCTGGTGCTTCAACGTGGCCAATGCCGGTACCGCCCTTTCGTACGTGTGCTGATGTTCAAGGCGGTGCTATGCGGCCCGCACGGCCGTTGCGGCCGGTTTGGAACGGCGCCGGTTCTGGCCGACGTCGAGGGCTGACGCGGGCATCAGGCGACACCTGCCTCGGTGAGGACCTCGGCCCAGGCCGCGTCCAACGCCGCCGCGCGCTCGGCCTTTGCCTGCCGGATCTTGGCCCGGCGGTCGTTGGTGTATTCGGCGTAGGCATCCAGGCACGCGCGGCAGGCCTTCTCACCGCGGTATCGGTGTGTGTAGTAGCCGGGGAGCGTGCCGCACTGCGCAGGCTCGCGCGCCGCGACCTTGCCGGCGCGGTAGTCGCGGGTGTACTGCGCCCGGGCCTCACGGCAGGCATCGCACGCCTCTTCACCTGCCTTGATGTGGCGCTGGTAGCGGCCCGGCGTGCCGTGCGGCTTTAGTTCACGCGGCATGAGCACCTCCTCGCGGGCCCCTCACCGCTTGCTTTCCGGCAGCCCCGGCGAACAGGGACCGGTGGTGGGCGTCGCAGTCGTCGCAGGTCGGCAGGACCTCCTCGCCGGTGTGCTTGAACCGGCCGGCGACGTCGGCGACGACCTGCTTCGGCTCGATGGCGCGCGGGTTGCCGCACCCGGGACACACCGGGCAGTCGTTGCACCGCCGGGCGATCAGCGGGGCGGTGGCGAACCGCAGCCGGTTCTTGGCCATCGCGGCCTTCACGTCGGCCAGGCGGTACTCGCCGAGGCCCTTGATCTGCTTGGCGTTGTCCTCGGTGAGGGCGATCAGCTGGCCGATGGTGTCGATGCCGGCGGCGCGCAGCGCTTTCGGAGCTTCGGTGGTGCAGCCGAGCTCGGCGATCGGGGAATCGAAGCGCAGCGCCATCAGCCGCCGGCCTTCGCCACGTCGCTGTCGCTGCCAGTGCTGGCGTCTGCGCACAGCTCAGCGACGATGCGCTCCAGGTCCTCCACGGCGTTGGCGCCGCTGAACAGCTCCTCCGCCTGCTCCGGCGTCAGCCCGAGCAGGTGTCGCGCGGCCACCGAGACGTGGACGTAACCGGGCGAGGCCGGGTCGTCGTCGATGTGCTTTTGGAGCTCGTCCGGGCTGGGCAGGCTGGCGCGAAGGACTTCGTCGTCCTCGTCCAGCGTGACGCCGCCGAGCTTGACGGCCCAGCCTGCGAAGCAGTGAGCCGTGCCGCAGTCGGTCTGCAAAGACCAGTCCCCTTGGTACCAGGTGTCGGGGTACCGCTTGATATAGGTCAGCGTCTGCTGCAGCAGGACCTTGTTTGGGGTACTCATATCGGGTTCTCCATCGTCTTCAGGTCTGTGGGCGGCCGGCCGCCTGTCCCTCAACAGGCGGCCAGCCTCATCGCCGGCATCCCTCCGCGAACCCGAGGTCCGCGGCCCGGCGGTACTCCCCTTCCGGGGGGTTCGGTGGTCTGGGCCCGGCAGCCGGACCGGGGGTTATGGAGTCCGGCTGCCGGGCGGGGTGCCTGCTGACGGCCGGGGGGCAACCGTCGGCAGGCGGTCTGAGGGGCCGCGTCTACGGCTCTTCCAAGCCGAAGAGAACCTGCATCGTCAGGCACGGCCACAGGGCGGTGGCGAACGGCCGGGTGCATTCCTGGCACACGAGCAGGCCGCCGCCGCGATCGACTGCTTCGTGCAGCTGCCACGTGCGCTCCAGGCGCTGGGCCCAGCCGGCGTGCTGCTCGAGCAGGGTTTGCGCGCGCAGCCCGGCCCGGGCCAGAGCGATCAGCTCCGGGACATCGGCCGCGGATTCGCGGATCGGGCCGAGCCCGAGGCCGGCGCCCGGCACGGCCGCGGGTGAGAGCGAGGCGCGCCGGTACCGGGTCTCGGCTTCCTGCAGGAACGTCAGGCGTGCGGCGGAGCGGGAAGCGGTCGCTGGGCTCATGGTCCGGGCACCTCTGCGGCGGCGACCAGGTCGGCCGTCATGAACCGGCGCGGGCCCCGGATCTCGTCCAGTTCCAGGGTGGGCTCCTCAGCCGCCCAGTTGTCGGCGCTGATGGCGTCGGTCAGGGCCAGGGTCGCGTCGGTGTCGTCGTCCTGGTGCTCGACACCGATCGGGTGCAGGGGGCGGCGCAGCGGGGCGCAGGCGACGGCCTGCACGAGGTAGCGGTGGCGGCCGCGGTGCCAGCCGATGCTGGTGGCGTAGGAGCAGGTGCCCAGGATCAGCACGACCGCGCCGACGCCGAACGCGAGCGCTGTCAGGTGCAGCAGCCCGTTCTCGGTGTGGATGATCCACATGGCGTTGGCGCCGATGACGGCGGTGGTGGCGATGCGGGGCCCGATCTTCTGCCAGGGCTGGCGGCGGTGGCGCGAGGTGCTCACTGTGTGCCTCCATGGGCTGCGAGATAGGCGAGGACGATGGCGCCGGGCAGCCGCTCACCGTCGGCGGGGACGGCCCAGCCGGCAGCAACGGCCCAGGCGCGGGCTTTGCGCGAGGTGGCCGGATCCAGGCCCGCGGCCGTCGTGGGCGGCGCGGCCGGCGGCGCCGGTTCCGGGGTGGTGTCGAGGAGTTCGGCGAGCTCGGCCTCGTTCTTGGCCAGCTGCTCGCGCAGCACCTCGACGACCGCTCGCAGGGTCCGGATCTTCTCGCCGCGGTCGACGGGCTTGCCGGGCTGCTTGATGGGACTGCGCAGTTGCTGCTTCGGGGCTGGCCGCCTCGGAGCGGCCGGGACTGTCGGTGGCGCCGCGGCCGCGCGCTCGCCGGCGTCGGGCTTCAGGTCGGCGGGCTCGGCCAGCGTGGGCGACGGCGCGATGGTGGCACCGGGCAGCTGCCGCACGGAGGCCTTGCGGACACGGGGCGGCTGCGCGGCCGGCGCGGGAACGGCGGTCGGCTGCAGAGCGGCCCGGGCGTGGAGCCGGCCGAGGTCGACCGCGGCCGCGATCTGCGGCCGGGTCAGCTTGAGCTGCTCGGCGATGGTCTGGACCGGGACGAGCTGCGCGTGCAGGGTGAAGGCCTCCTTCTCGGTGGCCGTCATCGGGCGTGGTCCGGCTGGCATGGTCACCGCCGCCGTTTCGGGGCGGGGATGCCGAACTCGCGGCGCAGGGCGGCGCGGCCGTGCATGGTGTAGCCGCCGCAGAACCCATCCAGCTCCCACGCCAGGGCCCAGGTCAGGCATTCGGGCCGGTCCCAGCAGCCCGCGCACACGGCCTCGCTCGGCTCGCGGCGGACGCAGGCGGCGTGCGGCAGCCTCGGCATCGGGACGGTCATGCTGCGCTCACCTCCGCCCAGGCGTCGGCGAGCATCGCCTCGAAGGCTTTGGCCTTGGCCTTCTTCGCGGCGCGGTAGTCGCGCTGCTTCTCGGTCTTGTAGTCCCGTTCGGCCTGCTTGCAGGGGTCGCACAGCTCTTCGTCGTGCGCCTTGTGCCGGCGGGCCGCGCCGTAGGTGCCGCAGGGGGCCAGGACGCGCGGGTTCGCGGCGCGGTCGGCGGCGCTGCGTGCCCGGTTGGCCCGGTAGTCGGCCTGGTAGATGCGGTTGGCTTCTCGGCAGGGGTCGCAGACCGGTTCTCCGCGCTTCTTGTGCCGGGAGTAGCCGCCGGGTGTGCCGCAGGGCTTGAGGTGGCGCGTCATGCCGCGGTACCCCGTTCCTTGTCTGCGTGGCCCGGGTGGGTGTCGACGAGGAAAACCGGGGCGGTGCCGCCGAAGGTCCGGTCGCTCTCCGGGATGTTGCCCAGGTGCGCGATGTCCGGGGAGCGGCGCAGGATGCCGGTGTCGAGGTGCCAGTCGTGGTCGAAACGCCAGTCGATGTCCTGTCGCATGCTGCGGATCAGCAGGTCGATCGCTTCGATGGCGTCCCTGGTGAGACCGTGCCACTGGAAGTCGGCGTCGTAGGCGACAACGTGGCGGTACGGCCGGTGGTGGCGGGTGTACAGCAGCTGCAGCCGGACCACGGCGATGTCCGGGTCGTCGGCGGCTGCGCGGATCGCCGCGGCGAGGGTGGCGGTGCGCGCGCTGCCGGCACGTAGGGTCTTGATCCGGTTCACGATCCACCGGCCAAACCGACCTGGCGGCCGCGCTTCTCCAGGCGTCCGGACAGGGCAGCGCCGTCGGCCTTGGTGATGGTGCCGCCGGTGAGGGCCTTGCCGATCTCGACCTTGATGGCGCCGGCGTCTTCCTCGGTGATGGCCTGCGAGATCTGCGCGCAGATGCCGTCGAAGACGCTCCGGTCGGGCTCGGATTCCGGCTCGGGCTCGGGCGCGGTGTCCTGCGCGGCGGCTGTCTGCGACGCGGGGGCAGCTGGCGGGTCGGCCGAGAAGTAGCCGCTGCCCAGACCACGAATCAGGATCTCGGCGTCCGCGGCGCTGAGCTTGTCCAGCGACTCGACGTCGCGGCCCAGGGCGCCGTTGATGATGCCCAGCCGGGTGGCGGCGTCGCCCTCGAGCACGCCGCGGCTGTTGAGCAGCGAGTTGATCGTGCGGACCTGGGCGTCGCTGATCCCGCCGGAAACCGGGGCCGCGGCCGCCGGGCGCGGCGACGGCTTCGGGCCGCCGCGTTTTGCCCGCGGCGCCGGTGCTGCCGGGCGTGCCGGCGGCTGCGGCGCGGGCGAGGACTGCGCGGGTTGTGCCGTCGGTGCCGGCACGGCGGCCGGCGGCTCGGGCACGACGGCGGCGGGCTGCTCGGCGGCCGGTGCCGGCGGATACAGGTCCGGGGTGCCGGACAGGATCCTGACGACCTGGCGGGCCTCATCCGGGCTGAGGTGCGCCGCATCGTCGACGTTGCGGCCCAGGATCTCGGACAGCTCGGACAGCCGGTCCGGGCCGTGGGCGCCGCGCTTGCGGGCCAGCAGCGAGTTGATCCGGGCGATCCAGTCGGGGCGCGCCCACTGCTCGGCGGGCGCGCCGTCGGCCGCGGACAGGTCGTGCCCGCAGCCGCTGCAGAACCTCGCGGCTTCGTCGTGGTCGGACCTGCCGCAGCTGGCGCAGTTCTTCGGCGCGGGCAGCTCGTGCCCGCAGCCGTCGCAGAACCGGGCCTTCGCATCAGTGGTGGTCTTCGCGCAGCCGGTGCAGGTCTTGGTCGCGGGGTGCAGGTCGGTCTGGGCCCACTGGTCCAGGGCCACACCGAAACGAATCCCGCCGTTCTTCAGCCCGTTGCTGATCAGTTCGGGCTTGCCGCCGATGCCGGGCTTGCCGTAGGCGGGCCGCTCGACTCCGCCGATGGAGACGTACATCCACATGCCGCCGTCGTCGTCGAGGGCGGGCAGGCCGCGCTCGTCGAACGCCATCGGACGCCAGTTCCAGGCCAGGTCAGCGTCCAGGAACCTGTCGGTGACTTCGGCGTGGCCGACGTAGTCGTCGTGGTCGTGGGCGTTGCTGACGGTGCTGCGGCAGGTGTTGCACCAGACGGCGGCGTGCCGGTCGCAGGTGGCGCCGGCCTTCTGTTCGCTGGCCCAGTTGCAGTCCCAGCAGTAGACCCGCGGCTTCTTGCCGATGCTGCGGGCCGGGATCGGCTCCCGCAGCGCCCGCAGCGCGCGGTGGTTGACGCGCCGCGGCTTCGGCTTCGGCACGGCGGCCGCGGGGGTGGTGTCGTTCTCTTCCATGGTTACGCTTCCGTCGTGAGCAGCTGGGTGGCGCGGGTGGTGCACGCGCGCAGACGGGCCTGGGCGACCTCGGGGTCGCAGGCGGCGTCGCGGTCGTAGACCCGCTGGGCGCGGGTGGTGGTGCCGTAGGACACGAGCAGCTGCTCGTGGCAGGCGGCGACGATGGCGTGGTCGCTGACGGCCCACGGGTCCAGGTCGGCGGCGAACAGCAGCAGCGCCACCGTGGGCACGTCCAGCTGCAGCCGCGGGCCGTTCACCTCGGGACCGTCGGCCCAGTGGAACCCGACGGGCAGCACCGGGATCTGGGTCAGGCCCATCGCGGCCGCCATCGCCGGCGTGCGCTCGCGGCCGCGGTTCGGGTGGATCGGGTAGGCGTGGGTGCCGGCCAGCGGCACCGCGCACGCGGGCATCGTCAGGGCGGTCATCGCGCAGCCCCGCAGTCCTCGCATGAGCACGGGCTGACCAGGTACCAGAACCTGACCGACACGCCCTGGTAGTCGCCGCAGGCGGAGACCCGGTTCTGGCTCGGCGAGCCACCCAGCGGGTATTCGGCGTAGTCGAGGTCGAACTGCTCGGCCAGCTGCATCACTCGGCCGCGGATCTCGTGGTCGGAGAGCCCAAGGCCCCTGACGTGGACGTCGATGCTGCCGGAGCCGATGTTCCAGCCGCCGATTCGGATACCGATCGGTACACGCCCCATCAGCTCGCCGAGCACGCGGTATGCCAGCAGGTCCTGGTCACGCTGCTGCTGCTCGATGCTCTTGGGGCCCTGGCGTACCTCGGCGGTCGAGACGATGCCGTTCTGGACGAGGACGGCCGTGGCCTGTTCGGGGGTCACTGGGCCGCACCACCTTCCGCGGCCTGCTCGGCGAACTGCGACCAGCGCGCGGCCGAGCGCCACAGCTTCGTCGCGCGGTGGTAGTCGCCGGCGTTCCAGGCCTCGTAGCCCTCGGCCGTCTCGACCGTGGCGTACGTCTTGTACTTGTCCTCCGCCGCCAGCGCGGCGGCGGTCTCGATGGCACTCACAGGTCCTCCCAGCGCTCGACGCCGGCAGCCTCCAGGGCCATCTCCTCGCGGATCTGGCGGACGTCCTCGGCCTCGGCGTAGTCCACGTACTCAGCCGGCAGCGCGTCCGCGCTGTTGTCGTCGACGGGGATGTCCGCGCCGTCGTAGCGCTGAAGGACGGCGGCGTGGTTGCCGGCGGCGTCGGTGCTGTATACGACGAAGGTGTCGGCGTCGACGGGCTCGATGTAGGCGCTGGCGCCGCTCGGGGCCGCGTCATCAGCCGGGGCGGCCGCTGCGGTGAACAGGTCCTGCTGGCCATCGTCGTGCTGCTGCTCTAGCAGGCCGTCGTTGATGGCGTCAATGGCCAGCGACAACGTGTAGGAGCGGGTCTTGGCCTGCAGCCTGCGCGCGGCAGTGCTCTTGTCCGCGGGCAGCTTCGCGCGGCCGTTCTGAACCTGGCGGGCGTCGTATAGCAGCTTGAGCAGGTAGTTGCGGTCGACGGCGGTCACTCGTCATCACCGCCGTCCACGTCCTCGTCGTCGACGTCGAAGTGCTCGTCGTCGTAGCGGCTGGCGGCGTTCTCCTCGGCGTAGCGGTCCTCGTCGGCCGCGTCGAGCTCCGCCTCGGCGGCGCGCTCGTCGCCGTAGAGCTCGTCGGCGGTCAGGACGTCGGCGTTGGTCAGGCCCTCGTACGGGTCGTCCTCGTCGTCCTTCTCCTGGACGCCGGCGACGCGGTCCCAGGCCTCGTGGTCGAGATAGTCCATGCCGCCGTGGGTGCCGAGCGCGGTCGCGGCCGCGAGGGCGAGGGTGGCGTGCACCTGGGCGTCGGCCAGGTCGGCGAGCCGCTGATTGATGCGCTCCTGCGCGGTCAGAGTCGCTTTCCAGCCGAGGTCAGCGTCTGCCCACTCGTCGGCGGCCGCGCGCATCCGCTCGGCTTCGAGGTAGTGCTCGGGTCCGGTAGCCATGTCAGGCCTCGCTCTCGATGCAAGCGGCGTGCGCGAACAGCTGGCCCACAACGAGGTCGTAGGCGGCCGGGACGGTGGGCTCCCCTACGGCGAACTCGCGGCCGCACACGGTGCAGGCCTCACCGTCCATCTGCGCGCGGCTGAAGTGGCTCTCGTCCCGGTCGGCGCCGTCCAGGTCCATCAGGTCGCGGATCTCGGCCTCGGTCTCGGCGTCGGCCGCGTCCTCGACGAACTGCACGGGCTCGGCTTCCGGCGACAGGGAGAAGAACGAGATCGGCGTCAGCCCTTCCGGCGCCCGATCGAGCCGAACCAGCGCCCGACCGAGCGTGATCTTGACGACCATCCCGGCAGCGCCGGTCATGTTGTCGACGACACGGAGCCCCGGTGCGAACGATGCGGTCGCCTGATCGGCGTACCAGGCGTCGACGGCGTCGGCCGTGGCGTCCATGTCGGCGAACGCGCGCTCGGCTCCCGGGTCGGGCTCGCCCTCGGGCAGGACCAGGAGTTCGAGCTCCCAGTCGGCCAGCGACTCCTCGTCGTCGTCCTGGCGCATCGGCAGGCCGGCCGCGAGCGCGATCAGCTCGATTTCGTCGGCCTCGGCGTCAAACACGCCGCGGACGTCGCCGAGTTCGTCGGTGAGGTTCCCGATCGCCTCGTCGATCGCGTCGAGCTTCAGTGCCACGGTGAAGCGGCGGTCGGGCCCGAAGTCGTCGCTGGCGAACCGGGTGTGCGCCTCGCGGATGCTGGTCCATGCCGCGGTGAGCTGGCCGATGTGGTTGGACGGTTCCGCGTCCGGTTCGGCCAGTTGCGCGGCGAGCGGCGCCAGGTGCATGTGCATCTCATGCCGGCCGAGCAGCTCGGGGCGTAGCGCGGTGTAGGTCTGGATGGCGGCGATGCTGGCGGCCATTTCGGATGAGGCGGCGTCGACGGCGTACAGGGCCGGGAGCCGGTCCAGGGCGTCGACCGCGTCGGACAGCGGCCGCGGGTTGGCGGCGGGCGTGTCCGCCGGCGCCTTGCGGGTGTCGAGCTGGGCGAGGTTGATGGTGCGCCGCAGGGACTTGCCGGGGACCAGGCGGTTCACGTCGAACGCGTGCTCGTCGCGCACGTTGGGCACGTAGGGCTGCTCCTGTTCGCGCAGCCAGGCCAGGGCCTCGACAGACACGCCGGGATACGCGAGCGGGAGCTCGCGGGCGGTCGGCTTGAGGTCCTCGTCGTCCTCGTCGACGGCGAGCAGGTCCTCGTGCGAGGGCTCGCGCCCGTTGCCGGCGATGAGGTCGTCGAAGCTGGGCTCACGCCAGCGGTCGCCGGTGAGGTGTGTTGCCTGCGGGGTGCGCGCCGTGGCGCACGGGATCGTCGCCTCGGCGGCGAGGTTGGCGCGCTTCTTCCGCGCGAGGCGCGGGAGGGTAAGATCTGACATTGATCAGCCTCTTTCTCTGGGTGGGAACTCTGGGGATTGCTGGTCATCTCGAGCCCGGACCTGTTCGCGCAGGTGCGGGCTCACTGCTTTCGGCGCTCAGGACTTCCTGGCGCGAGTTTGGGAACTGGGCTGGATGTCCGGCACAGCGCCCGTTGCGGTGGTGTCAGGAGTGCTCTCGCTGTCGCTGGTCTGCGCGGCGAACTTGGCCGAGATGTCGAGCATGTCCGCGACGGAGAACCGGATGTAGCGACCGAACTCCCGGTGCGGCAGCGACTTGATGTGCCGTCGCAGCCAGCGCTCCGGCAGTTCGAACTCGGCGGCGGCGGTCTCGTAGCTGAAGTGCCGTGTCGGGCTGAAACCGACCGACGCTGTAGCCGCTTGTGCGGACGTCATGCGTCGACCGTCGTTATTGAGCGGATCGTGGTGTCCAGTTCCTTAGCGATCTGGCGCATACGCTCGTGCGGCGGTAGGTAGCTGCCGCGCTCGACCTGGCTGATGTAGCTGTTGCTCATGCCGATGCGCTCGCTCAGCTGGCGGGCACTGACGCCCTTGGCCTCGCGCACCTCTCTGAGAGCCGCCGGATCAATCCGGCGCCATCTGGGATCACGCTTTTGCATGCTTAGATGTAAGCACTGACTGCTTACATAGGTCAAGCCTTTGGATGCTTACTCCGCTTACCCAGCGCCTACCGAGCAGCCCCCCAGGCTCGCAACATGTAGTTAAAAGTAAGCACCTTATGGCGTGGGGGTGGCGTAAAACCCTGGTCAAGACGGACGTTTCGTGCTGACGTGCTTACAAAAGTCGTGCATCATATGGAGCATGGGAGACGACTGGAAGCGCCTAGGGAGGCTCGTTGCTGAGCGCCGCAAGGCACTCGGTATGAGCAGCCAGGTAGCCCTGGCTGAAGCGTCAGGAATCGGGCGATCCACCATCCAAAAGATCGAATGGGGCACCGCCAGTCCTGAACGAAAAACCAGGCGGATGTTGGAGCTGGCCCTCCGCTGGGAGGAGGGGAGCATCACCGCGATCCTCGCCGGCGGCGACCCGACACCGACAGCGGGGGAAGTCGATGCTGAAACCGAACGTGCCTGGCAGCGCGAGCCCACAGCCCCCGGTGACCTATCGCAGTTGATTCGCAACGTCGTGTTCGAGGCGGCTATCGGCTTGGCTCCCGGTGCATCCGCAGCACAGATCCGTGCGGTCGAAGAGCGGGCTCGCAAACTTGCACGTGAAGCCGGTTATACCGTGGCTCGAGAGCGGCAGGACGCGCATACAGAGGAAGAGCCAGGACTCTGACGTCCTGGCTCTTCCCGCGTTCGAACATACGTTCTTTTTAACGATGTACAGACCCTAGACCTGCAACACAACTTGGTGGCAGTGTGGATCGTCTAACCGTGAGACGGGCGTGAGCATCTACGGGAGGACAAACCAGTGGTGGAATCTGACCAACCCAGCGAAACAGGCGTCTTAGCCGTCTTCCACGTAGTCGTAGGAGACATTCCCGACAAGGCAGCCTACGGCTGCATCAACGAGGACGGCGAAGCAGTTGTCAACGCCGACCGCGCCGCCTTCGAAGGCGACCTCCAAGCGCGCGAGAACGCGAACAAGGTCGCAATGGAGCTCTTCGCGAAACTCATGGCCGCCACCTCCATGAAGCTCGCCGTCTAAGCCACCGGCTCGCACCCGCCCCACCCACGACCGCCGCCGACGCCGCACATGCGGCGCCAACGGCGGTCGAAACGCGTCAGGACACTACACGCAGCCGCGGACGGTCCAGGGCCGCCTCTATGGCCGCCAGGGCCTCAGTCTCCAGCTCCTTCACCAAGTGCCCGTATCGGTCCACGGTCGTGGTGATGGACTCGTGCCCCAGGCGCCGCTGAATCGCCGGCAGCGGCACGTTCGCGGCGATCAGCCACGATGCGTGAGTGTGCCGCAGGTCCTGTAGCGAGGGGTGCTTGCGTAGGCCGCGCTTCTGCGCCTCCGGCACGGCAAGCCGCCAAAACCGGTGGTACCACTTCGAGTTCGGCCACGGTTGGTCGGCCTCGTCGACGAAGAGGAAGTCCTCCAGGTCGCGTCCCTTGGCCAGTCGGCGCACGACCTTCGCGCCGGTCTCGGAGACCGCGAGTGTCCGGCGGGCGCGCTTGCTCTTCGGCGCACCCAGGAACGGCTTGCGGTTCTCGTCTTCCTTCCAGGCCCGATGCACGGTGATGCGCAGCGGCTCGGCGCCGGGGCTCGGGTCGAGGATGTCCTTCACCTTCAGCGCGAACAGCTCCCCGCGGCGTAGCCCGGTCGAGACGGCCAGCACGGCGACGTCCTGGGCTTCCGGGGCGAGGCTGCCGAGAAGCAGCTGGAACTCGTCGTACTCCAGGAAGCACATGGTTTCGTCGATCTGGTGATCAGGGCGTGGCAGGTCCGTCTCCGCGCACGGGTTCGAGGAGCGCAGCGCCGGCCGGGCCTTCATGGCCCCCTTCATGATCTGGAACAGCAGCCCGTGAAGGTTCCAGATGTACTTCGGCGAGTACGGCTTGCGCAGCCACTCGTCGTCGTCGTTCGGGTCCCGTTCGCCGTCGGCGAGCGCGTTCACCCACAGCGCCACGGTCTCCTCGTTGAAGGCGTCTTCGTCGCGTACGTCGAGCTGGCCGAAGTACGGGCTCATATGCCGTGCCACAAGCTTGCGGTAGTCGTTGCGGGTCTTGGCGTCAATGCCGGACTTCTTCTTCAGGTATCGCTCGGCCCAGGCATCGAACAGGACCGGTTCGGGCTTCTCCGCCGGCTTCTCGACGGTGACGAAACCCACCTTCGGCACCCAGCCGGGCGGGTAGCGGTCGCCGTAGCCCTTGACCAGGCCGAGGAACTTCTCGCGAGTCTCGGGGTCGTCGAAGGTCTCCTGACACGGCTTACCGTCCTGGCGCCACAGCACCAGATAGGCCATGCCGTTCTTGCGGGGCAGATCTTTGGTGTAGGCCATGCCGCGACGGTAGAACCCCGGAGCTTGATCGTTCCGGGGTTCGACAAGTTTTCTGCAAGTAATTCTCGGGCTGTCGATCTTGTCTTGGGGCTCGCGCTGGTCAGTGCATGTGTGACTGTGCGGAGGATGTGGGATTCGAACCTCCGGCGTCACCCGTTTGACGTGCGGCGCCGCAGGTCGCCCATCCGACACGTGACGCTAAGAACCCGTGGATAACCGCTAAGGATCAGTTCGCTGCAAGTAAAACTTGCACCGCACTACGCTGGCTCTATGACCGCCGACTACGTCCTCGTGACGACCACCGTGGAAGACGTCGAAGACGCCAAAATGCTCGCCGACTCGATCGTGAACGCACGACTCGCGGCATGCGCTCACCTCGAACCGACCCGCTCGGTCTACTGGTGGGCCGGCGCCGTCCAGGACGACGAGGAATGGAAGGTGGAGTTCAAAACGACCGCGCACCGCGCCGCCGAGCTCCAGCAAGCCATCCTCGACCAGCACACCTACAAGACACCGCAGGTGGTCGTGACACCGATCATCGGCGGCTCGCCGGCCTACCTCGCGTGGCTCACCGCCGAGACGACGCCGCGCACCTAGACCTGCTCGGGCGCCACCGCGCGGATCCGCTCCCGCAGCTCGATCGCCTCGGCCGCGTCGGGCAGCTGCCCGGCGAGCGCGGCCAGGCGCGTACGGCCCATCGTGGTGTCGTCCTCGATTGTGGCGGCGAGCGCGCGCTTGCCGACGTCGACCGCCTGGTCGACGTCGCCGGCGGCGAGCCATCCGAGCGCGCTGTCACCGAGCACACTGCACCGGATCTTGGCGTCGTCGTCGCCGAGCGCATCGAGCGCGTCGACGACGGCGGCGCCGAGCTCGGAGTGTCCAATCCCGGCGTATGTAGAGATGGCCATCGAACCCAGGCGGGCCCGGCGGAAGAAGCGGGTCCAGGCCTGCTCCGACTCGGGGTTGGCGTAGTCGAAGACGGCACGCGCGCGCTCCAACGCCCGGACGGCGCCCTCGCGGTCGCCGAGGACCGCGGCCTCCTCGGCCTCCCGGGCGGCCAGCCACGCCGAGGCGGTCGCGTAGCCAGGGCCGCGGACGTGCCGTTGTGCCTCGGCCAGCATGTCGCGCGCACGCTTGGCGGGCGCGGCGTAGGAGCCGTACCCCAGGGCGAGCGCGGTGACAGCGCCGTGGCCGGCCGCCTGTCCGGCCTGGACGGCGACGTTGTAGTACTGCGCGGCCTTCTTCCGGTCGCCGAGGTCGTACTCCATCCACCCGGCCAGGGCCGCGGTCTCCCCGGCCGCGATGGCCAGGGCCGCGCGGTATCGGCCGGCGTGAGGCATGAGCGACGTGAGTGTGTCCAGGTGAGCGGTCAGCCGGTCGATCATCAGCCGGGCCGGGATGTGCTCCTCGGACTCGAACATGCCCGCGGTGGTGGCTTCCAGCGCGTCCACGGTGGGCTGGTCCAAGCCGCAGCCGTCGAGGGCCGCCGCGAGACGCCCCCAGGGCTCTGAGGCCGCGCCAGCGACGAGGGCCGCGGCGCCGAGGAAGGTGAATGAGCGCCTGTCCACCTCGCTCTCCGTGCCGTCTAGCATGATCTTGCCGAACGTGCGCTCGGCCCTGGCTGCACTGGCAGCCTTGTCCACCTCGCGCCGCGGAATTCCGTAGGCCGTGGCGATGGCGTCGCGCCAGAACGGCTCGGGGATCCGCTTGCCGAGCTCCCAGCGCTTGACGTTGCCGAGAACACCCTCAACGTCCCTTCCCATGGCGGTGGCGATCACCGTCGCGATCTCCTTGCGGGTACGCCCCGACTGCTGGCGTAACTGGGTGAGCAGCGGTGCGACGGTGTTGGCATTCATCATGGGGTCCGCTCTGGGGTGTGTGGGAGCCAGCATTCTCATTCTGGCCCCCTAACTGGCCCCCTGTCAGCAAAATGGCCCCCTGCGTGGCGCCTGACGTGCGCATCTACTTCACGAACACTGGATCAGGGCCCTTGCAAGTGCCACCGTGGCCCCCTTCCATCAGGCAGCCAAGTAGTAAGAGGCACATGTGACGAGCTCGACGAGCACCGACATCACCGAGGCCAACGTCTCCGACGCGGAGTTCGGCGCCAGGTTTCTCGCCTACGTCGAGGAGCGCGTCGCCTATCACACCGCCGAGCTGGCCAAGCTGAACGAACTGCGGGAGCTCTGGGCCGCGCGACAGACTCCCCAGGAGGTACACGATGAACAGCCCGGCTGAGCCGCCCCCCGACTGCCGCTGCGGCGGCACCGGCGCCTACACCACCGAAATCTCGCTGGCTGACGCCGTGGTGGTCGTGCGCCGCGTGTGCCTGAAGCACCTGGAGCTCCGGACCCGGCTGAAGGACACCGCCACCGGCCGCATCGGCGAGGTGATGGAGAAGAACAAGGCTTACCAGCGCGTGCACCTGCGGCCCGTCGGCGGCGGCCGGGAGTGGACGGCCGACGTCGGCAGCCTCGAATTCGTGGTGCCGGCATGACCATCCGTACCAAGCACCTCGACAGCGTGACCGTCTACGCAGGCAGCCCCGCCGAACTCGCGGCCGTCGCTGACGAGTACGCCGACGGCCGACGGCCCATGCCGCGCGGCCTGAACGCCGGACATTTGGAGGTGGTCGCCGAGCAGCTGCGTGCCGGGCACCGCGTGCACAACCTGGGGCCGTTGCGGTTCTACGCCGACAGGCCCGACGGGACGCCATTCCGCGGGCCCTTCGCGCCCGATGCCCAGTAACACCACCACGACAAGCGCCCGGCCCGAGTGGCCGGGCGCTGGTGCGTTAGTCGGCCTTCGGAGGGCGCCCGCGCTCGCGGATCTCCACACCGGCGCGAGTCAGGACAGCCCGCACGTTCTCGTAGCTGAGGTGCGTGAGCCGGGCAATGTCCCGCAGGGCGTTGCGTGCCCGGTAAGCCTCGACGATCAGCGCCTGCGTCTTGGCGTGCTCCTCGTCCTCGCGGGCCACCTGCGCGGCGAGTCGGCTCATCACGTCGTCCTCCACGGTGCACATGATCGCAGGTCTAGGCGACGATTCACAGCAACCTGAGCTGGGCTGGTTGACGCCATCCGGAAGCGCTGCAACCCTTACAATGATAGAGATTCTAACTTTTCTCGGCTGACTACACCACGACCCGAAGGGCGTCCCATGCGTTCCCACCTCATCGCCCGCGCAGGCCTGGCCACGGCACCCGTGACGGTATTCGCACCCGCCGCCGGTACCGCTCTCACCGGCCACGGCGCGCCGTGGATCGTCGCGCCCGTCGGCTCGGTGGTCGCGGCCGTCGTCGGCATCCGCGCCGAGCGCCGCGCCGCCTCCACGCGCCGCCGCGGTGTCGTCGTCGCCGACCCGGCCCCGGACGCCGACGGCATCGTGTGCGCCACCGCGCCACGGGACCTGGTCGGCGTTGACTACGCCTGGTCCGACGAGGCGGCGTGATGGACACGCGCCCGGACCTGCCGCCGCGGCCCGGTATCGGCTTGGCCGCCGCCGGGCTGCTGGAGGTCGGCCTGACATCGCTGGAGGCCGGCCACCTGCCCGCCGCAATCGGCTCGCTGGCCGCGATCGACGCCGACGCCTGGACCGCGATCCTCGACCGCTTCCCGAACCTTCCCGCCTTGATCCAGAAATGGAGCAGCCCCCGATGACCACTTCCCTGCTGCCCGCGGCCGTGCTCACGGTCGCCTCGGCGGCGCTGTTCGCCGCGCACCAGTTCGGCGACCACTGGGCCCAAACGCCGACGCAAGCCATGACCAAGGGCGGATCCGGCTGGTCGGCGCGCACCGCGTGCGCCAGTCACGTCCTGGTCCTGACCGCGGTGAAGCTCGCCGCGCTGCTAGCCGCGTTCGCCGTGGCCGGCCTGCCGATCCGGCCGGCCTGGTGGGCCGCCGGCCTCGGCGTCGACGCCGCCTCCCACTACTGGGCCGACCGTCGCAGCACCCTGCGCGCCCTGGCCGCCGCGTTCGGACCGGGCAAGGCCGCGTTCTTCGACCTCGGCGCCCCTCGCCCCGGCCGCGACGACAACCCGACGCTGGGCACCGGTGCGTACGCCCTCGATCAGTCCTGGCACGTCGGATGGCTGTTCATCGCGGCCCTGATCCTCGCGGCGGGTGCCCGATGAACATCACGAACCTGACGCACTGGGCCTCGGCGAACTCGCCATGGTCCTACATCGGCGTCGGCGTCGCAGCGCTACTGACCCTGGTCCTGCTGCTGCTCGCCGCGCTACTGGTGAGCAATGCCGTCCGTGTCGCCGGCCGCGAACGCCGCATCTCCGGCCTGATCAACGTGGCCGGCCTGCTGGCCACGTCCGTTCAGGCCACCGGCATGTGGAAGTTCTTCGGCACCACCATGGGCCTGCCGGGCGCCTTCCGGGTCGTCCTGTTCGGGTTCATGGAAATCGCGCTGCTGGCCTGTGCCCTGCGAGCCCGAGACAACGTCGAGCGCGGCGACGACGCGGGCATCGACTGGTTCCTGGTGGTGGCGCTGGCGCTGTCCTCCGGCGTCCTGTCGTCCACGGACGCCGCCTCGGCGCAGGAAGTGCTGATGCGCATCCTGGTGTCTGTTGTGGTGGCGCTGCTGTGGACGCGGGACCTGATGGCCGCGAAGCGGGCGGCCCGCGCGAACGGCGGCCGGCGTTCCGGCCCGGTGCGCTGGCGCATCACCCCCGAGCGCATCTTCGTGTGGCTTCGCCTGGCGGACGCCATCGACACCACCGTCCAGGGCGTTGAGGCCGGCCGCCGTGTCTCGCGGTACCTGCGGGCCACCGACCGCGCCGCGCGGTCCTGGCGCTGGCCCTGGAGTTCGGAGGCCCGTGCCGACCGGGCCCGGATGCGACTCACCACGCACGCCCTGATGCACGGCGACCCGACCGACGTCCACGAGCAGCTGGCCGGCGCGGCGTTCAGCGACGCCCTGAAGCGGCTCGGAATCGGCACGCCGCAGACGCCCCAGGAACGGCCCGTTCTCAACGTCCTGTCGCCGTTCACACGGCCGTTCCCCCCGCAGACCAAGCCGTTCAGTGTGCCCGTCAAGACCCTGCCTTCGCCGCCGCCTGAGAACGCGGCCCAGCACGCGCGTGAACTCCACCAGCAGGGCCTGTCCTATCAGGAGATCGGCGACCGCCTCGGCCGGTCGAAGACGTGGGCCTTCAACGCGGTCAAGGGCCACGCGCCGGCGTCCGTGAACGGCCACGGCGGCTGATCCCGCATGGTGCCCGGCCGGCACGCACCACCGGCCGGGTGGCCATGGGGGATCAGCCCTCGATCCGACTCGACCCAAGGAGACACCGCCATGATCCCGAAGACTGCCGCCCAGCACATCGCCGCCGCTGAGAGAGCTCTGGAACGCGCCGAGCAGCCCTCGGCCTCCCCGTCGGTGGCGAATCACTACCTGCGCGTGGCCGAGGTGCACACGCAGCTCGCCGCCGTCGTGCAGACCGAGGCCCGGCAGGCCCGCGACCGGGACTGACGCCCTGGTGGTGCCCGACCGTCCGGAGCGCGGCGGTCGGGCGCCACGAGGGCGTCGACCGGCGTCCCTCCACAACAAGCCACAGAAAGGAAAACTGATCATGACACGAGCCGACCGGATCCGCCGAGCCAACGAAGCCGCCGCCGACGCGCAGCAGCGCGCCGATGCCCACCGCAAGGAAACCGACGAGGGCATCCGCAACGCGCGCGGTAGCCGCTACCAGAAGCCCGACACCGAGTTCATCCGCAACTGGAAGCCCCAGCGCGACGCCGACCAGGAGTACCTCGACGACCGCGCTCGCGAGACCGCCAAGGACGCCGCCAAGGCCAGAAGGCGCTGGTGGTAGCAGCTATGACCCACAGACCGCGCACCACCGAGGACGACCTCACGCCTGAGCAGAAAGCCGCGCGTGACGCCGAGCTCGGCCGCCGCCCGCCACACATCACGAAGGAGCACCTCATGAGCCGCAGCATCCGAGGCCACGCGCAGTACAACAACAAGCCCGACACCAGGCCCACAGGCACCGGCGGCATTCGCGACTACGACCCGAAGCGCCCCGGAGGCGACGCCGGCACCGGCCCCTACACCGGCGACCACGACTTCAACAGCCGACCCGCGCAGAAGCGGTGGCCCCACGGACGCGGCTGATCCGGCCCGACCTGGCATCTATCAGCGAAGGAACCCGCAATGCCCGAGCACACGCTCAACGGCCACGCCAGGGCTGGCGAAATCCCCGTCCAGGCCAAGCCTCTGGCATTCGACCCGTACACCGCGCCGCTGGACCCGAACACGCCGCCGGACGCCGTCCCGGCCGCCGCACCGCAGCCGGTGCCGGCGCCCGAGCCGGACGTCGTCGACGAGCGGCAGGACCAGACGTCCGACGAGCAGGCCGAGCCGCGCCGGGGCTTCCACCGGATCCGCACCGTCGCAGGCCACCGGCACACCCGCACCGTTGTCCGGCACGCCGCCTACGTCGCGCAGGGCGCGGCCATCGCGGCACGTCAGCGGCGTGACACCCGCTCGACTGCGCGGCATGAGCGGATGATGCGGGTCGCCGAATCGCAGGGGGACCACGCCACCGCGCTGTTGTGGGAGGAGCGGAAGCACCGGCACCTCGCGGACAGGCACGCCCGGCGTATGCAGCTGCTCCACGCACCGGTGCACGCCGCGAAGTCCGGCGCCTACGGCACCGCGACCGCGGCCGGGCTGCTGCTCGTCATCGGCATATGCCTCGCCGCCGCCGAACACGACCCGCACCAGGTCGCCGCGCCGTTCATCGACGCCGCCGACGTGGTGAAGTTCGTCATCGCCATGGTGTCGATCCTGTGGCCGCCGGCGGTCCTGGCCGGCATGTTCGCCGGCATCGCCGCCCTGTGGTCCACCGGCCGCAAGCGTGCCGACATGCCGGGCTGGCTGGTGACCTCCGCCGAGGGCGACGACCTCGTCATCGACGAGCGCACCATCACGCTGGCGATCAAGGCGCTGCGGATCCAGGGCGTCACGGAGTACATCAAGAAGGGCCTGCCGCTGCAGTACCTGGTGCCCGCCCGCGAAGACGGCCGCGGCACCTACGCCTCCCTGCGCCTGCCGTCCGGTGTCAGCGCCGAGAAGGTAGCCAAGCGGCGCACCGACCTGGCCACCGGCCTGCACCGGGCGGCGAAGGAGGTGTTCCCGACCGTCGGCGCCGAGGCCGGGATCCTGAACCTGTGGATCGCCGACAAGGGACGCCTGGAGGAAGGCGCCGGACCGTACCCGCTGCTCACCGAAGGCAAAGCAGACTTCTTCAAGGGCCTGCCGCTCGGGCGGACCCTGCGCGGGGACCTGATCAGCGCGCCGGTCAACGGCAGGAACACGATCGTCGGCGGCATGCCTGGTCAGGGCAAGTCCTCGGCAGCGCGGGCCCTGATGGCCGGCGCGGCGCTGGACCCGTCGTGCGAGCTGCGGATCTGGGTGCCGGACGCGAACTTCGACTTCGAAGGCTTCAAGACCCGGTGCTCCCGATACGTCATGGGCGCCGAGGACGAACTGATCGAGCTGATCCTGGAGGACTGCGAACTGCTGCACGAGGAAATCCAGGCCCGGGGCCGGCTGCTGATCGAGTACGAGGAGCCGGAAGTGACGCGCAAGCTCGCCAACGCCGAGCCGCGTCTTCGGCCGCTGATGACGCTGCTGGAGGAGGCGCACATCGCGTTCAACCACGCCAAGCACGGCAAGGACATCTCGGCGCTGACCATCGAGAACGTGCGTCTCGGACGTAAGCGCGCGGTCCATCAGATCGTGTCGACGCAGGCCCCGACGAAGGACAGCATCCCGCGGGACGTCACCCGCAACTGCTCCAACGGGCTCGCCTTCGCCGTCGGCGACCACGTCGCGAACGATGCGCTGCTCGGCCAGGGCGCCTACCGCGGCGGTCACCGCGCCACCGAGCTGCTGCCGGGCGTGGACCGGGGCGTGTGCCTGGCCAAGGGCATCACCGGCGAGCGGTCGGACCTGATCCAGGTGCACTTCATCTCGATCACGCGCGACCGGGACGAGATCACGCCGCTGATCGGTCGCGCGCTCGACGCCGCGAACGCGTCGGTGTTGCAGGCGCCGGAGCGGCTGGAGAAGCGGGACCTGCTGGAGGACCTCGACGAGGTGCTCGGAACGGAGGCCACGCGGATCGCGGACGTGCCGCACCTGCTGCGGCGGCTCGCGCCGACGTGGCCGGCCTACACGAAGCTGACCGGCACGGCGCTGGTGAAGCTGCTCGCCGGGCACGGGATCAAGGTTCCGTCGACCGGCAACACGTGGCCGCTTGACCCCGCCACCGTCCGCCGCGCGCTCGCCGAACGGTCCGAAAACGACAAGTGATCACGGGTTAGGTTCGGCGATCGGAGTTAGATCCCTAACCTCACCCGGTCAAGATCTTTACATACGCGCTGGTCAGGGCAGATGAGCCCAGTTAACTCGCCGACGCGAGTGAGATCGGCGGTCCGCGAGGCCCTGGAAACCCGGTTTCGCGGACGCCGGTCCGCCTTACCTCACCGGTCCGGCCCGCCATTTTCAGCCAATGGATGATCACCACCATGCCCGGCCGTACGCGGCCGGGCGTCGACGTGTCTGGCATGATCAGCGCGTGTCCGACACCGAGATCCCCGCCGACCTGATCGCGCTCAAGCTCGAGTTCTACACCGCCGAACGCGAGCTCCCGACCCTCGCCGACGACCCCGAGCGGTGGCGGGCCACGCACCAGAGAATGGGCGACCTGGCCGTCGCGATCCACCGGCACCCGGCGCTCCGGGCGCTGGCCGGGCCGGAGCGGCTCAAGCTGGACACCGCGGCGTCGAAGGCCGCGCGCGAGCAGCTGGGCGCTCAGGAATCGACCGGCGGCTGAGGCCACGCCGCCCGGTCCAGGATCGCCTCCGGGGCGTAGCGGAAGTGGCCCCAGAGCGGCGCGATGGTCGGGTGCTCCGGGTCGGCGTGGTACGTCACCCAGCAGCCCCAGCCGCCGCCCGGCAGCCGATACCAGCGCTGGATATGGCCCGGCAGCCAGCGGCCGGCGATGCGGATCCAGACCGCGCCGCGGCCGCGCGTGTCGCGTTTCGGCCACCGCGGCGGCGGGGCCGGGATCGGCTGGGCATCGCGGAACACGCCGCGATCATCGAACGCCCGTACGATGTGCGCAAGTCCGGACACGCAAAAGCGGCCCCGCCCGAAGGCGGGGCCGTTGTGCTTCATCGGCAGGAGTATTGCGGCGCGGGCGTACCGTCGGTCGGCGTGCACGTGTGGGTGACGCCCAGGGCGTCCTTGTAGGTCCAGCCAGACGGCGCCGCACCGGAAGCACCGGACGGCCCCGCCGGACCGGTCGGACCCGGCGCGCCGGGGCTTCCCTGGGGACCCGCAGGCCCCGTAGCACCGACACCGCTCGGTCCCGGCGGCCCGGACGGCCCGGGCGGACCGGTGACAGTCGCCACCGGATGCCCCGACTCCCACACAGCCACGGCATCCGCGATCTGCGTGTCAGACGGCCCCGGACCCGCGGCGCCGGAGGGCCCGGGCGGACCGGCCGGGGCAGGATGCTGAGCCATGTACACCGCCACCACTGCGGCAACCTGGTCCGTCGTCGGCGGCTGCCCGGCGATCGGATGCTGCAAGAGGTAGGTCTGCACCGCAGCAGCCACCTGGGCATCAGACGGCCCGGGTCCGGCAGGACCAGGCGGCCCGGCGACGATGCTCGCTACCGGCGGGGCAACGGGCGTCAGGCCGTGCGCTTTCAGCTGCGCATCATCGGCGCTCTGGCCCGACGACAGCGCGGTGATGATCCTGCCCTGCTGATCGATCTGACCGCTCGCGCTGTTCAGCTTGACGAGGCAGAAGACCAGCAGCGCCGCCGTACACACGCCGAGGACCGCCAGCGACACGTGCCACCAGCGGTCTTTCCCGACGCGGATCAGGGTACGCATATCAATGGATCCCCTTAGTTGTGGCATAGGCGCCGATGGCCGCGGCGATGAGAGTGACCGCCATACCCGCCACGGCCAGGATCTTGGTCCACGACATTTCGCTTCGCTTGTCGCGCTGCTCGAACCGCTTGTTGACCTGCGCGAATCGCTCCACGTTCGCCTTCTCGGCCGCCTCCGCGCGCTCGCGGCAGTCCCGGTCGAGCTCTGTCAGATTCGCGGCGACGTGGCTGTTCTGCAGGTTCCAGCTGTCGAGCGGGACCATGCGGTCCAGCCGCTTGTCGATGCCGTTGAACCGCTCGAGGATTTCCCGGTCCGACATTCGCTCATCGGCCACAGCGCACCCCATCTCGTGCACAGGCGCGCACGCGCGTCGTTCAGCCCTTCACCGGCGGTGCCGGGTCGGTAGTGACCGTCGGCACCGGCGCGACCGGCAGCACCTCCCGCAGTCCGGTCTCGCCCGCGCCGGCCAGCATTGCCCACAGCGACGACCAGCCGATGTGGCCGCCGGTCATGAACAGAGAGGCGACGAACGTCAGCGCGGAGGTGCGGGCGAACCGCAGCGCCTGCGCCTTCGCGTGCGGGGTCATCACTGAGCCTCGATCTTGATGTGCGGCGCCAGAGCCGCGGCGAAGGCAACCGCGTCCGGCGCGCCGACGTGCGGGGCCAGCGCGGTTGCGAGGGCGTTCACGTCGGTGGTCGGGTGCAGCAGCGGGCCCAGCTGCGCCGCCAGAGCGCCGACGTCGACCGACTGGCCGGAGACCTTCGCGGCGAGCGCGGTGATCGCGTCGCGAGCCTGCCTCGCGTAGAGCATCGCCGCAGCGGCGCGGGCGTCGGCCCAGATGATGGCGGTGTCGTCGTTGTACGGGCCGTTCGGCGGGAAGTCCTTCGCGACGTCGGGAATGTCCTGCGCGATGCTCGGGGGAATGTTCGGCATGGCGCTACCTCCAGGGTTGGTTGTCGGGTCCGTCAGGTACACCGCGAGCTGCCCGATCGAGCCGCGGAAGGCGTTGAAGTCGACCTGCTGGCCGCCGTCGCTGGCCTTGTCGGTGAACTGGTACAGCAGCGGCGTCATGCCGCCGTAGCTGTTCCAGCCGGCCGCGCTGTCGCCCGGGTACAGCTGCGCCGCGGTGCCCGAGCCGCCCGGGTATGCCGACGACACCAGGTGCACGCCGAGCGCTGCCAGCTCCGACAGGTCCGGGCTGCCGAGCCGCTCCCAGTACCAGCGCGGCAGGTAGACCAGGCGCAGGTTCAGGCCAGCCGCATGCGAGGCCTTCACGTAGGCGATGATCTGCGCCAAGGTCGGTGCGAACTTGCCCTCGGGCTCGCAGTCGAGCATGCCCGGCAGCGCGGTCGGGCCGAGGATCTTCGAGGTGTACGCGGCCTGCGCGGCCGCTCCCTCCCCGGACAGGAAGTGGTACCAGATCAGCGGCTTGCCGACCTGGGCGGCCTGGGCACGCCAGCCGGGGAAGTCGTCGTCCTTGTAGTACGTGCCCTCGGTAACCTTCGCGATGACGAAGGCGGCGTCGGCAAGTTTCGCGAGGTTGAGCCCGGCCTGGAACGACGAGATGTCCGGGCCAAAGATGGTGGTCACGTTCGATTCCTCCTCAGAGGCTGACATCAACGTCTGATCTCTACCGAAAACGGGCGACTGGCAGCACACTGCGAGAGTGCCGACAGCTGACGTCCCTACCGCACTCGCGACCTACATCGCGCTCGCCACGGTCCCCGGCATGTGCATCGGGCAGTGGGTCATCAACCGGTTCGTGCCGCCGCGCTACGGGCGCACGATCAGGGGCTGGTCACTGCTGCGTCGGCTGGGCCGTCGTGCCGAGCCTCGCCTGCAGAACCACGAGGAGCACGTACTGCCTTCGCCGGCACAAACTCCGCCGGCGCCGGCGCACCATCTCGCTTGAACCGCACCGCCAGCCACAACGGCTCGGGAAGCACGTGGATGCCGTAGTGGGTGCGGTGGTGGTTGACGCACAGCACCTCCAGGTTGCCGGGCGACTCGGCCCACGCCTGGAAGTCCTCGTCGGAGGCGAAGTGCAGGCCGAGAGCCTTGGCCACCTTCTCAGAATCGGTCGAGCCGATCTCCGAGAACTCGATCACCGAGTGGTGAAGTTCCGCGCCGCCGCCGCACAGGTCGTCGTCGATGATGCACTTCCACAGCCCCTGCTTCTTCAGCCGGGCCTTGGCCTGCTCGAACAGGTGGTAGTGCGGGTCGTTCTCGCGTGGCTCGTGGGCCTCGACGTGCTGCTTCAGGTGCAGAGTCATCAGCTGATCGTGTGCTGCGGTCACTGCTGCTTCGCCTCCTCGACGGCCCTCGTGACGTGCTTCTTCATGCGCCGGTGGTGCCAGACGAACGCCGGTGGCAATGACAGGGCCGATGCGGCGAGGTTCGGCCAGATCTGGGTCCACCACTCCGACAGGAGCTTCACGGCGCTACTCCGGTCCCGACGAGCTCGGCGAGGTTGATGACGTTCCCGAGCATCGCCGCGCCCTGGCTGTTCGGGTGCAGGTGGTCGCCGCTGTCGTAGATGGGTTTCAGCGCGCCCCCGGCATCCACCGCCGCGTCGAAGTCCGCGACGCCATCGGCCCCGGATAGTCCGGAGCGCACCCAGGTGTTGTAGGCGCCGATCTGTGCCTGTACGGCGGTGGTGCACAGGGTCTCGCCCGCGCAGGGCGTGATGGTCGACAGAAATATGTGCAGGCCGGCCGCGTGCGCCGAGGCGACCAGCGAGGCCTGCGCCTGCTCCAGCACCGCCGCGGTGACCCCGTTGCGCAGATCGTTGATCCCGTCGGCGTCGACGACGTCGCGGACGCCCGGGATCGACAGCACGTCGCGCTGCCACCGGTTCTGCAGCGACTGCCCGGACGCGCCCTGGTCGCTGGTGACCCGGTTGCCGCCGATGCCTTCGTCGACGACCGCCAGGCCGGTCCCGGCCAGCCGGTTCGCCAGGTAGTCGGGCCAGCGCGTGTCCGTGTCCGACGCCGTGTTCAGGCCGTCGGTGATGCTGTCGCCGACCGCGACCACCGTGCCCGCAAGGGCCGGCGCGGCCGCCAGGACGTCGATGCCGTCGAGCAGCGTCGTGAAGCTGAACGTGTTCGACGTCGGGTAGTACTGCGCGGTCGAGACGTCGCCGCCGTTGTGGTTGTACTCGGTCTCGTCGGCGTAGTCGTGCCGCGGGGCCTGCGCCAGCTGCGCGCCCGCCGCAATGTAGATCGACACCAGCAGCCTGGTGTTCGCCGTCACGGTGAACGCCACCGGGTCGGACGCGACCTCGCCGCCGGCCGGGATCGTGACGGCCTGCGCCCCGCCGAACGTCACCGTCGTCGGTACCGCCTCGAGCGTGGAGCCGCCGTTCATCTGCGTGCCGACGGTGACGTGCCCGATCTGCGCGGCCTGCGACGAGAACACGTCCGACAGCCGGATCCGGATCGACGTGCCGCCGGCGCTCACCCTCGCGACCATCCTGAGCGTCTGGTTGTCCCACGCCCCGGCCGCCGGCGCGTACGCCAACCCGGTGGACTCCACCGCCTCCTCGACCGGCGCCACCACGGTGGCGGCGTGGCCGGCAACGACGTGGACCGGCGGTGGCGCCGAGGCCACGGCAGCGACGCCGAACAACAGCGCGGCGGTCGCGCGGACAGCGCGCATCAGCATCATGGTGTCCTTGGGGTTAGGCGTGGATCCACAGCACGCCCAGCGTCGAGCCGCCCGCGTGCGTGGAGATGGTGGAACCCGAGTCCTGGTAGGCGATGGCCTCGACGTAGTCGCCGGCGAGCAGCTGCACCTTCGCCCAGGCGCTCACTTGCGGGAACACGGCGGTGCCGGCGGCCGGGTACGCGCCGCCGAACTGCGTGACCGCCGAGCCGTTCTTGTTGAACGTGAGGTTCCTGTTGCCGGTCGAAACGTTGGTCCAGGCGACCGTCCCGAGCAGTAGGTACGTGCCGCCGACCTGCGCGGTGTACCTGGTGTTGTTGGTCGTGTTGGAGTGGCCGCCGTAGGTGTCGGTGATGGTCGCGTCGAACGTGAGCGCGGCGGCGGCGCCGGAAGTGAACGACTGGGCCACGGACTGGTAGACCGTCGCCTCGGGCGGGTTCGCCAGGAAGTTGATCGCGTCGCGGTACATGTTCATGTACGCGGCGGTCTCGAACTCCCCAGCAACCGCGGTCCTGGGGTTGGGCACCGGCAGGTTCGCCACCGCGGCCTCCTAGTAGGTGACGCGCGTGGTCGGCGCGAAGGTCGCAGGGTTCGTACCGGCGGTCAGGAACTGATCGCTCACGTAGTCGCCGGCCGGGTGGTTGTTGGCCAGATTCGCCGTGAACGTGATCGTCGCCGAGGTGTAGCCGGGGTACGTCGTCGACACCGACTGGATGGTCGCGGTCTCCGCAGTGCCGACCCCGCCGGAGGACAGCACCACGGTGTCGCCGGTGTTCCAGGTCTGCCCGAGCGCGTTGTACGCCGCGTCCGGCAGCGGCCCGACCGTGACGGTGTTGGTGCCGGCCCCGCCGCCGGACAGGATCGGCGCGTAGGACGCCCCGAGCACCGAGGACACGTCCCAGCTGGTCGGGTCGGTGTAGCCGGTCTGCAGCGGCTCGCACACCACCGAGTTCGCCGGGTGGGTAAACGCGAAGTTGCTGTTCATCACCAGCGTCGCCGTGGCGTAGCCGAGCACCGTCGACGGGATCGTCTTGACGGTGACCGCCTCGAACCTCGCCGTGCCCGGCTCGAACCACAGCACCTGGCTCTGAGGCATGGACTGCGCGAGTTTGTTCCTGGCCGCGTCCGGCAGAGCATTGATCGTGGCGTTCGCCTGCCCCGAGGCCGCCTGCGCGTTTAGCGTCGTGTGCAGCGCACCGATCCGCCAGTACGCCACCAGGTCCGCCGGCGAGGCCTGGTACTGCACGGTGACGTCGTTGACGTCGGCGGTCCAGGTCCACACGATCCGCTGAATGAACCCGTCCAACGTCCTTGCCGGGGAGCCGACCGGGCGCTTGATGTACCGGATCCGCGCGTTCTTATCCAGACGCGCCACCACCGGAAACAGCCCGACGATCGCCGCCGGGTGCAGCAGGATCGCATCGGCACGCTGATGCGGGTCTTTCAGCTGCGACAGAAGGTAGTTCGCGGCATCCTGCGCCTCGTTGCCAGAGGAGACATTGACGGTGCGCTGGAACAGCCGCGAGTAGTACCGCCGGATCGACGTGGCGTCGGTAGCGGTGTAGATCGGCCCGTTGTACTGCGTGACCTGGACGACGTTCGCCAGGTGCGACGGGTCGAAATCGATGCTGCCGACCTCGCACGGCCACTCGCCGGCGTTGCCGACCGGCCGCCCCTCGCCGAACGTCACCACCGGGGTTCGGACCCCGTACAGCGCCGAGCGGGCCGTGAACGTCAACACGCCCGCCGCGTTGACGTAGGACTCGCCGTTCTCGGTGGTGGCCGTTCCGTTCAGCGCATCCAGCGGCACCTGGCCGTTGGTGTCGGTCGCCGGCCCCATGGACTGCGTCGACCCCGAGGCGATACTCGTCGGACCGGTCCAGCCGATCCATCGCAGGATCCGCGCGTACCGGGCATCGGTCGACTCGCCGGAGGATGCGCTGCGCCAGGAGTTGTACAGGCTCGTGACCTGCGCGGCCGTGAGTGCCGTCGGGAACTCGATCGCGTGGGCCAGGTCGCCGACGTGGCCCTGCTCATAGATGCCGGCTCCGAGCTGTACCTGACAGCCCAGCACGTCAGATACGAACCCGGACGGGTTCTGGGTCAGGTTGCCGCTGCGGACCTGCACCCCGTCCAGGTAGTACGTCACCAGGTGGGTGCTCTGTATGTAGGTGACGACCAGCTGGTGCCAGTTGCCGTCGCAGACGGTGGAGACGCCGCTGTAGTTGACCGCCCCGCCGACGGCGTCGCGCACACCCAGCGACAGTGCGCCTGACGAGCCAGCGATGGCCAGGACGAAGTCGGAGTTGTTGGCGCCGTTCCAGGTGGGCGGGAACGCCCCCCACAGCGTGTACGCGGTCAGAGTCCCGGTGGAGGTCGGGCAGCGGAACGCGATCGCGCGCGTCCAGTCGCCGGCGGCCGGCGGGCCGGGTGTCGCTGTGGTCTTGTGCAGCGAAACGAACGTCTCCGCGTACTGCGGGTTGAGCCCGGTGTTCGGGTTGTCGTTGAACGTCGCGACCGGCCCGGGGCTGCCGAGGAATCCGAGTCCGGTGTTGGTCGAGGTGATCGAGTTTCCGAACACCAGTGACCCGGCGCCGTACGGCCCGTTCTCCACCGGCGCGGCCACGCGCTTACCGGCCGTGTCGACGCAGGCGGTGGCCCCGACCGGCTCGTTCAGCTGGTAGAAGAAGTTGGGTGCGAGGGCCAGGACCTCCTGCACGAACGGCGCCAGCAGCGGAAACTGGCTCAGCGCCGCGGTGATATCGACGCACTCCAGCTTCGAGGTGCCGTAGGTGCCGTCGAGGTCGTCGTAGGTGCCGGGGAACCGCTCCACCAGCCCGGTGAACAAGTAGCACGGCGCGCCCGGGTCGGCCCAGGTGCTCGCGGCCGCGGCCTGTTCCATCTGCCAGCCGGTGGCGTAGATGGTCTCGGCTCCGGTGAACGTGCCCGGCGAGGCGATCGCGACATACATCCGGCCCCAGGCCGCGCCAGCCGGGGCGGCGCCGGACACGGTCGCCCGCACCCAGCTCCCTGCTGTCGGCACCGTCGCAGCGGAACCCACCCGGGTACTGAGCACCGCGCCGGCCGCAGTGAACCAGACGATGTTCGCAGTCGCGGTGACGGTCGCATCCGGGCCCGTCCGGGTCAGATACACCGAGGCGGTGTACTGGCTGCCCGCGGTCACCTGAACGTTGTCGATCACCGGTCCGGTGCCGCCGGCCGCGGCCACCCCCGCATACAGCGCATACGACGTGGTGGACCCGGCCGCCAGCGCCCACGCCACCGCGGTGGTGGCGCCGGTCGGCGCCGCGGTCAGGTTCGTGGCCTGCGTGATAGACCCGGCCGCCGGGAACCACCAGTTGCTGATGGCGTCGGTGATGAGGTTCACCGTCTCGGAGCCGGTGGCCACGTTCTGCGGCAGCAGGTTGGTGCCGGGCAGCCACGGCATCTGGAACCGGGTAGCGTAGCCGCGGGCCTCCAGCTGCAGACCGTCAGTCCACACGGTGCTGTTCGCGCTCGGCGTGGTCGTGGTGACGACCCGCAGCATCGCCGCGACCGCCCCGGCCGGCGCCGTCCCGGTAACCGCGAGCTGCGTCCACGTGCCGGCGCCGCCGGTCAGGACCGTCGGCGACCCGGACGTCGTCGACAGCACCTGCCCGGCCGTGCCGACCCAGTTGATCGCCACGGACGTCGACGGGTTCTGGCCGGAGGTGACGGCCTGCGCCTGGGTGCTGAACGTGTAGGTGACGCCGGCGGTCACCTGCCACACGGACACGTCGAGCAGGTCCGCGCCGGCAGTGCCGGACGGGACTGTCGTCGACCACACGCGGGTGCCCTGGTACGCCGCGGCCCCGACGATGGCGATAGTCGCCAGCGACACGCCGAAGGCGCCGACACCGACCCACGCGGGGGCCGGGCCGGCGTTCAGCTGCGCGTACTCCCCGGCCGCGGCGGCGTCGGGGACGAGCAAGTTGTTGCCGAGGACCACCCGGATTCGGCACGGCCGATACAGCAGGATCGGCGCGTACGGCGACGCGCTGTTGGACGGGTCCAGGGCGCCGTCGGGGTTGTCGAGCTCCACCTCCCACGTGCCGGCCTCGTCGCTGTCGAGCTCGTACTGCCGGCCCCGAGTCAGGGCCCAGCCGTGGGTGACCCGCGACGACAGGTCGGACCACCACGGCGGGACCGCGTTCTGATTCGGATCAACGTTGAAGGAGAACTCGTAGTAGATGCTGGGGATGGAGGCGACGTTGCTCACCGGAAGCCTCCTCCGGCCAGCGACAGCCCGTTGGAGGAGTTGCGCAGGTCGTAGCGCAGGTTCTTGGTGCGCAGCAGCCCGGACACCTCCGTGCCGTCCAGGAAGACCTGGATGGTCGGGGCCGCACCGAACGCGCCAGTGCCCGCGATGCCTCCGGCGCCGGCAACCGCGGCGCCGGTCATGCCGCCGGCGGCCAGGTTCGCCCCGCCCCACAGCACGTTGCCGGTGGCGGTCATCGACGGGGAACCGAACCCAGCCATGGCGGAGCGGGCAAGCGCGGCCGCGGCATTGGCGACTCCGGCCTGCTGGCTGTTCATCCCGCCGATGGCGCCCTGGCCGATCCAGATGCCGTATTGGTGCATGAGCCGGGACGGCGAGCCGAAGTGCAGGATCGAGCCGAGGCCGCTGGTGATGTTGCCGGCGATGCTCTTGGCTGCGTCCCATACGGCGCTACCCATCGAGCCGATGCCGTTGATCAGGCCTTGGATAACGTCCTTGCCGACCTGCCACAGCCACGTCCCGGCGTCCTTAAAGAAGCCGATGAACATGTGGTAGAGGTCGTCCATGGCCTTGAACACGCCGCCGAACGCGTCGCTGATGCCCTTGGCGAAGCCGCCGATGATGTGGCCGGCGGCGTCGACGACGGTGGTGTAGATGGTGCCGAGAACGCCGCCGATCATGGTTTTGATGTCGTTCCAGATGCTGGAGGCGGTGTCCTTGACGTCACCCCAGAGCTTGCCCCACTTGCCGGTGACGAAGTCCGTGAAGGTCTGGAACAGGCCCTTGACGAAGTCCATTCCGATGTTGACATAGCCCTTGATCAGGTCCCAGGCGACCTGGACGATGCCGGTGATGGTGTCCCAGCCGGCCTTCACGTAGCCGGTGGCGATGTCGAACCCGGCCTTGACGTATCCGACGGCGAGATCCCACGCCGTCTTCACGATCCCGGTGATCACGTCCCAGGCCAGATGGAAAACGCCGACGATCGTGTCCCAGTAGGCCTTCGCGATCCCGAGCATGATCTCGAACTGGCCGTGGATGATGCCGTAGATGTAGTTCCAGGCGCCGCGGACAACGGCCTCGATGTGGCCCATGTTGTTCGAGATGAAGCTGACCAGCTTGCCGCCGGTGTCGTTCCACAGCTCGACGATGTTGCCCCAGATCGAGGACAGGTCGCCGGTGATGTGGTCCCACTCGGCGGATACCGACTTCGAGATGGAATCCCAGCCGTCAGAGATCGCCGAGACGAGCTTGCCGCCGCTGCCGTTCCAGATCCCGACCAGGTCCTGCCACACGCCGGACACGTAGCCGGTGATGTCGTCCCAGGTCGTCTTGGTGTCGGCGTAGGCGGTGTTCCAGGCATCGACGAACGGCTTGGTGGCCGAGTGCCAGATCGAGCCGAAGTTGTCGACGAAGGACTTGGCCTCGTCCCACAGCCACACGAAGGCGTCGCCCACCGCTTTCACCGCGGTGCGGAACCAGCCCCAATGCTGGTAGGCGTAGATCACGCCGTAGGTCAGGCCGGCGATCGCGCCGGCGATGGCCACGAACGGCCACGTCGCGGCAACGACCGCGGCCGCCATGTTCCACAGCGCGACCGTGGCGGTGGCCAGGCCGTACAGCAGCACCCCGCCGAGCACGACACCGAGTGCGGCCGCGGCGTCGTGGTGCTGCTTGAACCAGTTGACGACGTCGCCGACGCCGCGCCCAAGGTCTTGAATCCAGCCCAGTAGCCGGGTCACGGCCGGGATCAGGACGTTGCCGAGCTTGATCCCGAGCGCCTCGGCCGCCGACTCCAATGACTTGATCTTGTAGGCGAGGGTGTCCTGAGTCTGTGCCCAGTCCTTGGAGAAGTTCTTGCCGCTCTCGGAGACCGCCTGGAACTTCTCGTTGAAGTTCGACGTCGACGAGGACAGCGAGTCGAGCAGGATGTTCAGGCCGCCGCCGGCCTTCTTCCCGAAAGCCTCCGTGATCAGCGACCCGGCGTTCTGCGACGTGTAGCCGGCCTTCAGCATGTGGTCCTGCAGGTCGTTCAGCGCCTGCTTCAGACCGCCCTGCTGCAAGTCCTTGCGCAGCGTGTCGGTGGCCAGGCCGATGCTGTCCAGCGCCTTGCCGCCGGTCGCGGCCGGCACCGCCAGCGCCTGCACCGCCATCCGCAGTTCGGTCGCCGCCTCCGACCCGCGGATGTTCCGGTCGCCGAACACCGCCAGGCCCGCGCCCACATCGGTGATCGACAGGCCGTAGCCCTTGACCGTGGCCAGCATCGGCCCGCCGAGCGCGTCGGCAAGGTTCTGCATGGTCATGTCGCCGGCGCCGACGGTGGCGTTCAGCTCACCCATGGCCTGGCTGTAGTTCTGGACGCCGGGAATGTTGACGGCGATCGCCGCGTCCAGCGCGTTGGTGACGTCGGTCAGGTTGGCGTGGCCGACGGTCGCGCCCTCACCGGCGATCCGCATGACGTCGAGGGCTTGCGCGCCCTTCAGGCCGGCGCCGTAGACGTGGATCATCGCCTCGGCCAGATCGTCCGGGGCCTGTGCGGTTGGGCCGGCCAGGTTCAGCACCGCGGTGCGCAGATTCTTCATCTGCTGCGTGGTGAGGTCGGCGTTGTCCTGGGTGTTGATCCGTGTCATGGACGCGTCGAACTGGGTCGCCATGTGCACGGACTCGGCGCCGACCGCCAGGGCGCCGCCGGCGAGCGCAAGCAGCCCGGCCTTGCCGAACGCGCCGGTGCGGGCGGCGGTGCCCTCGACACCGGCCATTTCGGCTTTGGCCTCGCCCATCTTGGCCTTGAACTCGCCGATGTCCGCGGCCAGAGTCGCGACCACCGGCGGGAGAAGCCCACCCAGACTGGGAGCCACGCGCGCACCCCCGATCCGGACAGGGCGCGGGAGCGCAAGGGTGCTGGTTTCAGGTGTGAGGGCGGCCGGTCAGAACGCGGTGCGCCAGGCGGTGGCGTAGCAGTCGGCCAGCGTGCCGTTGGCGATGACGTTGTCCAGGGCCGGTTTCAGGAACGGCCGGGCCGGCAGGTGCGTGCTGCCGCCCCGCCCCGTGTCACCGCCGAGTTCATGGATTCGGCCGTAGATGACGGTCGGGCCGACCGAGATGGTCCAGCCGGTCGGCCCGGTGGAGTCGGGACCGACGACCTTGATAGAGCGGCGCAGGGTGCCGGTCTGCAGCATCGGCGGCGACCCGGGCGGCGACGACGGGCGCGCGACCTTGACGAACCGGCCGTTCTCATCGCGGCCCTGCGCACCGGCGGTCCCGCTGTTGCTCAGCAGCCGCTTCGTCTCCGCCTCAAGCACGTGACCGCCGGTGGTCACCGCCTGACGGGTGGCGGCGTTGGTGCGGGCCACGATGTCGTCCAGGGCGCGCTGGAACTCGGCGACGCCGGTCATGATGATCACTTCTTGTTCGCCTCCTGCTGTTTCTTCTCGCGGTAGGCGTCGAAGCGGGAAGCGATCAGCGGGTAGTAGTCGATCGCTTCCCAGCTGAGCTCGCCGACTTGGTTTTCGTCCCAGCGGTACCGCTCCGCGAACCACGCGACTTCGTAGAAGAGGTCGATTTCGGTGACCGGGCTCCCGGCTTTCGGCTGCCCCCCGTCGAGCCGGGCGTCGATGCGCCGGAGGGCGCGGTAGGGGACGCCGGGTCGTCGTAGCCGTCGGGGTTGTCGGCGGCGCCGGCGGACTGCTTGCGGGCCTCCAGAATCCGCCGCGTGAACTCCTCCACCAGCGGAGACGCACACAGCGCCTCGTAGTCGCCGTCCGCGCATTCCTCCAGCGACTTCAGGTCCACCGACGGCAGCGGCAGCGGCTGCCCGGTATCCGGGTCGCACACGTCCCAGTCGACGATCAGGACCGCCAGGGCCCCGTCGACCAGGTCGATCATGAACGCGCCGACGCGGTCCGAGTCGTTCAGGGCGCGGGCGACCTGCTTGCGGTGTTTGGCTTTCAGGGTGCCGGGGTCAAGCAGCTCTGCGAAAGCCCCGGAGGGCAGCGTCAAGCGGGTCATAGCGGGTTGTCCTTCGGAAGTGCCGGCTACACGTACGAGCCGGGGGTGACGGAATTGGTCAAGGTGACCTTGGCCGGGCTCAGGCCGCCGGAATAGCCGGCGTTGGTCGTGTTGAACACGGTCTTGCCGCTGCAGTCGAAACCGACGACCTCCGTGCCCTGGTTGGGCTTGGCCTCGGTGAAAGCAGCCTGCTGCATGTCCACCTGCAGCCCGAGCAGGTTCGCGCCGGCAAGGCCGTTGCTCAGCACGAATTGGTACTGGGGCTGGGTGTTGTTCTCCATGTACAGCAGCGGTGTTTCATCAGCCGCGATGAACGCGGTCTTCCACTCGGCGGTCAGGCCGCCACGCGGGATGAAGTACGGGTTCTGCGAGCCCTGCGCGGTGAACCGCGGCTTCGCGGTCCGCTTGAACGTGTACTCGCCGTTCTCGGCGGTCACGACCTGGGTGCCGCCAGTCGCCGGGCCGGCCAGGCCGAGCGCGGCGCGCCAGGACGCGATCGGGATCGCGCTGGTGTAGACCGGCGCCGGCGACGAGCCGGGGATCGTCGACGCCCACGCGATCGCCTTGGCGGAGTAGGTGAGAAGCTCCGTCTCCGCGTTCCATTTGAGCGTGATCTCGGTGAACACCACGTTCACGAACTGCCGCGCACCGGATCCGGCAGCCGGGCCGTAGTACTGGGTGAGGGTGAGCGTCGACGGCTGGCAGCTGTTCGCCGCCATGCCCCGGCCCGCGCCGGAGTTCATCAGCGAGAACGCGTGCTGGAACCCGGTGGACTGGATTGCGGTGATGGCCACGCCGGACGCGTGCAGCTTGCTCAGCGCCGGGACGGGGATCGTGTACGGGCCAACCCCGGTTGGCGCGCCGGAGGTGGTGACGATCTCGGCCAAGTTGCCGACGTCGATCTGGATCTGCGTCCCGTTCGGGATCGACACCGACGACGACACCGAGGTGGCGCCGAGAACGGTGACGGCGGCCGCGAGCGTCCCGGTCGGCGCCTGAGTGGTGCCTGTGGCGGTGACGTCGCCGAACAGGTTGCCCAGCCAGTACCCGAAGGTGTCCAGGTAGGCGGGGCCTTCGATGGTGAGTTCGCCGATCTTGACGCCCTGGATGATGGCGAACGCGTCGTTGCCCATGACGCCGCGGCCGGCCATGTCCGACAACCAGCTCGGCTTGTCGTTCCACTCGAATTTGGTGACCGGCATGGAGAACGTCGGCGCCACCGCGGTGCCGGGGATCGTCTCCACGGCACCGCCGATGGTCTGCTTTCCTGTGGGGTAGACGGCGGGCGCGGTCACGATTCACTCCCTGCGGTGTCGGCGTCCGCCGCGGCCGGCTCCGGCTCGGCGGCCGGTTCCGGGGCGTCGCAGCGTTCGAGGTTCGGGTGGCGCGGGTCGTCGGGCAGCCACGCGGCCTCGCCTGGCGCGAGCTTCGCGGCCGGGTACTGGTCGGGGATGACCGTCAGCGGTGTCTTCGCGGTATTGCGGAACCAGCCCGGTTCCGGCTCCGGGGGCGTCGGCGGTTCGGGCTCGGCCGCCGCGTCCTCGACGGGCTCGGCGGTGTCGGCCGGCGCCACGGCGGCCTGATCGGCGGCCGCCGGATCGGACGCTTTCGAGCCGCTGCCACGCTTGCCGCCCTTACCTGCGGCGGCGGGCGACGGCGGCGTGGTGTCGGACGGCTGCGCCGTGTCGGCTGCTGCTGGCATGGTGTTGGCCCTTCTGGCGTTGCGACTGCGCCGCCTTCTGCGCGGCCGTCTCGTGATGGGGGTGCGCCCGCAGGCGGGCAGAGAGCCGCGCCCGGGCCGCGGCAGACATCGGCCGGCGCTTCTTGTGCGAGCCCTTGTGGTGCAGGCCCTTACGCCGATGCACCTTGTGCTTGAGGTGCCGTCTCAGCCCTTTGCGGCGGTGCACCTTGTGCTTCTGGTGCCGCTTCAGGCCCTTGCGCCGCGGCCTGTGGCTGCCCCGGTGCGGGCGTTTCTTGCCGCGCATCCGCGCCGACTCCTTGGCCCGGGCCGCGGCTGACAGGTGCCGCTTGGTGCGGCGCGTGCTTCTGCCCCGGGCCATGTCAGGCCTGGATGATCTCGGTGATGCGGAAGGTGATGGCCCGGTTGGACAGCACCTTGGCCGGCTCCACCACCGGGCTGTCAGCGGTCACCTGCAGCGAGCGGTTCTCCTGGCCGGAGACCAGGATCACGCCCGGCGCGCCGAGGGCCGGATCGGAGTGGAGCCGGTCTTTGATGGCCTGGATGATGGCGTCCTCGCCGTCGACCCAGCCGTCGACCGCGACCGGCGCCGCAGTCTGCTGCGGGACCAGGTACTGGTACTGCACGAGGATCGCGACCTCGTAATGGACGGCCTTGTCGCCGGCGCCGCTCTGGCCCGGCCACATCGCCGGGACTGACAGGCGGTCCTCGGAGGACTCGCCGAGTTCGACCCACGCCCACGCGGCCACGCCGGTGTCGGCTGCGGCGTCCAGCTGCTCGCCGGCGTAGAACCGCGGCTCGGCCTTGTACACCCCGTTCAGGCCGACGATGTTCGCGTCCTGCAGGAACGTGGCGATCGCGGCCCGTACCGTGGCGCGGCTCACCAGACCCGCCTCAGCGGTTCCAGCAACTCCATGCCCAGGTCGATGTCCTCGCCTGCGCCGGGCAGCAGCTGCTCCACCTTCATCTGCTGCCGGGGCCCGGACGGCATGACGTAGGAGTCGGCGCCGCGCGTCTTGATCAGCGCCGAGGTGAAACAGACCACGGCTTCGCGGACGAACCCGGGCAACGCCGATGCCGAGCAGCCGGCGCCGTGTGCGAACAGCGCGGGCGCGGCCAGCGGCACCGTGGAGGAACCGAAGACGTACCCGGGCCCGACGATGACCTGTTCGGTGTTGGCGCCGTTGGCGGCGCCGTCGTAGATGGTCAGCGGCAGGCCCGGGACGATGCCCAGGCCGTTGTTGGCCACCTGGATCTGCGTTGCCCCAGCGATGGAGCCCGTGGCGGTTACCGAGTGGGCGTAGCCGTTGACGTAGGTGGTGTCGGCGTAGACGTAGCCGCTGCGGGCCTGCGCGGCCGCCGTGTACGGCGACCACAACGCCGACGTCATGACCTGCGCGGTCGGGATCTTGACGAGTTTGCGGGTCAGGCGGCACTTCGACAGGTCCGTCAGGTTCACCAGCGACCCGGCGACCAGGCCCATGGCCACGTTCGTCACCTGGATCAGCGGCGTGTTGTCGACCGGTACCCAGATGGTGCCGTCGCCGCGGACCCGGTACTCGCCGGACTGCACGTCCAGCGTCGCGGCGAGCACCTTGCGGCAGTACTGGTCGGCCCAGGACGACGCGCGCGCGATGACCCGGGTCAGGACCGCGGTCTGTGCCGCCCCTGACGCCCCCGGGATCAGCGCTGAGACGTCCACGCCGGTCGGTTCGGCCAGGTACTCGGCCGGGGTCAGGTACGGCGTGTACGTGGCGTACGAGGGGGCGTACGGGGCTGTCACCGGCGTGGCCACGGCTCACCTCCGGCTCAGTAGGCGTGGTAGTGGATCACGTCCGGGGTGTGCTCGTGCTGCTCGTAGCCGCGGCGGTGCAGCTCGTCGAGGATCCGCACGTCCAGGCGCGCCCAGTGCCGCGCCGGCAGGCCGCCGGTCCCGTCTTGGCCAACGAGGTCGAGCAGGTCCGGCTCGGCGGCCTTCAGCTCGGCGGTGAACCTGGTACAGCCCAGGGCGATCAGGCGCTGTGAGCCGGTCAGGTACGGGTGGCCGCACCACGGGCGCCGACAGGCGGTCAGGCCGGGCACCACGTCGGCGTGGATGCCGACGTCGTGCTCGATGACCAGCAGATCCCCGGTTTCGCGCCAGGCCGCCGCGAGCAGCTCCCAGTACGCGAAGTCGTCGCCAGGGTCGATACGGGCCCTGATGTGCCCGGGGGCGTGTTCGTCGGCCAGGCGTGCGGTGTCGGGGTGTAGCCGGGTGTACGGGAGCAGGATCACCCGCGGCGCTTGGCAGTGGTCTTGCGCGCGGTGGGCTTGCGCAGCGGCGCGTCGGCGGCCGGCTCCTCGTCGCCGTCGTCGGACTTGTCGCTGTCGCCGGCGTCCTCGGCGGTCTCCGGCTGCTTGTCCGGCTCAGCGGCCGCGGTCTTCGTCGACTCGGGCGTGTCCGCCTCGGCCGGGGACGCGTCGCCGCCGAAGAACGTCTCCCAGGCGGCGACCTTGTCTTCCAGGGCCGTGACACGCTCCAGCAGCGCCTTCAGCGTCGGCGCCGTGTTGTGCGGGTTCGCCAGCGTCTCGGCCTTCGTCGCCGCGAGCATGGCCTCGTGGTCGGACTCGCGACGGAACATGCCCGCGTGCCGGGTGACGTAGTGGGCGCCGACGTGTTCGGGCAGGTCGAACACGCCATCGTCGCCGACCTCGTAGGTGGTGCTGGTCTCGGGGTCGGTGAAGCTGTCCGCACCCATCAGGTGGATGACTCGCATGGGTCCTCTTCTCAAGGGTGGAGCGCACCCGGCCCGCACCGGCGGGGGTACGGGCCGGGTGCGAGCTGTTACGGAGTCGGGGCGATGCTCTGGATCAGCCCCTGCGCGACCGGCGCGCGGTTGACGAACGTCTCGACCGCGCGGGACTCGCCGTCCTCGCGGGGGCCGCCGTGGGCCCGGTCCGAGCCGTAGACGTAGTTGTAGAGGTCGTCCAGGCACCGCATCTCGAACACCCGGTTGACGTTCGAGTTCGGGAAGTCGACCATGTCGCGGCGGGCCACCAGCGTGCCCGGGGGCATGTGCGGGTGCAGCTCGATCGGCACCTGCTTGCCGGTGAGCCGGTTGACGTAGGAGCCGACCCGGCCGCCGGCCACGACCTTGGAACGGCCCTCCGGGTCGTCCATGGTCAGGTAGGTGACCGCGCCCGGGGAGTTCAGGATCAGCTTGCCGAGGCTGTTGGCCTCCTGCGCGCTGACCATGTACACCTGCGGCGACTCGTAGATGCTGTTGTAGTAGGCCGTGTTCAGCGAGTCGAGCTGGGTGATGCCGCCGCCGGACACGGTGAACTGGGAGCCGGCGGCGTCCTGGAGGATCGCGCCGGAGCTGGTGCCGGACCCGTGCTGAACGATCGCGCCACCGCCGGCGGCGGAGTTGTAGTCGCCGGTGATGGTGGCCAGCAGGCCGTTGAACTCCGCGCCCGCGCCGGTGCCGGCCGAGCCGTTGTCCGCGGCCAGGTTCAGCGTCGGAACGGTCGTGGACAGCCCTGGCAGCGTCAGCGACGGCGGGGTCTGGTTCGCTACGATCGTCGAGGTCATCGTGACCGACGGGATCGTGGTGGTGGTGTAGTACCACCAGGTGACGCCGTCGGGGGACTGGAACCAGTCGTAGGCCACGGCCCCGACAATCGACGCGATCGACGCGGACACCGAGTGGGTGCCGGCTCCGACGGTCGAGGTGGTCAGGTTCGCGGAGTTGCCCTGGGAGTTGCCGTGGCCGGCGCCGGTGCCGTCGCCGTTGCAGTAGTAGTAGCCGGACCCGGTGCGGGCGGCCACGGCCACGTAGGTGGCCTTGGAGTTGGCGATGGTGCCGCCGGTGGTGGAGTCGGCCAGCACCGGGGCGCCGGGGCGTGCGAGCGCGAAGTTCTGCGCCCCGATCGCCAGGATGTCCTCGCCGATTTTCCACTGGTTGATCGAGTTGTACACCGCCAGGGCCTTGGCGTCGGCGTAGCCCTTGGCGCGGGCGATCGCGTCGCGGGTCACGGTGTAGCCCATCGCCACCGGCTCGTACGGCGCGGAGACGTTGAGTTCCTGCAGCAGCGCCAGCGGGCCCGCGGCGTCGAACGCGACACCGGGCTTGGGCTGCTGGTTGTTGATGTTGATGAGGACTTTCCACTGCGCGACGTCGGCGCCCATGTCCGGGCCCGTACGGGCCAGGGAGTCGCGGAACGTTGCCGGCACCGGGACCAGCGAGATCATGTCCGACAGGTCGATGCCGAAGATGCCGGTCGCGGTGGTGACGCCTGCGGTGGCGCCCTTGCTGAAGATCGCGAGGGTTTCCTCGGTGATCTCAAGAGTGTTCATATGGAGCTTCCCCTTTCAGGGCATGCCGAGCAGCCCCGTGCGCCAGGCGCCGGGGCTCGCGTCAAAGGCTGTGGCTTAGCTGCCGGGGGTGAACCGGGCCTTCAGCGCCGCGAGCGTGACGTTCTTCATCGCCTGCTCGCGAACCGGGCCTTCGGGGAACTGGTCCTCGACGGCCTTCAGGACGGCCTGGAACTCCGGCGTGTTGGTCGGGCCGTCGCCGCGCATCGCGAGCGAGGGCTGGCCGATCGCCCCGTTCAGCAGCGGGGACCTGCGGTCGTCGGGCTGGGCCGCCATCTTGCTCACGCGCTCTTCCGTGCCGTTCACCTTCGCGGCCAGCTCACCGAGCTGCTTCACCACGGGTGCCATGACCTGGTCGAGTGCGGAGGCGAGGCTGCCCGCCGCCTTGGTGACGTCGTCGGTGCCCTGCGCGGGCGACTGGACGGTGTCGGTGCCCGGGATGGTCCGGGTCTCGTCCGGCGCCTGCGCGGCGCCGGAAGCCTTCGCGGCCGCGGCGGCCTTCGCCGCCTTCTTCGCCGCCTTCTTGATCAGGGCCTGGCGGCCGTACTCGGCCAGCTGCTCCTGCGTCAGGCCGACGCCGGTGGGCTCGGTGGCCTTGGCCACCGGCTCGGTCGCGGTCGCCGTCGCGGTTGTGGTCGCGGCCGGGGCGGTCGTCTCGGTGCTCATGGTGTTCTCCTCCGAGGGGGATGCCGCCTGTGCGGCGTGGGCGGGCGCTTCCTGCGCCTTGGTGACCGGGCCGCCGGTCTCGGTCGTCTCAGTCGGGTCGGTGTCGGCGGCCTTGGAGACCTCGACACCGAGCCGCTTCGCCGCCGCCCGGATCTTCGGCATGGCGGCGCCGGCGATGCGTTTGCTGTCGGCGTCATCGCCGTTCATCGCCGCGGCCGCGCGCCCCAGGGCGTTGCGGGCGTGCGCGGCGTCGTGGACGGGGTAGTGCCGGTTGGACCGTGGCGTGGTCTTGCCGGCGTTGTCCTTGCTGCCGCCCGGCTCGATGTGCGCGAACGCGCTGTCGGGGAGGTCGTTGACGTCCGCGGTGGACATGTCGGCCTTGCGGACAGACGCGGCGTGGATCAGGGCCATGGCCTGTGCCGGGGTCAGCCGCTCCTCCGGCGCCTGGTCCTGCTCGGCGCCCTTGGCGATCAGGTCCCGGACGTAGTCCGACCCGAACACGCCGTCGGCGCCGGCTTCGGCGGCCTTCGCGAACAGAATCGTGGTGCCGTTCGCGGCCTTGCCGACGGTGTGCACCGTGTCGATGTCCGCGCCGGTCAGCTCGCTGAACTCTTCGTCGTCGTCGGCCATCAGGCCGCCCTCCTGGTGGTGATTCGGCGGGCTCTGCCCTGCGGGGACAACCCGGTGATCTCGCCGGCCTTGTACAGCTCCCAGCCGGCGGGGCTGAGGTAGCCGCCGACAAGCCAGTCACCGGCTTTCACGACCGTGACCGACCCGTCGGGGCCGGTGACTGGCCAGTCCGGGCCGCGGTGGATCCACGACTCGGTCGGCTCGAAGTCCTGGCCGGTGCCGTCGAGGTGGAACTGGCCGCCGCCCATGCCGTTGCGGGCGAAGGAGTGCGCGGCCTTCTCCAGCTCCTCAGCGGTGAAGTAGTCGCGCTTGCCGTCCTGGCCCTTGACGATCCCGTCGTCCGGCCCGGCCCTGTAGGCGATCGCCACGATGAACCGCATCGGTTCGTCAGCCATCCGAACCTCCGATCACGAATCCAGGGCCGGGCGCGCAACGGCATCGGGGGTGGCCTGGCGGCCCGTCGTCGCCGCTGGGGAACGCGTCGTCGAGTGGGATCACGCCGGCGTCGGCGTTGTCCTCGCAGATGGCACAGGCGCCGCTGCTAGCGATCAGCCACTCCTTGCCGGGCAGGCCGTTGCGCCGGTAGGTGTCCAGCGACGCCTGGGACACGGCGCGGGCGAGTTCGGTGACGGCGACCATCTGGGCTCGGCTGCCGTTGTCGAGGATGTCCCGCAGGTCCCGCGCCAGGGTGTCGACGCTGTCGCCGTTCTCCAGCGACAGCGCGATCGCCTGGGCCAGGTCGTCGAAGCGGCCGGCACCGAGGGACTTGATCTGCTGGATTCCCTGCGCGGCGAGCATCTGCTGCAGGCCGGCACCGAGGCCGTCGAACCCGAGGACCAGGTTCGCCGCGTCCGGGTCACCCGGTGTCCAAGCGCCCCAGTCTGGTGCGGCGCCGTTCACCATGGCCTGCGCGGACCGGTCGCCGAGGACGTAGGCCTCGGTGTAGGCGTTCGTCAGCACGGCACGGAACGCATCGACCAGCTGCTGGCGGACGCCCTGGTGTTCCAGCCACGCGCGCGCCGTAGCGAGGCCTTCGTCGACATTGTCGTTGGCTGCCTCGTCGTCGCCGGCGGCCTTGCGGACCGGGTTGAGCGCGAGCCACCGGGCCGCGTAGTCCGCGGTGTCGATACGGGCTGTCAGCGCCGTACGGAGCCGCTCGGCGTAGATCCGGGCCAGCTCCTGATCCCGTGCCCAGCCAGGCCACTGCTGGACGTTGTCAGGCCCCTGCGGGGCCCGGCCTTTTGGGTCGTCGGCGGCCTTCGCCATGCCGTCGTGGCAGGTGCAGGCGCCGACGTCGCCGGTATCGGCTCCCGAGCCCTCGCAGCATTCGCAGGGGCCATCGGCGTGCGCGCCGGCACCAGAGCAGCACGGGCATACCGGCAGGCCGCCGGCTGTCCCTTGACCGCCCTGCGGACCGAGCGGAATCCGTGTCACCTGGTCGCCGCGGTGTACGGCAAGGTGGGTGAACGTCACCGGCGTCGGCGTGACCGGCTCCGGCGTCTGCTCGCCGTCGTCCAGGTACTTCAGCGTCACGTGCGGGTGGTAGACCCGGTGCTCGGACGCAGATAGGTCGGCGAGCATGCCGTTCAGGTCGTGCGCTGCGGGCAGCTCGACCCTCGCGAACGCCGGCGTCTTGCCGTCGCTGCCTGCCGACGGCGTGAACGTGTCGACGCCGTGCACGGTCCCGGACACCGGCCCGGGTATCGCCGCGGCGGCCGCGCCGGCACGCGCGACCGCCTGGGCGAACGCGTCGTCGTCGACGTCCGGGCCGAGGTACACGATCGTGATGTGGTGGTCGGCAAGGCCGCCGGGCGTGACCGGGATGGTTCCGGGCTCCAGGTCCAGCGAGATCATGCCGGAGCGCTTCGTTAGGCCCGGCACGGCGCCGGCCTTGTTCACTTGCTGGGAGGAGTGCATCTCGTCCCAGGGGCCGACTGCCTTGTCTGGGTGGGCGATGTAGGCCCGCAGCGGCACCCCGGCGCGCTGGGCGCCTTCGGCCCTGTGGTGGCCGTCGGCGACCATCAGCGCGCTCTCACCCGGCCGTTCGATCAGTACCGCCGGCTTCACCGGCTTCCCGGCGCGGATCTTCCGGACGGTCTTGTCGACACGGCCGGGCTCGGAGCTGGCGGCCCAGGTGTCCTGGTCGGAGAAGTCGATGTTCTCCAGCGGCACCGACACCGGGCCGGTCCAGCGCAGACCCTTGACCCAGCCGATGGCCTCGGCCGGGAAGTTGTCGGCCAGCTGCTCGTACACGGCCTGCGCGGTCGCATCGGCCTTGGCCTTGACGACCTGGGCGACTTCGGCCCGACCGCCGCGGTTCAGCTCGGCGGCCACGGCCTGCGGGACGGTGGTGAAGGCGAAGTCCCTGTCCCACGCGCCGCGGCGGCTCGCACCCTTGACGAACACCCGAAACGCGGCCAGCTCGCCCTCCTGGGCGCGGTCGCGATCACCCTGGTACTGCCAGCCGCGCCGATGCGTCACGACCGTGTCGCCCTTGACGACCTGCCACGAAACGCCCTTGCTGACGTCCTTCTCGTCGTCCTCTTGGTCGTCCTGCTGCGCCGGGGACGGGGCGGCAGCTGGTGCCGCCGGGGCGGCCGGCGCCGCGGTGGCGTCCGGCGTCGGCTGGCTCTCGCGGTTCGGGTTCTCCGACGCGTCGAGCTGCTGCCGTGCGGCCACCTGCGCGGCGTCGGTCGCGGCGAGCGAGGCCTTGTCGTCGGTGGTGCCCGGGTGCGGGATCACACCGATCGCCGGAACGAACGGCTGATCCAGCGCCTTCTGGCTCCTGTCGGGGCCAAACGTTTCCGGATCGGTCTTGCCCGCGACGCTCTCGATCGACAGCAGCGGGATCGGGCCCAGCCGCGCGGTGGAGTAGAACCGCGGGGTCGGGCGTTCCTTGTCGATCGGCTTGCCGAGCACGTCCACACGCACCTCGTCCGAAGACAGGGCACCCATGTCCACGTACAGCTTGTTCGCCTGCGCCTCCTGGAGCCGGTCCTCGACCTCGCGGCCTGTGTCCAGCCGCACCTTCACCGGCAGCCCGATGTCGTGCTGCAGGTACCGGGTCAGGATGCCCTCGACGTACCGCACCCACGGCAGCGTATTGACGCGGAACTGAATGTCCGTCTGCGTCTCGCCGGTAGCGCGGTTGACGTCGCCGGTCAGGGACAGGTCCTGGGACACCACGCCGAACGCGGCGCAGGTCCGGATCATCAGGTACTCGGGGAAAGCCTTGTCGAACGTCGCCGGCTTGGTCGCGATGTAGTCGGAGTCGGCAGGGACGGCGATCAGCTGGCGCATCTTGGCCTGGTCGCCCATCACCATGGCGTCCCAGTAGTCCTGCCACTCGGCAACCTGGTCCGGGGAGGACACGTCCGGCGGGACCTTGATGAACCCGGCCGGCACCGAGCCCTCGGTGAACATCTGCAGGAAGTGCCACTGGAACCGGATGTCGGTGTTCGCGGTCAGCAGGATCGACTCGATCGGGGCCAGCCCGAACGGGGAGTCCTCCTGGGGCCGGAACGGCACGTAGATGATGTCGTCGGTGGTGAGCCAGTCGGCGACCATGCCGTGGACGGTCTGCCAGTACGCCGGCGCGGGTGCTTTCGGGCGGCGGCCGTTCTCGTCGATGTACGGGTTGATCGTCTTACCGTCGACGACCTCCAGGGCGATGATGTTGCCGTCGTAGTCACGGCGGCGGTACAGCGGCGCACTGTCGTATTTGAGGGCGTTCTCCAGCCACTTGGAGACCCACGACTCGTACGGCAGCTCCCGGTCCGGGTAGGCCAGGACCAGCTTCGCGACGTCGATGGCTTCGTCGACGTCGTCCTTGACGCCGTCGGCGGGCTGGAACATCAGCTCCATCGACCGGATTTCGTCGATCTTGTGGTTGATGCACATCCGCGCGACGTCGTAGGCGTCGATGAGGGCCTTGAGGACGTCGTAGGAGACCTTCCCCCACGACGCGCGGGAGCGGGTGCTGATGTTGACGCCGACCGGGTAGTCCATGGCGCGGGTGCGCTGGGAGTACCCGAAGTACGGGTTCATCGGCGCGCCGGGCCCGAACGATCCCGTGGTGTTCATGCCGTGCTGGTTCAGCGACTGCCGGATCGGCGCCGGCGTGGCAGGCGCGACGGTGGTCGGCCGGCGCACGGCCACCGTGGAGCCGCCGCTAGGGGCGCTCGAGCCGTTGCGGAGCTGCCGAGGCAGAGATGACCGTGGCACGCCGCCCCCCTGTCTTGGGTATCTGGTCGCGCCAGGAACGGGCGGTGGACGGGACTTCGATGCCTTCGGCCTCGGCGCGGGCCTTCAGCGCCTCGAGGAACGCGGCGCCCTGGCCGAGCTGCGCAAGCTCGGTCAGGACCCAGACGAGGGCGTCCATGCGGTCGGGGCTGGTGCCGTCGATCGGGGTCCAGGTGGTCATCTGGTCTTCGAGCGTCGGCATCGGGCCGACGTGGTGAACCCGGTGCTGCTCGTACAGCGCGGCCACCGGTTCGGCGCGCTGGACCTTGCCGCGGGACGCGGTGATGACGTCGACGGGGACTTTCTTGTCGACGTTGCGGATGGTCGACTTGACCATCGCCCCGCCGTAGTTGATCTCTGCGACGATGCGGTCTGCGGAGAACTCGTGGTAGGCGCCGACGGCGCGGGAGGCCCAGCCGTTCGGCGAGAGCTTGCACGAGCGGTCGGCCAGCACGTACAGGTCGCCGTCGACGCCGAGGCCGGCGACGATGATGCCCTGCTCGTCGTTGTCCTCACCCTCGCCGCCGGACGGGTCGATGCCGATGCAGATCCGCACCAGGTCCGGGACGTTCTCGAGGGCGACGCGGTCGCCGTCGATACCGGCGATGGTCCACAGCGCGCCTTCGACGTCCTCCAGCAGCTCCCCGAGGAGCTCCTGGCGGCCGATGCGCGTGCCCTCATAGGTGGCCAGGACGTGCCGGCGGAACGACGGGGCGAGGTTGGCGAGGTTGTCGTACGTCGACCCGGAGGTGCGCACGGTGGTGTCCTGGCCCAGCAGCGTCCGCATCAGTGCGTTCGGCTTCGGGGTGGTGGTCACCACGGCCTGCGGCAGCTCCCCGAGGCGCAGCCCCAGCATGAGGTTGTTCCAGGACGTGTCCAGGACGTCGCCCTTGCGGGCGTCTTTCCATGCCGCGGCCTCATCGGCCCAGGCGAAGTGGTGTTGCGGGCCACGCAACGCCGCCGGCACCTCGGCCGAGTAGGCGTAGGCGGTGGTTCCGTTGGCCCAGGTGAGCCGCCGCTTCGATGACTGGTATTCGGGGGCTCCGGCGCCGGCGACGGCCAGCAGCCCGGACTCGCCTTCGACCATGACGTCGCGGACGTCGGCGGGGGTGCGTCCGACCAGTGCGATTCGGCAGCCGGGGTTGTCGGTGGCTTTCTCGTGGACCCATTCGGCGGCCGAGCGGGTCTTGCCGGCGCCGCGGCCGGCGATGAACGCCCACACGAGCCAGTCGCCGAGTGGGGCGAGTTGTTCGGGGCGGGCGATCGTCCGCCATGGCGGCCGGTAGGTGTCGAAGGCGCGGGCGGCGTGCTCGGCCCAGTCGATTGTGGCCGCCATGACGGCCCCCTTACACGGCCTGCCCGCTGCTCGCCGGTGTCCGCTTTGGGGTAAATAAGACTCCGCATAATCACTGTTATGCGGATCGTATGATCTTGAACCGTCCTACGCGGCGAGCTCCCGCAGCCGCCGGGGCACGACCTCGGACACCTTCGCCTGCTGCTCAGCCGTCAGCTGCAGATCGCCGAGGATCGCGCGGATGACGCTGGCAACGAGAGCGCCCTGAGACTCGGCGAGCTTCACACGGCGTTCTTCGATGCCGCAGCGGATCGCCTCGGCCGAAACCCGCACCAGCTGCTTGCGCTCCTCCTGGTACAGCTGAAGCAGCACGTGCGGCTTGGCTTCCTCGGTGGTGCCGCGGTCCTCCCCGCCCCACTTGTCCTTCGTGCGGCCCCAGATCAGCTCGTGCTCCTCGAGCTCTGCCACGCAGTCGCCGAGCCACTTCACGTGGCCGGCGGTGCGGTGAACCTCAGACAGCAGCGCGTCAGCGGGGCTGGTCTCGATCGGCCGGCCGTAGGTGGCCATCTCCTCGCGGAGCCGCTTCTCGGCCAGCCGCAGGTGCGAACCTTTACTGACGCTCCATGTGGAGCCGCCGTGGAGCTTGCACGGGCCCTGGCCGACGTGGGTGGTGCCCCAGCCGGCGACCTGCCCGCAGGTGCCTTCGCTCTGCCGCTTGTTGGCCCCGCACAGCGGACCGTCATGACCTCCGGGTTTTTGGGCCACCGTCATGACCTCCCGGCGCGGCTACTGCTCGTTGTGTTTGTAGATCCCCTCGAACGGCAGCTTCGCGCCGAGCGGGGGCGGCAACGCCGGAAGCCGCATCTCGATGACGTAGCAGCGGAACACCTTGCTGTAGGGCTGCTCCGGGTTGTCGGGGTCCGGGACCACGTTGGCCGGAGCGCCGATCAGCGGCTGGCCGTCGGCGTCGACGAACGTCTTGATGTCGGCCTGGATGACCTCGCCGTTCCACTGCTCGCCGCCGAGCGCGATGCTCAGACCTGTGATGGCCAGCAGCGGCTCGCCGGTGGCGTGGTCGTGGGCCATCATCCGCAGGGTGGTCAGTGCTCCGCCGTTGCCGACGGGCGCGGGCCAGGTGATGTCGATGCCGAGGCCGGGGTACGGCTCGGGCTTGAGGGGTTCGAGCTGTGCGGCGATGGTGCCGCCGCGGTGCGGGTTGCGGTCGCCGGGGCATGCGCGGCTGGCTGCGACCAGGTCGATCTCGATGCGGGCTGCGAAGCGGCATGTGCAGTCCTCGCCGTGCTTCTCCTCGATGGGCACGAACGGCGTGCCGTCCTTGCCCGTGAGGATGTCTGGTGCTTCGGCCATCAGGTGGTCGGGTGCTCGGTGCTGTCGGTCGCCGCGGCGGGGGCCGGCTTGGCGGGGGCGCCGGTGGCGGCCTCGGCGGCGAGGTTCTTCGCGTCCTGTTCGGCCTCGGCGAGGACCGGCTTGGCGGCGGCCGCGGCGTCGTGGGCGAGCTGGTGCTCGTCGAGGCCGAGGGTGTGCAGCAGGTGGGCGCGCAGCTTGTGGTAGGAGGCGTCGAAGTCCTCGAAGGCCTGCCGGATGTGCTGGGTGATCTCGCTCATGGTGTTCTCCTCAGCGGGTGTAGCGGGTGGTGCCCGGCCGCCCGACCCGCTTGGCGGACGGCCGGGGGTCTGTGGTCTATGCCGCGACGGCGGCGGCCTCGGGGTGGCGCTTGTTGTACGCCTTCTGGATCTCGCCAATGGGGTAGCGCTTGCCGCGGCCGTAGGGCACGCCCTGGATGCGGTCCTTGCTGATCCAGTAGTGGACGGTGCCGGGCTCGCAGTGGTAGATCTGCGCGAGTTCCTTGACGGTGAAGAGCTCGTCCACGATCCCCCCTGGAAAGCAGGAACGCCCCGGCGGTGGCCGCGGGGCGTCGTGGGCAGAGATCGAACAGGATGACTGTGATCAGTTTGGCCGCAGGTCAGAAAGGCTGTCAACTGGGGGTGCGGCCCGACGGGATTCGAACCCGCTACCTGCGATCTCAGAGGGCTTGGCTCCGGCCGGAAGCACCTACCTCACACGCTGCTCTGCCCATTGAGCTACGGGCCGCACGAGCTCCGGCGCGGGTCTCCCAGGACGTTGACGGGTTCACGCGCCGGAGCGGTTCGAGCGTAGCGCCGGCGACCGTCAGCTGGGCTGCTTAAGCCGGTCCCGCAGCGGGATCCACTGGGTGCTGTCCCACTCCTTGCCGCAGGCCTCGCAGCGGATGACGGGCAGCCGGGGCGGCAGATGGACGGTAGACCATAGAGCGCCGCCGCACCCGTGCTCAGGGCAGATCCCTGCCGGTACGCGGGCCGCGTGGGGCAGGTCGATCAGGCGCCGGCTGGAGCGCAGGAGCTCGCCGAGGACGTCGGCGTACTTTCCTGCCCAGGGTTGTGCGGCGGCCCAGTCGAGCCGGACGGCGAGCCATGCGGTAAGGATGGCGGGGTGGGCGTCGCGTTCGGGCGCGATCGCCTCGCCGTGTTCGATGTGCTCGGTGACCCAGTGTGCGAGGTCGTGGCGGATTTGGGAGCGGAGCTCGGCGACGGGGTCCGGGGCCGGGTCGGGGACGTCGACGGCGTTGCCGCCCCGGATCTTCTCGCCGGTGGTGATACCGGCCAGGCGGTCGGCGAGTTCGCTGTAGAGGCGGGCGAGGCCTCCGGGGCGGTAGCGGCCGGGCTCGAGCCAGATCGTGCCGTCGCCGCACACGACCGGCCCGGGGATGGTGTAGAGCGCGTCCTGCATCTCGTGCTGGCTGTCGATGGTTTGCAGGCGCCTGATCCAGGCGCGGCGGGCGGCGGTGCGCAGCTCGGTGGCGCGCTGCTGGCCGTCGCAGATGATGACGCGCCGGCCGATGGGGTAGCCCCAGGCAGTGGCGACGGTCGGGTCAGCGGCGGCCGACGGGCCAGTGAGTGCGTCGACGAGCGCGGCGTTGTGGCCGCCGCACAGGCGCAGGCCTCCGAGTGCGGTGGGCGGCTTGTCGCGGTGGGTGGCTTCGCACAGTTGGTGGGCCATCTCAGTACCCCTGATTCTCGAACGGGCCTGACAGGTAGTAGCTGCGATAGGAGGTCTTCATCACCGCTTCGGCTTCCTGGCGCAGCTTCTCCAGCCGTCGCTGGTACGGCGTGGAGTCTTCGACGCGCTCAACGATGATGATCGGCGTGCCGAAGAGCGGCGCCGGCACCGTCCCGGGAAGCACGGGCTCGACCGTGGCTCTGACTTCGTCGAGCTGTTCCTGTGTGAGTTTGATGGGTTCGACGGGCTTGAGCGGCGTCAGGGTGGCGTAGAACTCCGCGATGACGTCGGTGAAGCCGGCCGCGTCGGCCAGCGGGTGGCCGTCCGTGACCGTGAACGGGGGAATCGGCCGGTATGGGCTTTCGTCGGTCACAGCTCGATCCTCAATCCCTCGGCAATGAGCACTACGGTCGGACAGTGCTTGAACTGGTCCGGGCTCCACCAGGCCCCGTCTTCGAGCTTTAGGCACGGGTCAGTGTCGTAGCTGCCGTGCAGTTCGAGCACGGCCAGGATCGTGTCTCTGAACGCGTTGTAGGCGACTGCCAGATCCGGGGTCGCGCTGGTGGCAGTGGGAAACTTCGCTTGGATCTCGGTGTCCAGGTCGCTCACGGTTCAACCTCGATCCCGAGTCCCTGCGCGATCGCCTTCACGGTCGGGCACGGCGACAACTCCTGGCAGGTGTTGCACCAGTACGGCGGCACTGGTTCGCCCTTCACGGGCAGGTAACCGATGAGCTTGCCGCCGCTGTCGTAGGCGGGTTCGTTGCGCCACTCGTACTCGATCTCGTTGCCGGGGTAGCCGGCCGTGTGCAGTTCGAGCCCTGCGAACACGGCGCCCCGGATCATCTCGCAGTCGTATTCGAAGTAGTAGCTGTCCTGATTGACGGCCAGCCGTTCGCGGATCGCCGCGTCCAGGTCGCTCACGACTTCCTCCTGCGGTTCCGGTGCTTGGTGCGGCGGCGGTAGTCCCGGGCGGCGGGGAACGGCTTCGGGTGGCAGAAGCAGGGCTCGTTCCAGCCGTGCGGCCAGGGCTCAAGGCGAAGGGTGCGGGACAGCGCGAGTACGGATTCGCACGCGTTGCGCATCGTCGCGACGAAGCTATCGAGCTGGCCAGCATCCCTCAGTGCTCCGGCCAGTAGTTGTCCCTCAACTCGCGCCCACGGGGCGGGCGCCACCCACAGCGGGTCGGCCTGCAGGTCCATCGGCGTGAGCTTGAACTCGATGCCGTCCGGCAGGATGCCCTCCGCCCAGAAGAACTCGGCTATGGCCTGGTGCGCTGCTTCGGCGCGGGCGGGCAGCTCGGCGGCGAACGCGGCCCGCTCGGCGAAGTCGTCAGTCGGGTCAGTCACCTTCGCCACCAATTCCGCCGCGAGGGCGTCTCGTGCTGGTCCTTCTGGTTCGGGTGGTCGCTGAGCCACGCCAGCAGCTCGCCGCCGGTCACGCCCCGGTCCCAGGTTCGGGCCCGGCCGCAGCCGCAGCTGACCACCGCGGTGGCATGGCGGAGCTGGCCGTCGACGATGGCCGCGTCGCCGACGGTAATGCCGAACGGCCCGTGCGGCACTGTGATCGGCGCGGCCCATCCGAGTGCGATGTCGAGTCCGCGGTACGGTTCGCGGCCGTTGATGAGCTTGCGCAGGATGCGGTTGCGCTGCTCGGGGGTGGCGCCTTCGTCAGCGAGGGCCTGGTCGACTGTGTGCAGGTTCTGCCGGTGTAGGTCGATCTGCATGCGGAATCCGAGGTCGTGGCGATACCGCTCGGATGCTTCGGGGTCGGTGAGGGCCTGGGCGTAGGCGGCTTCGTCGAGCTGGCGGGCGCGGTCGGCTGCGATGTGGTCGGCGTCGAGCTGTTCGTAGGTGGCCGGCGGGATACCGAAGAATTCAGTCACGGCTATCGCCAGATTCCCCAGACGAGGTGGCCGACGAGCCACACGGCGAACACGGTGAAGATCCCTGCGAACAGGAAGTGGCTTGCGCTCCAGTCCCTCATGGGCTGGTGGAAGACGACGTGGACGTGGCGCCAGACCCACCACGAAAGGGTGTTGCCGGGGTTGCCGGTGGCGAGCGCGACGGTCTCGGGGACGATGAAGGTGACGAACAGGGCGCACAGCCAGATGAGCCAGTAGCGGTTCACGTCAGGCCTCCGTTGCCGTCCACGGGCCCGTACTTCCGCTGCCACTCCTCGTCCTTTTGGCCGAGCCCCCATTCGTGCATGGATCGGTCAACGGTGACGTCCGTGTACGACTTGTCCAGTGACTCGATCATCCGCCCCATGCTGCGGGCTATGCGGTCCGGGTCGCTCGGCCACGTCAGGTGCTGTCCGAGGTAGTCGCGGCCGGCCATGCGGCTGTCGTAGTGGTGGATGAAGTCTTCGCACTGCTGGCGTAGGGCGTGGGCCAGCTTGATGAAGCGGACGACGGGATCTTCTTCGCGGTAGACGCGGCCGCTGTCGGGGTGGACGTAGTCGTGGCTCATGCCGCACCGCCGCACTGGCATTCGCCGTGGCCGCCGCAGTCGGCGGCGTGGGTGAGCGCGCGCAGGTCGGCCCCGGCCTGCTTGGCCGCAGCGGTGGCCGCGTTGATCGCCTTGATGCTGCCGTTGTGGTCGTCGTCCGGCGCGGGCGACAGGTCGTGCTCGTCGCACCCGAACACGGCCTTGGTCACTGGCTGCGTGCGGTCGGCGGTGTACTCGGCGTTGCTGGCATCGAACAGGTTCGGCTGGCTCCTGATGTTCGCCTCCATCGCGTCCCAGTAGCCCTCGCGTTCGGCGTCGGTGGCGGCGCGCTTCCAGGAGGTGGTGGCGTCGCTGTCGCAGCGGTGGCACGGCGGCGCGGATTCGGTGGTGGTGTGGGTGCTGAGGCTGGCGGCCAGGGCCGGCGGGAGCGGGGCGGGGAGTTGCTCGTTCACGGTGTCTCCGGGTGTTGATGCTCTACGGCCAGTATCGCACTGGAGTTCGATGTGGTTTTGCTGGTGACGTGGTTGTCGTGCGCCGGCGGCGGGCGGCTGCTTATCGGCGGTCCGGGCAGCGGCAGATGCTGTAGATCGCGGTGCAGGGGCAGCGGTCCGGCGGCTGGGTGCGGCGTGGCGGCCGCGGCGGCGCGACGGTGGTTGTCGACTGGACGGTGATGGTGCCGTCGGTGGCGAGGGTGCCGGCGACGATGACGTTCCCGTCGACGCCGACGATGGTGCGGCCGGGTTCGGGCTTCGGCGGCTCCCAGGTGAATTCGAGCTCTGAGAACTTGACCGGCGCTGCGGTGCTGCCGGCGTGCAAGGTGGCGTCGGCGAAGGTGAACGGGTTCTCGGCGTCGGCACGGCGCGGTGCGGGCGTCGGGTCGGCGAGGGCGTCGGCGGCCATGGCCAGCTCGGTGGACGGCGCCAGGAGGCTGTAGGCCGGGCAGATGGGCGGCTCGTTGAACACCGCGGCGTCGGGTGCGGGGCCGTCGGCGGGCTTCGGCCGGCGGATGCGGGTGGCGAGCGCGCGTAGGCGCTGTGGGAAGGTTTCCATCAGTTCTCTGGTCCGTTCGGGTTCCAGCCGCAGCTCGGGCAGCGGCCGTTCTGAAGGTGTGTGCCGGGGTGGAACCGGCAGCGGGAGACGTTCAGGCCGGCCGGGGCGTGGGCCTTCCAGCCGTTGCGGTGGTAGATGGTGTGGATGCTGGTGGCGATGGCGTCGACGTCGCCGCCGCGGCGGATGACGGCGACAACTTTGCGGTGGAGTTCGGGGTTGATCCGGACGTCGTTGCGAACCGCTGCGCCGGCTCCGGGTTCTTTCGGGCTCCATCCGCAGGTGGGTATGGGGCACACGCCGTTCTCCAACGCGGTCATGTAGTGGATCTGGCAGCGCGGGATGCTGGCGGGAGCCGGGGCGGCGAAAGCGCCGTGACGCAGGTAGATGTCGTGGATCTCGTTGGCGACCGCGTCGGGGGCGCCGCCGCGGCTTGCGATGCCAACGACGCGTCGGTGGAGCTCGTGGCTTGCCTTCCAGTCGTTGCGGGTTCTTCGGCGGGGCATTGGTCATGTCTCCTCGAGGGCGGGTTCTGGCGCGGGGCCGGGTGGCGGGGTTGCGGGTCGGCCGCCGAACACCGCGGCGGTGGGTGTGGCCGGGTGTTCGGCGGCGTGGGTCATCGGCGGCCGCGGATCCTGGACCGTTCGCGGCGGACGCCGTACACGAGCAGCAGCCAGAAGGCCGCGCACACGGCGCAGCTGATCAGGTCAGCCATGGTCGGCGTCCTGGGTGGTGTAGTAGGCGCTGAGGGGCGCGTTCCAGGGCACGCTGCGCCAGGCCTCGGTGCCGGCGGCCACGGTCTGCTCGGCGGCCGGCTGCTGCCTGGCTCCGCGTTCGGCCTGGATGGCTTGGAGCGCGGTGGGGTAGTCCTCGCCGGTCGCGGCCATGCGGTCGCGGACCGAGGTCGCGGGCGCATCGTTGGGGTTCACGACTGCTCGCCGCGGATCCGAGCCAGCAGCTCACGCGCTTCGGGGATGTCGCAAGGCTTGGACAAATTGTGTTCCTGGCAGTAGCCGTTGTGGTCGAGCCGGCAACGGGTGTCCTCGTGGTCAACGAGGCGGCCGAGCAGTTCGACGGCGGTGGCGTAGTGGCTCTGCAGCAGGGCCTGGCCCTCCTCGGTTGCCGGAACCGTGGCGGCCGTGGCCGCGGCGGCCTCGCCGACTGTCGTGCCGTCCCAGTCGTGCCAGGTCTGGGTGGCCTCGTCCCAGGCCTGAATCTCCATGGACTGGTGGTAGTTGTCCGCTCCGGTGCGCCATTCGACGGGGCGGATGCGCCAGGTGCCGAGGCCGACCGGCCACCACGAGTGGTAGGGCTCGTGGTTGAACCAGCACACGGCCCACGGGGGCAGGTGGCGGCATTCCTCGGGGTGGGTGTGTTCAATCAGCTCGGCGTCGACGGCGTTGAACAAGTCCGGGCCGACGTAGCGGCGGATGACGTGCCAGGCCGCTTCGGAGTCGCCGTCGGCGGGGCCGATGATGGCGGTGGCCGATGTTCCGGGCCAGCCGATCGTGACGGTTGCGGCGCCGATGGCGTCATCGACACGCTTCTGGACGGCGTCGAAGTCGTCCTCGGGCAGGTTCTTGAACCGGTCGTCGTCGGCCATCATCTCGGCGATGGACAGGGACTCGACGTCCTCGAGGTGGCTGCGCATGATCTTCCCGGCCACCTCGCGGATCGCGTCGTCGTCGATGGTCTGGTTGCTCATTCGCCGTCCTCCGGGTACTGGGCCACCGGCTCCCACGGCTTCCCCGGCGGGTAGCTGGCGGCCTCGTCCAGGCTGCGAGGCGTGATGCCGTACACGAGGTCGGGGCAGACGTCGCAAGTGCCGTCGCGGCCCTGCTGCCACGGGCGTTCGCACGCGGGGCAGAAGCGGCCGGGCTGAATGTTCAGGCCGAGTCGGGACGCGTCGGAACCCGGGTGCAGGGTGGGGATGCGGTAGCAGAACCGAACCTCGGCGGCGCCCTGGCGGTCGAGCTCGGCCGCGTAGGTGCAGGCGATGGCGTAGACGTCGCGGACGACGCCCGGGCCGGTGCCGGCGGCACAGTCGGCGAGGTGGCCAAGGTGGTCCCACCATCCGGCGCGGGCGTCCAGGAGCGCGGCGTACCGGTACGGGTCGAGCGGTGTGCCGTGGCCGGAGGCTTTGCCGATGGCGATGTTGGTCTCGTGCCAGCGGGCGCGGGCGTGCTCGAGCGCGGTGGGCTGGGGTTCGCTCATGACTGTTCTCCAGAGGATGGGTAGGCGTGGTGCGCGGCCTCGTGGAGTGCGGCGCGGAGCTGCTGTTCGAAGGCGGTGGTTCTGGCAGCTCGGGCGTTCTCGTCGGCCTGGCGGTCGTCCTGCTCGGTGATGGTCGGCAGGCGGTAGGCGGCGACGAGTGCGCCGGGCGGCCAGCCCGGGCGCTGCACCCACACGGTGACGACGGTGCCGGCCTTCTCCAGCCGGTCCAGGTCGTCCCAGATCTGGAGCCGCGGTCGGCGGAGCGCGCGCGCCAGTTGCCGGACCGTCGCGGGCCCGCGCAGCAGCTGACACTCGATGGCCTCGCGGCGACGCACGGCGCGGCGCGTCACGACTTGTTTCCTGTCTCTGGCGGCAGCCCGAACTCTGCCCGGGCGGCGGTGACGGACGCGCGGATCTCGCTGGGCATCTTGGCGTTCCGTGCGCTGTCGCGTCGGCAGTCGTCGCACGGCTTGGCACAGGCCGGGCCGACGCACATGATGCGGCACCAGGTGACCAGCTCGGCACGGGCCTCAGCGGCCGCCTGGAACGCAAGCCGCATCCCGCCGGTCACCGTCTGCATGGTTACGAACTCGCCGTGCCGCGGCGCGGCCTCCATCTCGACGCGGCTGAACTCGACGTCGCCGCCGAGCCGCGTCAGCAGCAGCGCGAGCGTGCGGTCGACGTTGCGGTCTTCGCGCTTTCGCGCCACGAGCTCGTGTTCCACGGGCGCCAGCCGCTCGAGTTCGGCCAGGACGGTGCGGAGGTCGGCGATTGTCAGCGGTGCGACGTCCTCGGCGTTGGCGAACCACACGACGTCGCCGTGGGGCCAGTCGTCCAGGAACGACTGGCCCCAC
>Ga0207702_10000284_pt1 | contig 58710 bp, 42 predicted proteins | sample KBSCornC62_FD_184302 | JGI IMG/M metagenome (GOLD analysis project Ga0207702, IMG submission 184302) | Corn rhizosphere microbial communities from Kellogg Biological Station, Michigan, USA - KBS Corn C6-2 (SPAdes) (version 2) | ecosystem: Host-associated > Plants > Roots > Rhizosphere > Soil ...
TTCTTTTGCGTCAACCTGTTTTTCATTACCTATATTGTCGACCTGGAACAACTGGTCATCCCGGACGCTGATCATTTTACCTATCCGGCCTGGCCGCCGGCAAGAATGGTGGACCTGGTGCATTGGTACGGTCACAACTTCGACCCGGTATTGATTGCCCGCCCGGCCTGGTGGCGCGCGACGATATGGATCGACTCGCTGTTTTTCGGTCCGTTTTACGCGTTTGCCATTTATGCTTATTGGAAAGGGAAAAACTGGATACGCTTTGGAAGCGTGGTTTGGGCTTCGGTAATGCTGACCAATGTGAGCATTATTTTGTTTGAGGAAGTTTGCGGCGAACATGCCTCGCCCCAGCTTGCCAGGGTGTTTTTGTCAAATGCAGCCTGGGTTATTTTCCCTTTTATAGTAATGTACAGGATGTGGCGGTCGGTTACGCCGTTTTCGGGTAAATAATTGGATTTATACAACGTTCACAGATTGAAAGAAAGAGTCCAAAAGCGGCGGCCTGCGCGATTCCCCTCTTGAGAGGGGGAGGGGTGTGTCAACCCGGCATGTCCGCTAACACACCCCCGCCATCGCACAGCCAGCCGCACCCCCTCTCAAGGGGAGTCGCTCAATTCGCAAATTATCAGTTAATTATACCTTTGATTCAAGGCTTTTATCAGGAGATTTCTCAGATTTTACAATGACTTTCAAACAAAAATACGGCAACACCGCCCTGGTGGCCGGCGCTTCCGAAGGTATGGGGGCGGCTTATGCCCTTGCACTGGCGGCGCGGGGCCTTAACCTCGTGTTGCTCGCGCGGCGCAAAGAGCCGTTGGAGGTAACGGCCGATGAAATAAGAAAAACCTATGCTGTCGAAGTCCAAACGATCACCTGCGACCTCGCCTCGCAGGATGCCACTCAACAAATCGCAGCGGCAATAGGGGATAAGCAGATCGATTTCCTGGTATACAATGCGGCATTGTCGTATATCGGGCCATACCTTGCGACTGGGCTATCTACCCATCAAAATATCGCTTCGGTAAATATGCTGGTGCCTATGGCCATGGTGTATTACTTTGGCGGTAAAATGTTGGAGCGCGGCAAAGGCGGGGTGGTGCTGATGTCGTCCATTGCCGGGCTGCAGGGGATGGGATTTTTGGCCACCTACGCAGCTACCAAGGCATTCAACAAAATATTTGCCGAAGGTTTGTGGTACGAATGGAAGAACAAGGGCGTAGACGTAATCGCCTGCTGTGCCGGGGCTACGGCAACACCCAACTACATCAACACTAACCCGGGCAAAGCCAGTCCGCTGGAACCCAAAGCCCAGCAGCCGGAGCAGGTGGTTGAAGAATGTTTGAGGAACATCGGCAAGAAGCCATCGTTTATTAGCGGCACGGGTAATAAATTCGTTAGCTTTTTAATGCAGCATATATTTTCACGAAAGCAGGCCGTAAATATGATGGGTGACGGGATGCGGAAAATGTACCGGATCAAAGATTAAAGTCTTTATTTTCCGAGCTTTCCCGGCGAAATGCCGAACTTCTTTTTAAAAGCATTGCTAAAGTGCTGCACTGAAGAATAGCCCAGCTCAAACGCAATCTCGCTAACCGATTTTTTCTTTTCCAGCAGGTCGTTTTTGGCCAGTTCAAGCCGCGTTTCAGCCAGGTAGCCGAACACGGTATTGCCAAAGGTTTCTTTAAACCCTTTTTTTAGCTTATACTCGTTAATACCGGCCGCTTTTGCCAGCTCTGAAAGGCCGGGTGGCCTGTCCATACGCCTGATCAGAATTTCGCGGGCATAAATAATCCGCTCTTTGTCGTATTCGGTTTTTAAAAACTTCGGGCCCGAATCCTTTGCCCTGTTATACGCCCCGGCCTGTGACACCAGCAGCTCGATACTTTTTGAAAGCAGGAACATTTTCTTCAGCCCCGACTGGTATTTGCAATCGACGACAGCATTTATCCCATTCAGCATATCGATATCCATGAACAAGCTGGTTGGGCTAAGGGCAACGGCTTTTCCGTTCATCACGTTGTCGCCGAAGCGTTTCAGCGCATCATCAGCGCCTTCGGTTATCCGCAAAAAAGCATCTTTTGTAAACTGGACGAGGAATGAGTTTATATACAGTTCATCGTTTTTCAAAGTCCCTTCGCCCGTTGGCGAATAGAACAGGTTATGCTGGTATTTACCCAGCTCAAAAGGTTTATCGAAATGAGGATTGTTGATGGTGGTTTTGCCCTTTATGTTAAAAAAAAGGGTCACCATATCCAGGTCACCTTTCCATTCCATTTCGATGGGTTCGTTATAGTGCCAGTTGGAGTAGCCCATGCGGATGCCGTCGAAATACCATTGCCGCATCCTGGCTTCGGCAAAAGGAAGGTTAATGTCAATGGTATTTTCAACCAGCGTATCGCTGTTAAAATCCGCACCCGACAAATCGTTGCGGTGTAATACCTGGTTGTCCGCCTTGTTTTTTAGCTCGAAACCCATTTTATCCCGATAATATAACTTTTGCTCCGTTTGGTGTAACTTGCAATGCCGGTTTTCGCCGCACATTTGTCTACCCCTCCCAGCCTTCCCTAAGGGGGAGATGCCGGCCCAGCCGGCAGAAGGGGTAACTGTTAAACACGCATGCATGCTGTAAGTTACACGGTTTAATTAAAAATTGTACATGAACTTTAAAAAATTAAGACAAATGATCAAAGAGCAAGGTACCGGAAATATTATTTCCAAAACCATAAATGTAAATTCGTTTATCAGGCTGCACGTCAGCATCAGCGGGTATGTTGAGCTGATACAAGCTGATGAAGAAAAGGTGATCATCGAAACTGATGATAACCTGGTTGATTTTATCCAGACAGAGAACTCCGGGCGCACATTGTATGTTACCGGGGAGGGCAAATGGCGCATCCCCGGGTTTACTTCCCTGCGCATAAAAGTATTTTACCGCCAGTTGTTTAACCTGTACAATGCCTCGGAAAAAGGCGAGCTGGCGTGCGGGAATACGTGGTGCGCGGGCGAACCGGTCGAGATCAAAATACACAGCGATAGAAGTACCACCAGTTTGGATGTGGACGCGGTTTCGGTTAAACTGATCACCGCCTGCGTGGGCGACGTAAAGTTAAAGGGCGCATGCACTATGCTGGATATAAATGCCAAATCAGAAGGCGACCTTGACGCCCGGGAAATGAAAGCCAAAAACGTGGCGCTAAAAAATTACTCGCAGGGCAATATCGACCTGTATGCCGATGATACCATTACCATCAGCAATTACGGGCAGGGCAATATACGCTATTGGGGCAACGCCGTTTTAAAGGATATAAAACAATACGGCGACGGCGAAGTGAGGCACCAGTTGGTTGATTAAGTTGATTTGGTTGAATGGTTGATTAAGTTAACCGGTTAGGACTCATAACTTAACCCAACTTAATCAGCCAATCAACTCCCCCAAAAAATTCCATGGTAGAGATATTTAAAACAAATGTTAACGGTAAAAGGGCAGCCGGGCGGGTGCTTAAAGCTTTGCATATGCACTTGCCTGCCTGCTCCTTTAATTTCGATTTGGAAGATTGCGACCGGATATTGCGCGCACAAACCCACGATACTGACCTGGCGGTAAGTGATATTATAAACGTGGCAAAAAGCTGCGGGCTGGAAATTCAACTCGTTGTTGATTGAGGTCAGAATAGCCTCATCGCCAAAAAGCGGGTTGTTTGTTTTTTCCCCGTAAGGTACAATCCGCACAGGGCCTGCTTGATGCCGTGTACCCGATCACCGGCCCGTGGTTGCCAAATTGTAATATCTGATCAATAGGAATAAACGGGGTTGAATAATGCCCGATATTATAGTTAATGTATTCGTTAACCTGGTTGTAGCCGCCCGCGTCAAAAAAGCAGCATTGTCCGCCCGACACAAATTCGAGCTTACAATTGCCGTAGTAGGAGAGGGTTGGCCAGTTGGGTAATTGATTTGAGGTAATAAATATTCGTTTGGCTGCAGAAGCGCCCACACTTACGTAGCCGATCACCGGCTCCGCCGGGTTGGTAGTACAAATGATGTTGCCGTTGATCTGCGAAGGTTCGGGGTCAAAAATGCTGCCAAGGCTTTCGGTATTTTTTTTCAGGTTGGTGTAAAAATTATAAGCATCAGCAGTGAGCGCATATTGCGTTACCAGGATGCTGTATTCAGCACCCACCTTTTCGGAGGTAGAAGCTATCGAGGTAACCGGCATTTGATAGATAACATCCCGCGATAGTTTAGCCGACGAACCCAAAAGGATGCTGCCGGATGTGTCGACCCCCCAGCAGTCGGTAATGTTTTGCGTCGACAGGTTCCTCAAGAGCACCGTATCACCGTTCGAATAAAAAAGCGACTCGAAATTGGCGTGAAATATCCAGCTTTCGCTGTAGGCCCACCGGTAATAAATAACCTTGCCTGCAGGGTCGTGCGTGCCTACATAAACATTCAGCCCCGGTATATTTAACGCGCCTTTCGTATCCCAGGATACCGTGTCAATCGGTGGCGAATTTAATACCGGCGCGTAATCAGACAGATAGACCTCATTATTTGCCGTTTTTATTTGCAGGTGATACTGACGGGTATTGTCCAAATTTAACCCCGGACAGCCATATTTGCCGTTTCCTGTTTCAGTTAGGGGATAGGAAGTATTGTTGTCGCCCTGAACGTTTAGTATGGCATGCAACTCTGGCCTTGAGCCGGTGATACTGTCGAGGTTAACCGTGCGGCTGAGTTTGAATATCGTGGAGTCGGACCCGGCGTTGATAATGCCTTCTACCACCAGGTATCCCCGCGGGCCGCTGATGGCGGGCGGATCATAAGGTTTCCGGCAGCTTAGCGCAGTGATGATCGCCGCGAGCAGGACAATGGTTCTTTTTAGCAATTGGTTTATGATCGTAATTGGGAATAAAGCCAAATATAAAAAAATTTGGTTGTTTAATTACTTCACGGTGAGACGCCAGCGGACAATAGTTGATTGAGTAGAATGGTTGATTGAGTTGATTGAGTTGGTTAGGTTGAATGAGCTGATTGAGTTGACCAAGTTGACTAAGTTGATTAAAATGAATGGGTTGAAAGGTCGGCACTAACTTAATCAACTCAATCTAACTTAATCCAACCTAATCAACTTCACTATTGTATCGCCACCAAAAGCGTACCTGATTTTGTGCCGGTATCAAATGAAAACGAGGCTATTTTGATATCTTTCGCCATCAAAAAGTATTTAATCGTAGAGCCCTGTGTCCCGGCTGAATCCTCAACTACCCTTATATCGGTATTTTGACGGATGGTCATTATTCCGCCTGTAAACGCGGTAAATGCCAGTATCGGCGTTTTGTCATCGTCATCTTTTGGTTTAAATATAGCAGCATAAGTGTATGCTCCGTTCGCTCTCATTATGACATACTGCGAGCTGGTACCAATTTCAAGGTCCTTTACGGTATAGTAGGAGTTGCCGCTGTCGTCCTTTTGTAAAAAATCGCCTTTAAAATCTGCAAAATCATTGCTAAGCCCGGTTGCTGCTTTTAGAATGTTTCTCGCAATATTCAGGGAAAATTCGGTCTGCTGTGCAGCTGCGTCCGCGGTTTGTGCAATACTGCATAAAGGCAATAGCAACAGGCATAGCGCTGCAATGAATAGGTGTGCTTTTTTCATGTGATTGATTTTTGATCGTTTTTTTCAAATTGTTTATTTACGTTCCGGGGTGAGTTTTTAATATCAATAATTCTTTATTAATGCATCCAGGAAGGGGCTTCTCCGTTTAATAATCATAAGCCCGCTTCCCTGGCGGCGTTCCATAGCTTGAAATGATACCTTGTTTATTTCCGGTAGATATAGGGTCAAAAAGCTGCTTAAAGTTATAGGGAACCGACAATTATTAAAATACCGTTTATTGGGTATTTTTTTATAAGGGATATTTAATATAAAAAATTCAATATCTTTCTGTTCTGATTTATAACCCGGATTTATTTTATGAAACATGCCTGCATTTTGGTTTTGCTGATCGTATCAAGCCGTTGTGCCGCATACGCGCAAACCGTACGGCAATTAATTGATTCGGCGCGATTTTACAAAAGCAATAATTATTCGAAGATTATTTCATTTGCCGGCGCTGCATACCAACAAGCTACGGCTCATAAAGAATACGCACTCGCCGGCGAAAGCGCCCTAATGCTTGGCGCCGGGAATTACCTGGCCGGCAATTACAAGGAAGCTTTGCGCTTGTATTTTGAATCGGAGAAGATATATAACACCATTAATGATAAAGCCGGGCTGGCCAGGTTATATAGTGAGATGTGCGTATTCTACGTAAAAAATAAAGCATTTGACAAGGCCGACAGCGTAAGCAAAAAGGCAATTGCTTATTCAATCGCCACAAAAGACATCAGCCAGCTGGCTACTTCGGTAAATAACCGCGGACTGATGTTTATGGACGAGGGAAAGACCGACAGCGCGATTACATCTTTCCGGTCGAGCTATTCCCTGTACAAAAAATTGAAGGATAAAATCGGCATGGCCTACAGCCTCGATTATTTATCGTCCGAACTGTCGGAAAAGGGCCTGTACACAAATGCCCTGCAGGCCATGAACGAAAGTAAGCAGCTGCGCGAGGGGACGGGCGACAAAACGGGCGAGGCCATTGCGGTAAATAATATTGGCGAGCTATACCTGAAAGAAAAAAAACCGGCCGAGGCCGCGCCTTATTTTATGGATGCCATTGCAAAGGCACATGCGCTAAATTATCCTGACCTGGAAATATACGGTTATAATATGCTTGCGCAAACAAGGCAGCAGCAGGGCAAGTTTAAGGAAGCCTACGAAGCGCAGGAAAAATATGTTGAATTGAACCAGAAGTTCGAGGAGGCAAAAAATACCAAAGCTTTGCAGGAACTGCAAACGCGCTATGAAACCAATAAAAAAGAGGCGCAAAATAAACTGCTTAAAGCCCAAAACAATGCCCAGCTAATAAAACTGAGCCGTAACCGCCTGGGCATTTATGCGCTGATGGCCACAATAGTGCTGGGTGCTTTTTTATTTTATTTATTGTACAACCGGTTTAAACTTAAACAGCAGGCCCGGTTTAATGAAGCTATGCTGGTTGAACAGCATTTACGGTCGGAAGGGATGATGGAGGCGGAGGAAAACGAACGCCGGCGACTGGCGATGGAACTGCATGACGGCGTTGGTCAAATGCTGAGCGCGGCCCGCCGCAAGGTAGAGCTAAGTAATAGAAATGGTGCAGAAGAAGATGCTTTAAAAATGCTTGATGATTCGATAGCCGAGCTGAGGGGAATTTCGCATAACATGGTGCCACCGTCTGTATTGAACAAAAACCTGGAGCAGGCCATAAGGGAACTTATCGGGCGGATGAATAAAAAAGGGTCAATCGCGATAACCATGGATTGGGTAAATACCGATGGCCTTGAACTGGACAGAACCACCACCCTGATGCTGTACCGCAGTATGCAGGAAATAATTACCAATATATTCAGGCATGCCAGGGCCACAACCGTTCACATCGAGCTGGTAAACCATGGCGCCGACCTAACCCTAATGATCTACGACGATGGTGTAGGTTTCGACAAAGAAAAGCTTTTTCAAACCGGCAAAGGGCTGGGTTTAAAAAATATACAATCGCGCGTGGCGTATATCGGCGGCAGCCTGCAAATTGATACCATGCCGTCAAAAGGCGTTACTTACACCATTGAAATACCCCTGCCAGTTACCAGCTGAAATGGATAAAATAAAAATAGTTTTAGCCGACGACCACCAGATATTGCTGGACGGGCTCAGGGCGCTTTTTGAAAAGCAGGAGGGCATCGAAATAGCCGGAGTGTACCCTGACGGAGCTCAACTGTTTGACGATCTGAAAAATACTATGCCGGATATGGCCATCATCGACATTAACATGCCCGGGCTTAATGGGCTGGAGCTGACTTTAAAGATAAAAAAGGAATTCCCGTCGATCAAAGTGATCACGCTCTCGATGTTTGATGATACGGTGCATATTATGCAACTGATTAAAGCGGGGGTATCCGCCTACCTGTTTAAAAACACAAGCAACACTCAGCTGCTTGAAGCCATTAGCGAAGTACAGGGCGGGAATACTTATTTTCCGCCGGAAGTGTCGGAAAAAGTAGCTGCCTGCACCAGGTCCGAAAAAGGCAGGCAATACGATATACCCGCTCCCGGGTTAACCAACCGCGAGCTGGAAATACTGAAGCTGATAGCCCAGGAATACAGCAATGCAAAAATTGGCGATACTTTATTTATCAGCGAACGTACTGTGGAAACCCATCGTAAAAACATGCTGCGGAAAGCAAACCATAAAAACATGGTCGGACTGCTTAAATATGCGCTCGATAATCATTTGATCTGATCATCAACTCCGCGGCGCTACTTGTAAAAAAATACCGCGAAAACGGTATATACGACGAAAATGATCTTTATATTTTTGATTACCTCAATTAAAAGCAAATGGTCAATTGTAAGTCGTGAAGTGGAAAAAAGCATTAACTGATCCGTCTTTCTGGATTTTACTGTCGGTGAATGTTTACCTGGTGTACAAATACCAGCAGAACCCCAATATTTTCACCACCCTGATATGGCTTTACTGGTCGCAGAGCATCATATTCGGTTTTTTTACTTTTTTGGATATGCTTACCACCAAAAAAGCGGATCTGTCGACCCAGCTGCAGCCAAGCCTGGCGGCGGATGATAAACCAAACGACGAAAAAGGACTTATCAACGCCACGGCATGGGTTTTCCTTTTTCATTTTGGCTTCTTTCATTTGGTTTATTTCATTTTTCTGACCGGCATGACCAAATTAAGCCTTTTCGATTGGGGCTTTTTCAAATATTGCGTCCTTGTTTTTTTAGTGTACCAGCTCATCAATTTTATACAACGAAAAATACAAAACAAGGGCAAGCCTGCCGACTTGGGGAAAATGTTTTTTACCCCTTACCTGCGCATTATACCTATGCATTTATGCATCCTGATCCCCGCCTTCCTGCATTTAACAAGTTTGACGGTTTTCCTGGTACTGAAAGTTATAGCGGATGTTTTAATGTATGTGGTGACCAGCAGCCGTTATCAAAAAGACCCGCTGGCGGAGGTAACCGCTATGAACATGAATTCAATTATATCACCCGATTAAATATTAACCCTTAAATTATCCTATCATGATCATTTTAGTAAATCACAAGATCAACAACCCTGAAAGCTTTTGGGGCTCGGCACAGGCCAACCTGCCCAATTTACCCGAGGCCAACGTAAAAAGGGTTTTACAGGCCCTGCCAAACACCGACATGACCGAGGCCACCTGCCTGTGGGAAGCCGACAGCATTGACGCACTGGACAGCTACCTGCGCAGCAAAGTTGGCGATACCAGTAAAGAAACCTATTACGAGGTGAATGTTGCCAATGCTATCGGCCTGCCGGCGTAGGCAGTTTTGAGTTTTGAGTTGTTCGGGTTAGCGGTAAGGCTCCAACCAATCGGCCACTTGTTTCATCCTGGCGGGGTTAAAGTGATAATAAATTTCCCTGCCCGTTTGGGTTTGATCCGGCAAAGCACATTCATTTAAAATCTGGATGTGCCTGGAGATGGTTTGCCGCGACGAGTTAAAGTTTTCGGCAATCGAGCCCGGCGTTATTGCCCTAAGGCTGCCAAAGCCAGTATCGCCCCGCGGGTTGGGCAGGCTATGGCTTGAAATATGCCTCTGCGGGTTTCCATTTTATGCAGCTATTTGGCTGCAAACATAATGCAGCTATTTGACTGCGCAATTTTTTTTTAATTTTTTTGTCAGCCGGGTCTCGGATAGCCGGTATATGGAAACGTTTAATAAAAAAGCAGATATGCCGAAAAGAAATATGCTGGCTTGGGGATATTGATAGCCTGATGCGGGAAAGTGAGTTGTGGCCCGCCGATAGCAATTCAACATCCCCGCTCAACGGACCGAAAGCCTTAGCAACACAGCCCCGTGCGGATTGATTTGCCGATGATACAGATCGCTGAATATGCCCGTATTTTGCCGCTTCCACAAATCCCTTACACTGATTTTTCCGTGCAGGCCAAGGGCATCAAATGAAATGCTTATATCCGCGGCGGCATCGCTTAAATTAAACATCGCCAAATAAATATCCCTGCTGCCCTGCACATGCGAATACCATATCGATTTTCCGCCCGTATCCGTTAGCAGGCGCGGGTTATCGCCATGCTGGTTAACGGCAAGCACCTCGTCGTTATTAAAAAGGCTGAGCTCAAAAGGGCGGTTTTCGGGCAGGTTGCCGCCCAGCATCAGCGGCGAACGGAAGATGCACCAAAAGGTCATGTGGGTATATTCCTCGTCGGGCGTAAAACGGCTGTAACGTTCTTCGCCCACCGGCCCGCGTTTGGACAGCTTGCCAATTTGTATCATGTCGCAATCCGGCCAGTGGCCGGGACCACCAATGCCCTGCCACTGTTTGGCATAGTCCATCATGGCCACAATCTCTTTCCAGTTGTCCCAAAAATCGTCGGCCATGCGCCACATATTGGCATATTTTGCAGCATGACCTGCCTCGCTCACCGCCGTAGCCCCCGGCGAAAGGCTCAGCACGATGGGCCTGCCGCATTGCGCAATGGCTTTGTGGTAACCCTCAATTTCGGCCTCGCGGTAGGGGCGCGCAATGTCGTCAACCTTAATAAAATCCACCCCCCACGCGGCATAAAGTGCCAGTATCGAGTTCAGGTAGGCCTGCGCGCCCGGCTTATTCATATCCAAACCGTACATGTGGTTCATCCAGGGACAGGTTGAATTGGTATCCGCGATCATATCCGCCGTGATGCCCCTGGCGCCCAGCACCGGCGATTTTGCCCAAACAGCCTGCCGCGGGATGCCGCGCATCACGTGGATGCCAAATTTAAGACCTAAGGAATGTACATATTGCGCCAGCGGCCCAAAACCTTTGCCGCCAAAAGCCGAGGGGAATTTGTTGGGCTGCGGCGTCAGCCTGCCATAGTTGTCCATGCTGAGCCAGGGAATATAGGCGCCATCCTGCAAACGTTTTTGAAACGGGTTACCCACGTTGCTCCCCGGCGGGTTATCGTACGACCATAAAAAGTCAACCACCACATATTGCCAGCCATGGCTTTTCAGGTTTTTGGCCACATAGGCCGCATTGGCCTTCACCTCGCTTTCGTGAACTGCCGAGCCGAAACAGTTATAGCTGTTCCAACCCATCGGGGGCGCAGGGGCTACATCCTGCGCAAAGGCAGCGCCCTTAACTATAAAAATTATCGCCAGCCATAAAATGACGCGCCTGTTAAAAGTTGGGTTATTAGTGCGTTGCATTAATTAAAAATAAGGTTATAAACGTTTATATTATTCAGGCTAATGCTGCTAAGCCGGAAGAAGTAAAATTACCATTTCGCGGCATGTGCCGGTACCACAAAGGTTTATTAAAATAACAAATTTGTTAGCCCGTCGATTTTTTTCAATGCTTTGTCAGCCACCCACTGCAACTGCCCACTTCCCACCGCCAACTACCCGGCTTTTTACTTAGTTATTTGTATATTTACCAGTACGCGGACGGACAAGCCATCGCTGCATACCAGCGCCAGGATTCGGGATCAATAGCTTTGTCTTTAAATTAAAAATGCCCGGCAACTGGCCTGGCATTGGGCTTTGTCTTACATTTAGTTAATGCAGCATAGACTGCGGGCATTTCGTCCGAAGTTACAAAACTTTGAACAGCGTTTTTGGAACAGCACGCGCAGACCCGCGCTTGGGTGGGGGCTGGCCTTTTTGGTCAGCCCCGGCGGGTTTTAGGATGGCCAGGACGAAAAGATTTTCCTCAAGTGCCGCGTTTATCGTGGTTTGGTAAGGGTAGCCGGCTGCCGCAGGCATAGCGTATCCGTAGCGAAACTTTATGGACAGCAGGGGGCATTCCCGCCGCTGGTAGAATCGGCGGCCAGGGAATTGCTAATCCAATTTATTCATTAAAAAGCACCCCGCATTGCACCAGGGTTTCTACGGTTAACGGACCACCAAAGCCTTTTCCCTCAATCACTGCACGAACTTCGGGCCGACTTAAAAGTTCGCCGATCTCTCCCATCTTGCTATAGTCGGTGAGTTGCAGGGTTTGTGGATTCTTCATCAGGTAAACGGCCAGCACCGGCCATTGAATATAAATAATGGAGTACAAGGCCATTTGTTCTTTTGGAATATTGATGTGCGATATCAGCGAGGTTGCTTTGTTGACCAGGTAAGTATTGAGCAGCCGCTTCATGTTCCGCGGATTAAGGTCGATAAGCGTATTGTATTGTTTTAAAAAATGTTGGGTGGACTTGATCGTTTTTTCGTCAGCAAGCCCCCTTAGTTTGTTGACCACCTGCTCATGCTCCGCGTTAAACTCCTCCGTCGTCGGTTCAACCGGGGCGGCCGGCCTTTTACCCCGGTCACCCGGTTTTCCGGGGTCTGTTGTTTTACCTTCGGTGGCGCCGCTCTCAGTTTCTATGCCCAGCATGGTGGCCCAGCAACGTTCTTTGATCTTTTTTGGAGCACCGGGCAGGGCGACTGTAAGCTGAAACATCTTTTCGATAAACAGGGGGCCGATTGACTTGCCGTCAACTTTTATAAAGGGTTTAATTGGCTCGTACTCTACCTCATAGCTTGCATGCAGCCAGTTTATGTCGGCTGCGATCACGAAAAGAACGTTGGCATACTTAAAAATGGTTTGCAGGTTCTCCAGCAGCTCCACAACGTAACCGCTTTTACATCGGTCCAGGTCGTCTATAAACACGGCGATCCGCACCGGTTTAATTGAGTTGACTAGTTGGTTAAACTTCTCCTGATAGTCGGCCATGGGATTATCTTTATTATCCAGGTAGCTTTGGGCCGCCTTTTGAGAGCCGGTGATAATGTTTTGGCTTACGGATATAGCGATGGCCCATATGCCGGCCAGCGCGCCTAATACTTTCTCTATCGAGTCAAGCAAGGCTGATGAACCGGTTTGCCTGTTAACTATAAGAAGCAGGATACAAATTACTACCAAGGCAAACGTTTGGTGCAGCCGCTGCGCCTTAAACCGCCAAAACCACTCCCTGAACCGGTATTTATAACTGAGTTTGGGTTTCAGCTGGCTGTAAAGGTTGTTCATAAAGTTCCACCACGGATAGGCAATGTTTTGATTTTGCCAGGCATTAAAGTTAATGATATGCCATTGCGGCCATTTTCGTTTGTTAAGCTTGTCGTAAGGGGTGCCTTTTTCAAACCCGTGTTTCATAATATTCATAAACGAAGTCTTCCCGGCGCCCCAGGGTGCATACAGGTGCATCGAAAAGGCCCCGTGTTGCAGCGAGGTTTTATTAAGCAGCCTTACCAAAAAATCGGCAAATTCGGCGCGTTCCAACAAGTCGCCTTCCCGCGATTCGAGCGGGTTATCCTCCGAACTGTCCAGGTAATCGTCTATCTCGTCCCCTGCTGCCGCGCTTAGTTCTCCATATCCAACCAGGCCCTCGGGTGTAAAATACTTTTCCGGCTTTTCAACCACTTCGTTTATGATCGCTGCCAGGAAGCCCCCCGCGGTCAGCTGCTCTTTAAGCGGCGCATCTAACATGCATAAACCGATCAAAAGCTGTTTTCCGCGTATGCTTTTGATTTTTGTGAGATCGACTAACTTACAAACTTCATTGAACCATTCAATCGAGGTCATCCTGGTGAATTTGGAGGTATCCTGCCCCGTTAAATAGCGTTCAAGTTCATGACGTTTGGCGGTACCCTGCTGGTTGCCATATACCGGGCGGTAGCGCAGCGTCTCAATTGCCAGTTCAATAGCGGTTAAGCCATCTTTTTTTTCCGCGCCCCTTTCAATTGCGCCCTTAACAGCAGCAGAGGCAGGGAGGTTTGCCGTATCAATGCCAGGCCCGCTTTCATCAGCCGAACTGCCGGTGCTTGCCGCAGAACTGCTTGTACCTGTTGATTTGTCACTCATGTTCAGGTGGTTTAAAAGTTAAGGTTATTGTTTTGAACCGGGCGACTACAGCGCCTGCATAAACTTACAAAAATAATTGGTAAGGTCAAGAGGATCAGTGCATTTATGGGGATGCGTTTGATAAGGGTTTGCTGAAAACAGGCTGTAGCCGGAGACTATTGGCATAGTGTATCTGTAGAGGGACTTTAGGGACAGCGGGGTTGGCCTAAATATCACATTTTCAGCATTTGGAGAACCCAGCGGGGAGCACGAGTCGCCTTTGCCCTTCAGGCCCCTTCGACAGACTCGCGCTTGGGTTGATTTCCCGCTGCATTCTCAAAGTTGTGATTTGCTTTCATTCTTTGAACAACTGATATTTGGAACAACGCAAGGTCGCGTTATAACTTTGATCTTCATGTTGTGATTTGCTTTCATTCTTTGAACAACTGATATTTGGAACAACTTCATTAGTTGTTTGAAATTTGGTCTAAAAGTTGTGATTTGCTTTCATTCTTTGAACAACTGATATTTGGAACAACACAACTTACCAGGTTACAGATGATAACTATGTTGTGATTTGCTTTCATTCTTTGAACAACTGATATTTGGAACAACGGCGACGACCTCCTGTCCTTAATGTCGTTAGTTGTGATTTGCTTTCATTCTTTGAACAACTGATATTTGGAACAACTCGGCCGGTCCGGCGGTGGTAAGCATATCCGTTGTGATTTGCTTTCATTCTTTGAACAACTGATATTTGGAACAACCGGGTTGGTTGATGATCCTGAAGCTGAATGGTTGTGATTTGCTTTCATTCTTTGAACAACTGATATTTGGAACAACCATCGTTACGGATACCAGCGGGGAGGCCGAGTTGTGATTTGCTTTCATTCTTTGAACAACTGATATTTGGAACAACTAAGGTGCTGGCTGATGCTAAACTCCTGTTGTTGTGATTTGCTTTCATTCTTTGAACAACTGATATTTGGAACAACGCACAAACGCATACACTCCCGGAATGACAGGTTGTGATTTGCTTTCATTCTTTGAACAACTGATATTTGGAACAACATGTGAATTAATATTTTGACATTGAAGTGTGTTGTGATTTGCTTTCATTCTTTGAACAACTGATATTTGGAACAACCAAGGCTGATAAGAAGTACACCCACCTACTGTTGTGATTTGCTTTCATTCTTTGAACAACTGATATTTGGAACAACGGCTAAGTGAGGCAGCGCCTGCCCAATACCGTTGTGATTTGCTTTCATTCTTTGAACAACTGATATTTGGAACAACAGATTTTGACGCTTATACAAAAGATGAGCGGTTGTGATTTGCTTTCATTCTTTGAACAACTGATATTTGGAACAACAACTGTCTCCGATAACGCCAACGCCAAACTGTTGTGATTTGCTTTCATTCTTTGAACAACTGATATTTGGAACAACCGCTTATTGTTTCGGGTTGCGCTTCGTTTAGTTGTGATTTGCTTTCATTCTTTGAACAACTGATATTTGGAACAACCGGGCACCAACTTCGACCTTACCGAGTGCGGTTGTGATTTGCTTTCATTCTTTGAACAACTGATATTTGGAACAACCAAGGAGCTTTTTATCCGCTTTAGCAATCAGTTGTGATTTGCTTTCATTCTTTGAACAACTGATATTTGGAACAACTTATGAAGCGCAACTTATTGATGTGGCTTCGTTGTGATTTGCTTTCATTCTTTGAACAACTGATATTTGGAACAACAGTTACGTACCGAAGCATTTCTATGGCACAGTTGTGATTTGCTTTCATTCTTTGAACAACTGATATTTGGAACAACCCATTCTTCAAGATTATACGCGTCCGACAGGTTGTGATTTGCTTTCATTCTTTGAACAACTGATATTTGGAACAACCCAAGTTCCATGATAGCCTTACACTCACCAGTTGTGATTTGCTTTCATTCTTTGAACAACTGATATTTGGAACAACACTGTTGGATGCGGGTTGGAACAGGATTACGTTGTGATTTGCTTTCATTCTTTGAACAACTGATATTTGGAACAACTCACCTCATCCAATATGTAGGTGCCACCCGGTTGTGATTTGCTTTCATTCTTTGAACAACTGATATTTGGAACAACAATAGCGCCTGCAGCACTCTGCCTGTAACTGTTGTGATTTGCTTTCATTCTTTGAACAACTGATATTTGGAACAACCAAGCCGCTGAATGGTTAACCAGGTGTAACGTTGTGATTTGCTTTCATTCTTTGAACAACTGATATTTGGAACAACCAGCTGGAGTTTGAGGGCACCAACCTGGTGGTTGTGATTTGCTTTCATTCTTTGAACAACTGATATTTGGAACAACGGCTTCTGCCTGCTTTACCAATTGCGCAAAGTTGTGATTTGCTTTCATTCTTTGAACAACTGATATTTGGAACAACTAATAAAATGTTTTACACATTACCAAATCGTTGTGATTTGCTTTCATTCTTTGAACAACTGATATTTGGAACAACTAAAATATGAGAAAGGATTTATGGCCCCCGGTTGTGATTTGCTTTCATTCTTTGAACAACTGATATTTGGAACAACCAGGTAATACAACTGATAAACACCGTGCCAGTTGTGATTTGCTTTCATTCTTTGAACAACTGATATTTGGAACAACCTTTAACCAAAAATGTAAAACGTCCCCCAGGTTGTGATTTGCTTTCATTCTTTGAACAACTGATATTTGGAACAACTACAACCTATTTAAGAGGTGACGGAACGTGGTTGTGATTTGCTTTCATTCTTTGAACAACTGATATTTGGAACAACATACCCCTGTTCAAAGTGTTAAATATCAGCTGTTTATGTTCAAAATCAGGAACAAAAAATCCGGCCTTTTAAAATGACCGGATTTTTATTTTCAATGAATTTGCTTTTCTGGCCGGCAGGCCGGGTTAAAATAATTCTAACTGCTGGGGCGTATCGGGCAGTTCCTTTTGCTCCTTACCGTAAAATAATTCCATCATGCCCAATTGCTTATCCGTCACGGTTAATATTCCTACGTTCCCCTTTGGCGGCAGCAGCTTTTTTACCCGTTTAACATGCACATCGGCATTTTCGCGGCTGCTGCAATGGCGCAGGTAAATGGAAAACTGGAACATAGTAAAGCCATCCTGCATAATGTCCTTACGGAATTTGCTGTAAATCTTCCTGTCCTTTTTGGTTTCGGTCGGCAGGTCAAAAAATACTAATATCCACAATATCCGGTATTCGTTTAAACGCATGTTTTTTTAGTCCGAAAGTCCGAAAGACGGAAAGTCCGAAAGAAAAAGATCAGGACTATGTCCTGGCGTTACGTTTTCAAAACGGTAATTTCCGTTCGCTTTCATCCGCTTTATGGTAAGGCGCATCGTCCTCTGCCGCCAGGTTCATCAAGTTATCTTCCGTTGTTTTGTATTTTGTAATGCGCCTGCCGTCAAAATTTCGCATCATGGGGTACAGCAGCTTACGGCCGCTTGCTTCGTAACATTTGGCCAGCGAGTACGCGGTATTTTGCACGCCCACCATCAGCGGGCTGCGGTTTTTTCCAAACAGCACGTTAACTTCGGCAATACGCAGCAGCTGCGCTTTTAACGATGCGTTCAGTTCCGTAAAATCCTCGCCGTTATCCACTATCGCCAATACAATTTTATCCACGTAAGGGCGATAGGGCTCCATCACGTCGTCGGCCAGGCAGTAGGCATTATATTTATTATGGTGGTGTATGCCCAGCGTAGGCAGCAGGCCGGCGCATACTAAGCAACGGGCCATAATGGCCCTTAAAATGGCATAGCCATAATTGAGCAGGTTGTTAGGCGGTTCGCCGTTTCGGTCGCGAAGAAACTTTAGGTTCGACGAAAAAACATACCGCCAGTAAAAGGCCGCCGCCCGGCCTTCATAATTGTCCGGGTCGCCCGACCTTACGGACCGCGCCCAATACAGCATACTATCAATCTCGATGCCCCGCTCCGCCAGTACAGCCGCCTGGTTTAATATTTTAGCCTGTATGGTTTGCTGCCACAACTGTTTTTTTAAAGGCGCCGATGCCTCAACCTGGTAACCGAAACGTTCGGTTTGCGTGCCGTGTCCGTCAATGGGCAGCATCATGCCGGCAGGCTGGTGGCTTTGGTTGCAGGCAATAATGGCGGCATTATTGTTCAGCAGCGCTTCGATGCAGCCGTGCGTAATGGTAATCTGCGGATGATCGAGCACTACTATGCCGATATCTTCAATGGGTCTTGATATTTTAGCATCCTTTTCGCCCAATTGATTTAAATCAGGCCTGTCAATTACCAACTGCCCGTTTTTGAGGCTCAGGTAACTTGGGTTGCTCAAATGAAGGGTACGTTTGATCATTTTCTTTCATATCAAGATTGTTATCAAATATATCTGAAGTCAGGCAATTAAAAAAGGGGTGAAAAAACGGTAGTCTATTATAGTAAAATATTGATATATTGGCTTTTTGTTGTTGATATTATAACATGATTGGAATCTTTGATTGAAATATCAAAAGATTAAAATTTTAAGAGAATAGTAAAAAAATGGCAACTACGGAAGTACGCAGTTGCCCAGAAAAATCTGCGGCTTATAGCCTTGTTGTAATTTGTCTTTCAGCATAAAAGTACAAAATATTTTGAGTAAAGAATAATTAAATGAAAAAACTTGGTTTGGATTTGGGTAGCTCCTCTATCGGCCTGGCCGTTTTGGCAGATAATAAGCTCATTAATAAAGCGGTAGTCACTTTCCAATCCGGCATGATGAAAGGTCAAACGGGCGGATATACCTCGCCAACAAAAGATCGAAGAGACGCGCGTTCCAAAAGAAGGTTAATTCAAGCGAGAAAGTACAGAAAATGGGAATTATTAAAAGTCCTCTTAGATAAGCGCGTACCACTGAGTAAAGATGAACTAGAACTATGGAGTAAGTATAAGAAGGGACAAATTCAAAAATTTCCAGAAAATGAAGATTTCTTAAAATGGTTAGCATGTGATTTCACCTATTTAGTGGATGGGGGTAAATATCAGAACCCCTATGAAATAAGGGTAAAGGCGCTAGATAACAAGTTGAGTGACCATGAATTTGGGAGAGCGTTATATCATGTCGTTCAACGCCGAGGCTACAAGAATACCGGAGAAACGGACGAAGAAACAGAAAAGCAAATCAAGAGGAGATCGGAGAGCGGCTTTGAAGACGCCCTAAACAACAATCGAACGATAGCTGAAGCCCTGACAAATAGTTTTCTAAACAAAGGCGAGCGAGCCAGAAACCAATACCCTTATCGAGATGAATATTGCAATGAGCTTGAGCAACTCTGCAAAAGTCAGGGCTTTGACATTTCAAAAAATACTAAGGATGAATATAATGATGCATTTGTTCAACAATTATGGAAAGCTGTCATTTGGCAAAGACCTTTAAGATGTCAAAAAGGAAATATTGGAAAATGTACGCTTGAACCAACTAAAACAAGATGCCCGATTTCACACCCAATTTTCGAAATTTTTAGGGCGTGGAGTTTTATCAACACAATAAAATACATAGATGATTTAGGAAAGAAAAGGGATATATCACAAGATTTTAGAAATCAGCTATTTGAAGAGCTGTTTCTGAAAAAAGAAAAGAACTTCAAGTTCGAGGAAATAAGGAAATTTTTAGATCGACTTTTCATGAAAAGAAAGCACTATAACTATCCTTATGATGAAAAAAAAGGCGTATATGACTCGAACGTAGCAGGAATGCCTGTTTGCAGCGGGTTTATAAAAGTTCTTGGGGAGAGGATGAAAGACGCTATTCCGGCGATTGAAAACTATAACATTGGTAATGCACCCAAGATAGTACAAGATTACTCCATTTATGATTTGTGGCACCTGATTTTTGAGTTTGATGAAAAGCATTTGGAAAAATTTGCTGTTGAGAAATTGCATATCGAAAATGAAAAGACAAAGAAAGGAGAAGAATACAACCCATTTGTAAAACTTAAAGGTGGTTTTGTTTTAGGTTACGCTGACCTTAGCATTAAAGCTATGGTGAAAATTATACCCTTCTTAAAAGAGGGCTTCTTATATAACGATGCAGTGATTTTGGCAAAAATTCCTGAACTTGTAGGAGGCGATTGGAAGGAAAAGCAGAATATTATAAAAACTGCTTTAAAAAGCAGCAACAAATTATATCGCCAACGTAGTGAAATTGTCGGGATAACAAATAATCTTATTGACAAATATAAAGGCCTGATATACCCGGATATTTTCGCCTATAAGGATTTTCAATATGCCCTTGTAGAGAGTGATTTAAAAAGCATTGAAATTGCATGCGCTGGTTTCTTCGGCGAAGAATCCTGGAAAAGCAGAACTAATAAAGATGAAGTTTTAAGACAAGTAAGGGCGGAGTATCAATCATTTTTTCAAGACACACAAAGGGCATATAAAGCGACACCAACATTGACCGGTATTTTTGAAGGACAATTAAAAGAAATCAAAATTGAACTTGCAGGCACCCTTTATCATCATTCAAACAAGCAAAACATTTACGGGACAAAAATAAAAGATAAGAAAACTGGCGTCGAAATTCTGCCGGTGCCGAGAATCGACAGCATTAAAAATCCGATGTTCAATAAGTCGATGAGCATTTTAAGAAGACTAATCAATGAGCTTATTACAAGCGATATTATTGATGAGGAAACCGAAGTGACCATAGAGGTGGCCCGTGAACTTAATGACAACAATAAAAGAATTGCCATTGAACGATATCAGAATGAACGGAAGGCAAAACGAGATAAATTCCGTGAATTTTTAAACGAATTTAAGACAAAGGAAAATAATTCTATCAATGTAGAGGAGAGTATATCCGTTTTTGAACTTTGGACGGAACAGACTTTTGAACAAGCTGAAAACGAAAAAGGAGAAGAGACAAAGAATCATAACAGAAATGATATCCTTAGGGAAAAAGAAGCCTTAAAGCGTTACGAGCTGTGGATTGAACAAAAAGGGCAGTGTATTTATACCGGTAAAATGATTTCTATAACTAAGTTATTTTCCAATGAAATTGATATAGAGCACACTATACCACGGAGCATTCTTCCAGATAACACTATGGCCAATCAGACTGTTAGCTACGCCAAGTATAACAGGGATATAAAAAATAATACACTTCCGTATTATCTTGATAATTATGACAAAGATTTTGGCGGCCATCCGGCAATATTGCCCAGACTTGACAATTGGATGCAGATTAGAGATAACTATAAAGATATTTATGAGAAAAAACTGAAGCCCTTTGTTAATGAAGACGAAGCCAGTAAAAATAAAAGAATACAGGAAAAACACTATTTTAAAATGCATTATGATTATTGGCATGATAAAGTTGAGCGTTTCTTGGCAACTGAGGTAAAAGACAGCTGGGCGAGAAGGCAACTTGTCGACACGCAGATGATAAGTAAGTATGCCAGGGAGTTTTTAAAGACTTATTTTAAAAAAGTAGCTGTACAAAAGGGCAGCACCACAGCCGATTTTAGAAAAATATACGGCTTTCAGGAAGCTGACGAAATTAAAAATCGGAATAAACATACTCATCATGCCATTGATGCGGCTGTGCTGACATTGATCCCCACAAATAGCAGTCAACGCGACACTTTGCTGAAAAAGATGTACAAAATATATGAAAGCGAAAATCGCCAATATACAATCCCTCCGTTTGCAGGGTTCAATTCACAGAATCTGATTCATGAAATTGAAAGCACAACATTGGTTTTTAACTATGAAAATGATAAAATATCGAAACAGACTTATAGAAATGTCAGAAAAAGAGGAAAACTTCAGTATTTAAAAAATAGCAATGGTGAATTTACGCTTGACATGAATGGCAATAAAATACAGCTAAAAGCCAAGGGAGATTCGATACGGAGTACCCTCTTTAAACAGTCGTTTATTGGCAAAATAAGAGACGTCGAGCGAAATAAAAATGGCAAACCTCAGCGAGATACAAACGGCGAGTGGATTTATAAAACAGCAATCGACGAGTTCCTTTTCGTAGAACGAAAACCCATAAAAGACGTACTTTCGAAAATAGAAGACATAATAGACCCTGTAATCCGCGAATTAGTGAGAAATCAGAAAGATCAATCGGAAATCAGAGATTATCAAGGTAATATAATTCGTCATGTTAGAGTACGAACGAAAGCTGGAAAAGAAGTAAAAAAGAGGGTCAATTACAGGTCCGAGCATCCCTACAAAAACCATTTCTATGCTGCCGCCGGTTCGGTACCTTATGCGATACTGTTTCAAAAAGTTAAGGATGGCAAAGTAGAGCGTGAGTTAATCCCGATTGAATCCTTTGAAGTGGCAAAAAATAGAAAAATATTCGAGGATTTTGACATCGATCAATTTGTTATGAAATGCCATCCGGAACTTGCACATTTTGACGATAAATTATTGTTGAAAGTGGGGCAAAAAGTAATGGTGCTTAAAGATGATGAAGAATATGAAAAAAGGCACGACATCGACTTTCAAACAAAACGGATGTATGTGATTAGTCAATTCTCAGAAAGTATTTGGCTGAAATATCATTTAGAAGCCCAAGCAAAGAGCAGCATTGACGACTCGGTGAAAGATGAAAAGGATAAACTCCTCCGTCAATTTGAGGTAGATCACGGGATACCGGAAGTTGTTGAAAATGTCGCTATTGAAGATAACAAATTAAGAAAAGAAGATTACGAAAAAAAGAAGTATTCTTTTGACAACTTAAGCAGGTATAGATTCCAAAGGCTAATTGAAACTATCGGTTCTGAAAAAACAAAAGAGATAAAAAAGGAATTAGATCGATTCAAAACACAATCGTCTTTTATTGAGATGGAGGGAAAAACTCCGCTTTTAAAAATGTCAAAAGAAAATTGGAATTTTCTTTATGAGGGGTATGATTTTGAAGTTTCCATGCTTGGTCAAATTAGGTGGGTTGCGATCAGATAACAATAAATGATTTTTGGACTTTAAAATGGCATAGTGCGTAGCTGCTTTCATCATTGTGCTCACGTTGATGGATTGTTGTAAAAAAATAAAGCCAGTATTCCTGGCTTTATTCCGATGAGGGACACCCCGATCCAAGTTTTTATTTACAAAAATAACTAAATCACAATAAGGTTTTACCGTTGTGAAAACATTTAAGGCGGCGCGAGTCGTCTTTTTTATTGTGATAAAATTTTCAAACCAGTTAATGAAGTTACAAATAAATAAATAACATTGCCAACAGGTGTTTTAACGGTAATAAACAGGCAGCCATTTAGGCGGAGGCATGGGTAAATCCGCTTCGGATCATTCATGAAAATCAGTAAAAAAGCGTTCATCAAATGAACAAAAATGAACGCTTTTTTGGCCGTAAAATTTTTTTTCGATGCGGTTTGTACCCCTTTTGATAGTGGTTTGATAGGGTTTTGAAGGCGTTTCGCGTACCGCTGGGGGTAAAAAATGGTGGCTTGAACCGGCGCTTCGCGTGGCGGTGGCAGTGGCGGTGGCAGTAGCAGTAGCAGTGGCAGTGGCAGTGGCGGTAGCAGTAGCAGTAGCAGTGGCGGTAGCAGTGGCAGCTGGTGTAAATCCATTTTAGAGTTATTCACCAAAAGTGTCAACTTTTTTCAGGGACAGAGAGCTTATTTGAGCGTTTCTTTTAGTGTTCAAAAATGAGTGCTTTTTGCCGCTTCAACGATGTAGCAATGCTCCACGTTTAAAGTATAGATCGTTAATTATAAGCATTTTAAATACCTAACTATGAAATAAAACAAGCGCTAAAGTGTTCGAAAAACGGATGCCCTGCAATTTTTTAGGGTTAAAGCCACTGAAACAGGTCAAAAAAGCGTTCATTTTAGTGTTCAAAAATGAACGCTTTTTGCCATTTCAACTATGAAGTAATACTTCATAGATAGCGTATAGATCATTTACTGTCAGGTTTTTAAACCCTTAACCATGAAGTAAAAAAAACGGGCTGTTGTAAAAAAATGAACACCTGCAATTTTTGAGGCGGAAATACCTAAAAAAGCCGTCCCACGGCAGCGGGACGGCTCAATCGTTCATCTGAAAATCACCTGATCTTAAACTAACGGCAATGAACGCTGTAGGTTGCTGTAATATTCTCGGTATTGGTGGCGGCATTGTAAGTGGCCGTACCGGTTAAGCCGGAAATATTTGGCAGTGTAAAGTTTCTTGGCGCCATGGTAAACACCGACGATTCGTACCATTCGCTGCTGTTGAACGTGTAGAAGTAATACTGGTGGCCGTTGACCAGCCTGATGGTATAAGTACCGTGGCTGCCGCTGATGGGCGTACCAAAGGCGTATAAAATTACCCCGTTGCGCACGTAAACGTATGTCCAGGCGCACCGGCCTGCCTGTGCGGCGGTAACGTCGTAGATAAAAAACCAGCCGGAGGGCAAAACATTTACGTTTTTGTTGGAGCAATGCCCGCTGATATTCAGCGTAACGTTGATAAAGTCAGGCGCTGCCGGCGCACCCCAGAAAAGGTCGACAGACCCCTGTGTGCAAGGGTTAAACAAGCCGGTTTGGGCCAGTATGGGCAGGCGTGGATTGAGATAGAGGTTAAAGTCGGAGATCACCACTTTGCACTGCGCAATGGAAGGAACGCTGGGGAATACGATCACATCGCCGTCATGCACGAATTCGCCGTGTGCGCCGGCCAGGTATTGGTTAGCCGGCGTAACGATAGTGACATCGAAGACACCGCTCCGGCCTGCGCCGCAATGAATCGTAACCCTTAAGGGCACAAAGCAGGTGCCATAAGGATGGCCCACTACGGTCCAGCTCCAGTCGAGGTTAAAGCAGCAGAGGTGAGTGGTTTGAAAGTTGGCCAGCAGGTTGCCGCTTTCATCTGCGGTAATGGTTACATTACCTTCGCTTTTCCATTGGCCGGTTTCTTCGGCTAAGCTCCAGAGCGGTACTACATCGCCCGCCCGGATGCTTTGGCCTGTTATAAAATTGGTAGTTGTAGGGTCGAGTTTCATGCTCACCTGAAGCGGTTTGGAGAAGTGGTGTACAGCCGTTCCGCCGGCCTCCATCTTTATCGAGATCAAGCCTGCCGAAACAAAGTTGATGGGCTGGCCGCCATTAAGCTGGTTGCCGCTGCCATCAACAATATTAGTAGGGCTGAAGCCGCCCGGGAATGCCCCGTACGAGGTGCTGGAAACGGCGCTGTAATCCACAATGCTGGATGTTAACTGGGACGCGCTGATGGCGTTCCCGTCGGCATCCTCCACCTGCGTGCCTTCGGGAATGGTAATTTTGGCTGATTCGACCATGCCCGAAGAGGAGTGGACATTCAGCGTGGCGCCGGCTGAAACACCATCGCTTAACGCGGAATTGTTTGTCAATACGGCGGTACCTGCCGCGGGATTGGAATATTCGATTGCGCCGATGTCGACGATGGTCGCGGTATCGCTTGTGATGGTAACGGTTTGCGCCACGGGTGCAAAGCCGGGAATCTGTGCCGATACGTTAAAGGTGACCGGATTGGAAGGGGAAGGGTCGGCGCTGCCCACCAGCGATAGTGGTAAGAAGCCATGCGAGGCCTGGAAGTTGCTGGTTGCACCGCCGTCCATCTGTACCAAAGCCGAATCTTTGCCGCTGATCCGGACGTTGAAATTGCCTGGCTGAACGGTTGATGTGCTGTTGGCATTTGCAAAATGCAGTATCACCGGCGATTTTGAAAGTGTATTTTCATTGACGATCAGGCCGATGTGATCGTTGGGTTTGCGGCAACTGCCCATTGCCAGTACAACCAAAAGTGCTATCACCGATACAAAAAATACGATCAGCGCACTGTCTTTTTTGTCTAATTCTAAGTGTTTCATAGGTTTGATGTTTATTTGATCCTGAAATTGAAGTTGAGTTGAAGCACGGGCATCCAACGGTAGCCCTGCATATTTTTGTTAAATTGTGGTTCCTGCGAGCTGTTATCGGCCAGCATCTTAGTACCTGTTAAGGAGGTGCCGGGACTGGATAGATAATAGGTACCGAGATCGACGTTGGTATTAAAAAACTTATTCGGAAAAGCGCGGAACAGGGATACGCCCAGGTAGGGCGCCACACCTTTCCAGTCAACCGAGGCCTGTAATACGCCAACCTGGCTGCTGTTAACGGTGCTTTTGCCAAACTGGTAGCTGCCTGTCGGGGTGATCAGCACGGTGGCGTTTCCTTTCACCAGGTAGGCCGCGCCGCCAACAAGCCGGAAACGCGAAGAATTAAACGGCGAGTAATCGGCCAAAAGGTGTATGTTGGAAAACCGTGCCGACATTTGGTCCGCCGTCGAAAAGCTCGAGAAACCGAACACGCCGTTCACAGTAAGCGGGATGATACCGAACCCCGCTCTGCCCGAAAGCTTTGGCAGGATGCCATATTTAACATCCGCGCCGACTCCCTGGCTGCCAACCAACACCTGTACAGAAACAGGCCGGGCAACGGCATCCTTCGCAGCGGCAGGTTTTCCATTTCCATCGCGTTGCCCGACTGTATTCTGCAGAGGTATCAGCCGGCCCGAATCGTTCATCGGGCCGTTGGTTAAAGTTTCGCTGCCTTTTTGCTGACCAACCGCAGTTGCGGTTAGCAGGAGCATGACTAAAAAGTTTACAATGTTTTTCATAGGTTTATATTTTGATCAGATAATATTCCTGACGGATGCGTTAAGCCGGAAGTCTTTAGTCGAAAGTCTTAAGTCTGTCTTCCGAAGGCTGACTTTCGACCCGACACTTTTAACTAAAGACTAAGCATTTAACCCGGCTCGTTTTGGTATTGGTTTTTCATGGTGATGTATGTTTTAGTTTGAACAATACAATTTTACCCCGGCCTTATAAACCACACAATACAAACCTGTTGGTATTTTGACAGCGGTGATACCGGGCTACTTTTACTCATAAATTATTAGCTATATTTAAACCATGACACCAGGAGGACTATCCCTTATTATCGCCGACGATCATACTTTATTTATCGACGGATTGTGTTTGCTGCTAAAAAGCGAACCGGGAATTGAGATTTTAAGCATCGCCGGCAACGGCCGCGAATTGATGGGACTGCTGCATACCCACACGCCAGATGTTATTTTGCTGGACATCAATATGCCGGGCTTTAATGGATTTGAAGCATTGAGCAGGATAAAATCATTATACCCCAAGATTAAGGTGATCATGCTGTCCACTTACAATGAAGAGCACTTGATCGAAAAGGCTAAGGCTGGCGGCGCTGATGGCTACCTGTTTAAAAATGCCGATAAAAGCGAGTTGATAAATGCAATTATGCTGGTGAGCCAGGGGCAATTGTGTTTTCCATATAAACAGCCGGCGCCAGGCACGGCGTTTGACGGGCAGGATCCTTTTTTAAAGCAATTTGAGTTAACCAAACGCGAGATTGAATTGCTGCAGCTGATCAAACAAAACCTGACCAATCAGCAGATGGCCGACCGCCTGCACCTGAGTATCTATACGGTGGAAACGCACCGCAAGAATATTATGCAAAAGCTGAACTTAAAAAACCCGGTTGAGCTGACGAAGTTTATCCTGCAATACAATTTATAAAAAGACGAAAGTTTATTTTTTAACCGGAATATAAACCGACACCAGCGTGCCATGCCCTGGGTGGGAATCAATCTCGATCTTACCTTTTATAAAATTTACCCGGTTTTGCAGATTTTTGAGCCCCATTCCGCTAAATTTCTGTTTATCGGTCATGTCAAACCCGTTGCCGTTGTCTTCGATGGTCAGGCTGATATTATCGTCGTCCCTGATCAGCGAAATATCAAGCCTGCTGGCGTTGGCGTGCTTCAAAACGTTATTAACGCACTCCTGTAATATCCGGTACAGAATGGTTTCGGTCGTATCATCAAAATGGTCTTCAAAGCCTTTGGCAAAAAAACTGATCTTTATCGTGTCATTTTCTATATTCTCAATAAACTGTTTGATCACCAGCGCCAGACCCGACTCCAGCAAAGCCTGCGGCATCATATTATGCGAAATGGTGCGCACTTCCTTAAAGCCTTCATCAACGAGATTTATCGCTTTTTGAAAGCGGTCTTTTTGCACATCGTTTGAAAAAGTAATATCGTTTCCAATTACGTTGAGATTTATTTTGGCGGCCATCATCAGTTGACTCACGCTGTCGTGAAGGTCCTGGGCAATACGCTTGCGCTCGCGCTCCTCGGTTTCCATTACGGCTGTGGTGGCCAGTTGCTGCTGCTTTAGCTGCGTGCGTTTGTAAAAAGAATAGCTGAGCAGCAGGATGAGCATCAGCACCACCACCAGGCCCGCAACCCAATAATTTCGCCTCGATATTTCGAATTGCTGCTGCAGCAGGCGATTTTCGCGTTGCGTATTTTCGTACTTGGTTTGCAGGGCCGCAATTTTGGTCGAGCTGTTTTCTTTTGCCAGCAAGGCGGTAAGTTGCTGGTGCTGTTTAAAATAAACTAATGCCTGCTGGTAATCTCCGGCTTGCTGGCAAGTGTTCGCCAATTCGGTAACGGCGCTGTTCTGCAAGTCGGTGTAACCCATTACCCGGGCAAATTGCAGGCATTGTGTCAATGCGCCTATAGCGGGCTCATTGCGTTTTTGCCCCTCATATAATAAGCCCAGGTTTAAATAGTTAATGGCCATCGCCAGCGTATCGTCCAGCGCCCGTTTGGTTTCTATGGTAGTTAGCAGCGCTTGTTCTGACAGCGACGTTTGGCCTATTTTGCCAAATACGTCGCCCAGCAGCTCGATGTTATATTTTACCGATGTGCTGTCGCGCGCTTTTTGCAATGCCGTAAGCGAGTCGCGTATGTCCTGGGCTGCGCGATAATATACCAGGGCAGTCCGGTAATCATGATGCTGCTCGTTTAATTTGGCCAGGGCTTCATCTGCGTCCAGTTTTTTTGCTGCAGGCTCTTTTCCTGCAACAATTTTTTTCAGGCTGTCGGAATTTTGGCCAAAACAAGGATTTATGAGCAAAATTAAAAAAAGGCGGAGTAAGCTTTTCATTTCAAATGGACTGGCCCGGTTAAAGTTAGCAATTATCTGAATGAAAAGCCAGGTGATGGACCGTGGGTGCTTATGGATTGGGGTGTCCTCATTCCCCCCTTTTATTGTCGTGCGCCCCACCTTTTTAAGCGACGAGCAGGATGTACGTTTGTATGGATAAACAATAGACAAAAGGCGAACATGACGCAGATCAATACTTATATCAGTTTTAACGGCGATTGCCGCAAAGCTATGGAGTTTTACAGGGATTGTATCGGCGGCGAATTAAGCGCGCAAACGATGGGAGAGTCACCTTTGGCTGAACAATGTCAGGCCGGTATGAGGAACAGCATTGTCCATTCTGCCTTAATAAAGGGCCCGCTGGTGCTTATGGGTACGGATATGGGAGGCCCCGACGGATATATCAGAGGCAATAACGTCGCCTTGTGCCTCAATTGTGACAGCGAGAAGGAAATTGAACGCTTTTATTCCAAATTATCTGCCGGCGGAAAAATTTTGGAGCCCCTCGGACGGTCGTTTTGGGGCGACCTGTTCAGTTGCTTTACTGATAAATTCGGCATTACCTGGATGCTGAATTATCACGAAGAGCAATAAAGTACATACTGGATATAAGGAAATATAATTCCATCTTTATCTCCAAAAAAACAATATGAGACGGATCATCACTTCAAACCTTATTTCGCTTGACGGGTACCTGGCAGGGCCCGGCGGCGATTTAAGCTGGCATACCGTTAATGATGAATTTAACCAGTATGCGAAAGATATGCTAAATTCAGCGGGTACGCTTTTATTTGGCCGGATCACCTACGAGTTGATGGCATCGTACTGGCCAATGGAGGGGGCCAAAACAGACGATCCCGTCATAGCCGGCAAAATGAATAGCCTGCAAAAAATTGTCTTCTCAAAAACACTCAGGAAAGCCGATTGGGAAAACACAACGCTTTTATCAAATGACGTGGAAAAAAATATCAGGCAACTGAAAGAGCAACCGGGCGGAAATATTGTAATTTTAGGCAGCGGAACGATCGTTTCGGCGTTGACCCAGGCCGGCCTGATCGATGAACATCGTATTTTTATTTGCCCCGTATTGCTTGGCAGCGGAACCTGCCAGTTCAAAGGTCATTTGGACAGAAAAAACCTTTTGCTGACAGACCTGAAAGGATTGAGCAACGGACTTGTTATGCTTTGTTATAAACCGATTAAATAAAATAAAAACCAACACAATGAAAAAGATCAACATTATTTACTGGATAGCAACCGGCCTTATACTGGCCCTGATGCTATTTTCGGCAGCCGGCACTTTCCTGATCCACGATCCTAAAAGCATGGAAAAGATGGCGCCCTTGGGCTATCCCGCTTACGTTATGCAAATGTTGGCGGTGGCAAAAATATTAGGTGCAATCGCTATACTGGTCCCCGGCTTTCCTAGGCTAAAGGAATGGGCTTACGCGGGCTTTACATTCGATCTGCTTGGAGCGACTATTTCAATGATCATTACCCATTTTGCTGTATCGGACTGGGCGCCCATGCTGATATTTATTGCCATCCTTGCCGTATCCTACATTTATTTTCACAAGCGACTTAAATTAAAAGCGACAGCGACGAAAGATGCTGCGGTATAACTCCTGATGACTGAACTTCAACAAACCCCGGAGAAATCCGGGGGTTTTTTTTCTCTGCTCTGGTCGGTCCTCGTGGGCGCCGAGCGGGACTACACTACCGGCAGTATTCGCAAAGCGGTGGTGTTGCTGGCTATTCCGATGATCCTGGAAATGGTTGGCGAATCGGTATTTGCAGTTGTGGATATATTCTTTGTAGGCAAGCTGGGCAATGGGGCCGTTGCTACGGTCGGCCTTACCGAATCAGTATTAAGTATTATTTATTCAATTGCGATGGGAATGAGCATGGCCGCGACAGCATTTGTAGCCAGGCGTGTTGGTGAAAAAAATTATAAAGAAGCTGCCCATGCGGGCATGCAGGTAATTTCGTTTGCTGTTGTGCTATCGCTCATCATGTCGGTACTGGGCGTAACTTTTGCTGGTTCTATTTTACACGTCATGGGCGCAAGCCCAAAAATGATCAACGAAAATATACGCTATACACAAATTATGTATGGCGGCAACCTGGTTATTATGCTGTTGTTTTTAATAAATGGCATTTTTCGCGGCGCCGGCGATGCAAGCATAGCCATGCAAAGCTTGCTGATCAGTAATTGTTTTAATATATTGCTCTGCCCGTTACTGATCTACGGCTTTGGGCCCATTCCCGCTCTTGGTTTAAAGGGAGCCGCAATTGCTACCACCACAGGGCGCGGGATAGGCGTGTTATACCAGCTTTACCGGCTGTTTATTCGTAAGGGACTGCTCGACTTTTATTTATACCAATTGAAGCCCCGGAAGAATCTGCTTTGGCAAATCATCATCGTCGGCAGTACTGGGGCCCTCCAGTTTTTGGTCGGCTCAGGCGGGTGGATATTTCTAACGAGGCTAATGGCAGACTTTCACGAAGCAGCAATAGCCGGCTACCAGGTGGCGATACGATTGCTGATATTCTTTTTGTTGCCAGCCTGGGGAATGAGCAATGCCGCCGCTACCCTGACCGGTCAGAACCTCGGTGCCGGAAAGCCGGACCGCGCCGAAAAAAGCGTTTGGATAACCGCGGGTTATGTTACTATTTATATGGTCGCTGTCAGCTTATTTTTTTTCCTTTTCGGCACACCTGTTGTCAATTTTATGAATAGCGACCCGTTGGCACGACATTATGCTATCCAAACGCTCCGTATTGTTAGTTTGAGCTATATATTTTTTGGCGTGGAAATGGTGATGCTCAACGCCTTCAATGGCGCCGGGGCTACGGGCACCCCAACATTAGTGTATTTTATAGGCTCCTGGCTTATCCAGATACCCCTGGCCTGGGGCTTGAGCCAATACTACATCCGGGAGCCCCGGGGTATTTTTATTGCCATAGTAATTGCTCAATTTTTCACGGCGTTATTAAGCTACTATCTGTTTAAGCGTGGCAGATGGAAACGCGTGAAGGTATAGGTTAGTTGTAAGGGTTGTAAAAGTAGTTACCGCTTATTACAACTTCTGAAACTTTTACAACCCTTACAACTAACCTCTAGTCAACTACCCTAATCTTAATCACCAACTTCCTCACAACATCATACCCGTCCACATGAATATTTGGCCGGTGCGCATCTGCCGGGAAGAAGAGGAAAAACGCGGAAGGGTCGCCGATATAAAATTTGCCATCCGATATATAGTGGGCAATGTCGGCTTTGTCGTCATACGCCTGTGTAACTATTGCATTTGCAACCGGCGCCACGCCAATCTTTTCCTTACCGGTAATAACATATTGCAGATCGATATACTTACGGTGCGATTCCCATGCCGATTGTTCAAATGTTTTTTCGGGCCCTTCAGTTATCGTGGCGTAAACATCGTCGCCGTCGATCACATGCTTGCCCGGTTTCAGGTGAACCAGGTCGCTGTCGCGAATAAACGAGAAGGCCTTATCCCATTCAGCTTTATTTTTATAGTATTGCCGGACAAAAACTACGGCATTTACCGATTGGTGTGGTGTTACCTTCAACCCGTTTTTCCAGGTATTGCTTTTAATCCATTTTTCGGCCTTTTTTTGTGTCCAAGTAACATTCTGTGCAAATACTGTTGCCGTTAGGGTACTGAAGATCACCAGCAGTAATACAGCTTTTGGCAAATAAATTTTTTTCATGATACCGTTGATGGAATGAGCGCGAATAAATTTAAGCCAATGTAAAAACTATTTTACCAAATTTTGAATGGTTAAATACTAACTTTGGTTGATAGAGTTGATCTAGTTGAAAGGGTTTATTTAGTTGGATTGCGTTTTAAACGCTGACAACTTTTACAACCTTTACAACCTTACAACTTTTTACAACCATTATAACTATCTTGAAAGTCCTGCACAGCGTACATCCTGCCGATTTTAAATCGTATGATACCCAATTGATCCGGGATAGGTTCCTGGTCGACGGCATTGTTGCCGAAAACGCCATTCATTGTGTTTATGCCCACTACGACCGAATGATCATTGGCGCGGCCAACCCGGTAAATAAGAAACTGTTATTAGAATGCTATCCTAACCTGCGCGCTGACTATTTTTTGGAGCGAAGGGAAATTGGTATAATCAACGTAGGCGGCCCCGGCGAAGTAAGCGCCGATGCCCATACATTTAAACTTAATAAGCTGGATTGCCTGTATTTGGGCAGAGGGACAAAAAGAGTGGCATTTTCAAGCATAGATAGTCAGGATCCGGCTGTATTTTACCTGCTTTCGGCGCCCGCGCATGCCGATTATCCCCCCCGGTTAATAACGATCGGCGAAGCCGCAAAAGTAAACGCAGGCACACTGGCGACGGCCAATGAGCGAGTTATAAATAAGTACATTCACGCCGAAGGTGCTAAAAGCTGCCAGCTGGTAATGGGACTCACTATTTTACAGCCCGGCAGTGTGTGGAACACCATGCCCGCCCATGTACACGACCGCCGCATGGAAGCTTATTTTTATTTTGACCTGCCGGCCGGCCAAAAGATTATGCATTTTATGGGCCAGGGCAATGAAACACGGCACATCACCCTGAATAACCATGAAGCAGTGGTCTCGCCGCCGTGGAGTATTCATTCGGGTTGCGGAACCACAAATTATAGCTTTATATGGGGCATGGCCGGCGAGAATATGAATTATACCGATATGGATGCGATATCTATAAACGATTTGAAATGAAACGGGCTAATTAGCGGCAAAGCGCACAAGCTTTCGCAAAGAACGCAGAGAGAAAAATTGACAAGCGCCGCAAACTTAACGTAATCCTTTGCCATCAAAATAACCGGCCAAACTGAAATATATAATTGTAAACAATAACATGTCAGATCAATTTTCATTAAAGGACAAAGTAATCATCGTAACCGGCGGTACCGGTATTTTAGGTAACTCATTTGTGAACGGGATAGCCGGGGCCGGCGGAATAGTAGGTATTTTGGGCAGAAACCAGGCAGTTGCCGAAGAACGCGCCGATAAAATCAAGAGTGAAGGCGGCCAGGCAATTGCACTGGTAGCAGATGCCCTCAATATTGATCAATTGCACACGGCGAAAGATAAAGTTTTGGGTGCCTTCGGTCGCATAGATGGCCTGGTGAACGGTGCGGGCGGCAACATGCCGCAGGGAGTTTTACAGCCGGATGAGGATATTTTTAAAATGAACCTTGACGGGATGAAACAGGTGATGGAGCTGAACTTATGGGGTGCTTTGTATCCAACCCAGGTTTTCGGAGAGGAAATTGCTAAAACGGGCAAAGGAAGTATTGTTAATATATCCTCCATGAATTCCAAGCGCGCCATCACCAAGGTGCTTGGATACAATATGGGCAAAGCTGCGATGGATTGTTATAACCAATGGTTTGCCGTTGAGCTGGCTAATCGCTATGGCGATAAGATCAGGATGAACGCCCTGGCGCCCGGTTTTTTCCTTACCGAACAAAACAGAAATTTGTTAACCACACCCGATGGCTACACTGAACGTGGCGAAAAGGTTATTCGCAATACACCTTTCAAACGTTTCGGTCACCCGGATGAATTGATTGGCACGCTGGTTTGGTTGCTGAGCGATGCGTCCGCCTTCGTAACCGGTGCCATGATATGCGTGGATGGCGGGTTTTCGGCGTTTGGTGGAGTGTGAGGTCGGTTGATTAAGTCGGTGGTTGATTTGGTCGATTAAGTCGACATTATGTTCCGATCGAAACAAATATTAACAAGTTTAGTCAACCCAATCAACTTAGTATATCATAATAAACTAAATAAACATGGATCGCCGCAAATTTATTCAAACATCTTCCGTCGCCGGGACAACGTTCCTGATGGCGCCGCAGCTGGGCAAAGCCACCGGTTTTTTTAAGGGGTCGCCTAATGAAAAGGTCGTCATCGGTATGATGGGCACGCACAGCAGGGGCCTTTACCTCGCGCAAAATTTCTGCGCTATTCCAAATGTCGAGATTGCTTATATCTGCGATGTAGACAGCAAGGTAGTTGACAGCACGGTTGCGGATATCGGCAAACGCACCGGCAAAAACCCTCAGGGGTTGGGTGATATCCGCCGGCTGATGGAAAAGAAAGATATTGATGCCATCGTCATCGCCGCGCCCGACCATTGGCACGCCCCGGCAACCATCATGGCTTGCCAGGCGGGCAAGCACGTTTACGTTGAAAAGCCCTGTGCGCATAACCCACGGGAGGGCGAGCTGGCGGTGGAAGCATCAAAAAAATACAAGCGGCTTGTACAAATGGGCAGCCAGCGCCGTTCGTTCAGTAATTGCCAGCTGATGGTAAAGGAATTACACGACGGGGTGATTGGTCGTACTTATTATGCCAAAGGCTGGTACGCCAATCATCGGCCAAGTATTGGCATTGGTAAACGGGTCCCTGTACCATCAAATCTTGACTATGAACTGTGGCAGGGTCCGGCGCCGCGCAAACCTTACCAGGATAACTTGATCCATTACAATTGGCATTGGTTTTGGAACTGGGGCACCGGCGAGGCTTTAAATAACGGCACCCACGAATTGGATGTGATCCGGTGGGGGCTTGGGGTCGATTTCCCAACAAAAGTGGTTTCAACTGGTGGCCGCTTTGCTTTTAAGGACGATTGGCAAACACCCGACACCCAAAATATTTTATACAATTTCCCTAATGATACCGCCGCTGAATGGGAGGGAAGAAGCTGCAACGGCTATAATACGGAAGGCCTTGGCCGCGGTGTGATATTTTATGGCGATAAAGGTACACTGTTTTACCAGGGTGGTAACGGTTATACTGTTTTTGACGGCGACAATAAATTTGTAAAAGAAGTAAAAGATGATACAGTTGTGGATCCTACCAACAAAGTGAGCCCCACAGCAGCCCTGGACAGCACCCACATGAAAAACTTTATAAATGCGGTACGCGGCGTGGCGCCGTTAAATGCTTCTATTGAAACCGGCTTTAAATCTACGCTGCTGCCCCAGTTGGGCAATATTTCCTACCGGGTAGACCGCGTGCTGCATATCAACCCGGCAAACGGCCATATTTTAAACGATCCGGAGGCGATGGCGCTTTGGCACCGTGAATACGAGCCGGGGTGGGAGGTGAAGGTATAAACGCCAAAGATTGGAATAAATTTAAATGTTATAAATCCGCCATAGATTAAATAAAAGCTATCAATCACCAATATGAGGAAACCAATAAATATAGTAGTAGGGCTTTGTATGCTAAGTACAATACCAGCTATTTCCCCTGCGCAAAGCACTCCATCGTTATTTGATGGCAAAACCCTTAACGGCTGGAAACGACTTGCCGGAACGGCAGATTATAAAGTAGAAAACGGCGCTATCGTTGGCACCACTGTACTGAATTCCGGCAATACTTTTTTGGTGACCGAAAAGGAATATGGCGATTTTATTTTGGAGATGGACACCAAAATTGAAAGCCCTTTAAGCAATTCCGGCGTGCAGGTGCGAAGTCATTACGACCCGAACGGCAATAAGGGTAAAGGAAGGGTTTATGGCAGGCAGTTTGAGATCGACCCTTCAGATAGAAAATGGTCAGGCGGCATTTACGATGAAGGAAGAAGGGATTGGATATACCCGCTCGACCTGAATGCGAAGGCAAAAAGTGCATTTAAGGTTGGCATCTACAATCATATTCGTATAGAATGTGTGGGCAACGAAATGCGCACATGGATAAACGGTGTTGCTGTGGCAGACGTGGTGGATACGGTAGACATCAAGGGTTTTATAGGCCTGCAGGTGCATGCAATCAGCAAGGACGGGCAGGTTGGAAAACGGGTTTGGTTTAAAAACCTTAAAATTCAAACCAAAAATTTAAAATTCAAGCCTTTCCCGAAAGATATTTATACCGTGAACTATATGGCAAACGCGCTTTCTGATCATGAAAAAACAAGCGGATGGCGCCTGTTATATGATGGCCGCACTTCAAAAGGATGGCATGGCGCAACAATGACGACTTTTCCTGCCAAAGGTTGGCTTTATGAGGGCGGCACCATGCACAATTTGCCCTCGCAGGGTAAAGAAGAATCAGGCGGTGGCGATATTGTAACCGATAGCCTGTACGGCGCGTTTGATCTTTCATTTGACTTTAAGATCACCCACGGCGCCAATAGTGGTGTAAAATATTTTGTTACCTTATCAGAAGTTACTAAAGGCTCGGCAATTGGGTTAGAGTACCAGGTTTTGGACGATACCCTGCACCCGGATGCTAAACTGGGCCGTAACGGCGACCGCACCCTGGCGTCATTATATGATTTGATCCCTGCCAAAAAGCAGGCCCGTTTTGTACGACCGATCGGCGCGTGGAACACCGGGCGCATTATCGTTTATCCAAATAACCATGTGGAGCATTACCTGAATGGAGTAAAAGTGCTGGAATACGAGCGCGGCTCAAAGGAGTTTAAGCATTTGGTCGCCATAAGCAAATACGTCATCTGGAAAAACTTTGGCGAGGCGCCCAAAGGCCACCTGCTTTTACAGGACCATGGCAATGAGGTTTGGTTTAGGAGTATAAAGGTCAAACGAATCACAGATTGAGAATGATTTTATGATCACAGACTTTTAACGTTTACGCAAACAGAGATCTGTGTAATCATAAAAATCATCAAAAAATCAATGATCAAAATCATAAAACATCGTTGATTGTGAGAAAAGTTTTAAATTTCAAAAAAAAATTATATACATTAGCCGCAAACTATTTATAAACCACCATTTATCCAATTTTTGAAACGGTTAGCCGCCATCGTTTTATTAGCCATCCACCTGTTCTTTACAGGCGGTTATACGTTGGTATACCAATACTTTATCAACCAGGCGGACTCGCGCATGGTGAAACAGGTGTATGAAAACAAAATTGATGACAATAAGCTCGTTTTGTTAAAGATACCGGTAAACATGCCCACCGTAAATGAAATGACGGAGTATGAAACCATTGCCGGCCAAATTCAGCTGAAAGACGCCTATTACAATTACGTAAAGCTGAAAATGACCCGCGACACCATGTATTTTGTGTGTTATGCCAATACCGCCAAGACAAAACTTGTAAAAGCAAATTTGATTACTGCGAAGGAATTCAGCGATGTGCCGATGAGCAAGAAAAGTGACGCCGTTGCCAAAAAATTAAATGCACTAAGCGAATATAATTTGCAAGGGTTTGATTATCAGTATTCCATAACTGCAACCCTTGTTAAACCTATTTATAAGGATATGTCGTCCAACCTGGATAACCCTTATATTGACTGTCCGGGGAAACCTCCCAATACAAACTCATAGAACTGCTTCCTGATCCGGAAACTAACTTGTTTTATTTAAATAGGACAGGTTAATTTTGCATGTGGTTATTACACGTTTCGTCATGAATATTGATTGTTTGACGATTGAGCCAAATGCTTACCGATAATAAATCACTCGATCAAATCGCAGTTTGCCAGCTTGCCGGCCACATAGCCACGACTCACTATTAAAGTCGGGCGGTAGCAAGTACCAGCCATCAAATCCCTTTTTTATTAACATATTATTATTTAACACATTACTATGATGAAATTTTTACAGGCTAATCTATTCAGGTTTGGTGTACTTGTAAGCTGTTTAGCGTTGCCCATGCTAAAAGCAAACGCTCAAACCGACGCCGACGCGCTGATGATCCCAAAGAACATGTTCTGCGCCGGAGTAGTTTATGATCACAGCAGTTGGACCGACTATTGGGAAGGCACCTTTAAACGTAATAATCTTAACATCGGCACCTTATCGGCCAACTCGTATATGTTTATCGGTAATTACGGCCTTACCAATAAGCTTGATTTTTTATTCACTGTTCCTTACGTTACCACAAATGCTTCCGCCGGGACATTGCACGGCCAAAGCGGGGTGCAGGATCTGATGGTCAGTTTAAAATGGCTTGCTTTTCAGTCCGAGATAGGAAGAGGCGTTTTTACGGCTCACGCCATTCTCGCCGGATCGATACCGTTGAGCAACTACGATCCAAACTTTTTGCCGGTATCGATCGGGCTTCAAACCCGCACCGTTTCCCTTCGTGGGCTTTTAAATTACCAGGTGGGAAGATTTTTTGTTGCCGGCGCGGCGCAATATATCGAACGCAGCGACATTAGTATTAATCAGAACGCCTATTTTACCACGCAGGAGATTTACAGCAACGACGTTTTTATGCCGAATGTTAATAATGTGCTGCTAAGCGCCGGGTACCGCAGTCTTAAGCTGAATGTGGAGGCCATTGTTCAGCAAACCACCACTTTAGGCGGTTTTGATATTAGTAAAAATAATATGCCTTTCCCAAGCAACACCATGAACTGGACAACCGCCGGCGGCCTGATAAAATACAGCTTCGGCGGCGTTTCTGGATTTGAGCTCACAGCCGGCGGTAATTATGTTTTACGCGGCCGCAACGTTGGTCAGAGTACCGATTTTTTTGGAGGCGTATTATACGTATTTGATTTTTCTAAGAACCACAGATAATAAAAGCGATGAAAAAAATAAATTTTTATAGTGTACTGCTTGCTGTGATAACAGTGACAGTTTTTTTGGGGTCGTGCAAAAAAGACATTGTGGACCGCACCATGACCTACCCTTCCCTGCATCCATCAAATGAAGACATGAACGCCGACTCCTGGAAGCCGGTTTTGGCGACTAATGCATCTGCGTTTGCCGTTGCGTCGCCCGACCCCGTTGAATCAAGCGCTTACCAGGCCGACCTCAACGAGATCAAAACACTGCAAAGCAATTTAACCAGCGATCAAAAAGCGATTATCGCCTACTGGAGCGCAGGAGCTGTTTTACGTTGGAATGAAATTTTACGCGACCTGGTGGCTAAGTATAACCTGCCGCCATACCAAAATCTGGATGGTTCGTACCCTTTTCCAAGCTCAACCAATCCTTTTGCGTACCCGCAGTTTCCATTTTCAAATCCACCGTATGCAGCGCGTGCGTATGCTTATGTAAGCGCCGCGCAATACGATGCCCTGGTAACAGCCTATCATTTTAAAAAGCTTTATAACCGCTCTGCGCCTTATAAAAACACTTCATCAATTAAGCGTCTGATACCTGAATCAGCGTTGCCTTCATACCCGAGCGAAGATGCCGTGGTGGCTGGCGCCAGTGTTGAAATGATGAAAGTGTTGTTCCCGACCGAGGTTGACTTTATAACACAAAAAGCCAATGAGGAAATGCTGTACCGGAAGCTGGCTGGCGCAAACGTCCAGGGTGAACTAACCGCCGGGCAGGCATTGGGCGCCAAAGTTGCCGATTTGTTTATTGCCCGTGCCAAAACCGACCGCGCCGGGAAAGCGATAGGTTCTGCTCCGGAATGGCTGGCGCTACGAACTAACGCAACATCGCGCGGCGACCAGTTTTGGATAAGCCTTGAAACACCCGCAAGGCCGCCAATGCTGCCGTTGTTCAGCAAAGTTATCCCGTTTTTGTTCGACACGCTTACCGTTCCTAAGCTGCGCCCGGGGCCACCCAATTTAGCAGGCAGCGCTGCATTTAAAGCCGAGGCGGCTGAAGTACTTTCGTACAGTCAGCATCAAACTGCGGCCAACCAGGCGCTTGTTGACTTTTGGGCGGATGGTATAAACACCTACACCCCGACCGGGCATTGGAATGCCATTGCAGAAAGCGAGTTCGTAAAAGAGCATTACAGCGAAGTGCGCTGGGCCAGGAATTACGCGTTGTTAAACATGGCACAGATGGACGTGGCGATATGCTGCTGGGATACAAAGTATTTTTATTTTAACCAAAGGCCAACCCAGGCCAACCCATTGATCAAAACGTTAACGGGGATACCAAATTTCCCTTCATATACTTCCGGGCACTCCAACTTCAGTGGTGCCGCAGCTGCGGTGTTATCCTATTTGCTGCCGGACAGGGCCAGTGAATTTCACCAATTTGCAAACGCTGCCGCATTGTCGCGACTCGTCGGCGGTATACACTACCGGAGCGATATCGAGGTAGGGTTGGTAACCGGCGCCAAGGTTGGCGAATACGCGGTGAAGAGGGGAATGAGTGACGGCGCAGATCAATAGAACAAAAATATGGTTTGATTAATAAAACCTGTTTGAAGGCGGGTTAAGGCTCCGGGATAACCGGAGCCTTTAAGAAAAATCTTACATCAAATTAAAACAAATAACTAAACAACAACAACAATTAACACCACAAACCACATTATGAAGACACTTTTAAAAACACTTCTATTAATTTGCTTTTATATTATACTTACCCAAACAACCCTTTTTGCCCAGGGCTGCGTGGCTATCCGCAGCACGGGCGGTATTTGTGCCATGAATGAACATCCTGACAGTACCGCAACCGGAACCGGCTACTGGCTATATAATGCCAATGGCCGCTATTATAAATCATTCAGACACTTTGTTGGCAAACAGGAACAATTCCAGCGCATTGCGATGCACAACAATGTTATAAACAAGGTGGTATCAGAGGATAACACTTTTACCCGCGTTTTTAATAATCGCTGGTCGCTGTCGGTCGATCTGCCATTTATTGATAACAGCCGTTCGCAGGTAAGCAGCGGTACCAGGTTTAGCACGCATTCATTCGGTCTTGCCGATATAAATGCGACAGCGCTTTATTGGCTCTTTAATCCCGCAAAGGCAACCAAAGGCAATATCCAGGTTGGTTTGGGGGTAAAATTCGCTTCCGGCGCTTCCGACTACCAGGATTACTTTTTAAATGGAGCAACCGGCGCCCGGACCCTTGGGGCGGTTGACCAGTCCATACAACCAGGTGATGGCGGTACAGGTATCATCACCGACATTAACGGCTACTATAATTTTACATCCAGTTTTGGACTATACGGCAACTTCTACTATCTAACCAGTCCCCGCGATGTGAATGGGACGCCAAGATCATCAAACCCCGCCAGCGCGACTACTATAGCGGCAACAGGCGACGTACTGAGCGTACCCGATCAGTACCTGGTTAGGTTTGGAGCCGATCTGATGATCAAAAAATTTAACTTCTCATTAGGTCTCCGCGACGATTGCTTGCCTGTACACGATATTGTAGGAGGCAGTGACGGCTTCAGAAGGCCTGGATATATCTTATCAGCAGAACCGGGCGTAACCTATGAATTTAAAGGTTTTGCCCTATACGCCTATGTTCCAATAGCGATTATACGAGACCGCACACAAAGCGTTCCGGATATCCGAACCACTGAAATTACAGGTAACTATACCCATGGTGATGCTGCATTCGCTGATTATGTGGTGAACATTGGCGCAACATTTAAATTTTAACTTTTTATTTTTGACCCGCAGAGATTAGTGAACATGGACAAATTTAACGCTACTTTATCAAAAGAAAACCAGGCATACTATACGCTGCGCATTGCAGCAGCATTGTGTTTTATCGGACATGGTTCGTTTGGCATAATCGGCAAGGAAATTTGGTGTAATTATTTTGGCGTATTCGGTATCGGGCACGACGCAGCATTTAAAATTATGCCCTGGCTTGGCTCGGTAGATATTTTATTGGGATTAACCCTGCTGTTCTATCCAACTAAAGCCGTGCTGTGGTGGTTGGTAGTGTGGGCTGCGGTCACGGCTTTTCTGAGACCAATGTCTGGTGAGCCGATCCCTGAATTCATTGAACGAGCCGGAAACTTCGGCGCACCGTTGACATTGCTTGTTTTATGCAGCGATAAAAGGGCGCTTTTTAAGGGAATGTTCTCTTCAGTTAAACCAGTCGCCGGGGCAAATCCTTCAAAAAATGCAGCCAGGATACTTCAAGTTGTAGTTTTTCTATTGCTGATTGGACATGGCTGGCTTAATTTGATTGAAAAGAAGGGGCTGATGGGTCAGTATACCGCTCTCGGTTTTTCCCGCCCCGGTATGGTGGCGCATCTTGCGGGGATGTTTGAGATAGCAGCGGCATGTTTAATACTTTTCCGGCCGTTGCGGCCTCTAATATTTGCTTTGCTTATCTGGAAAGCCGGTACGGAACTGTTTTATCCGCATTGGGAAATGTTTGAATGGATTGAACGCAGCGGCAGCTATGGTTCATTGCTCGCTTTATGGGTTTTACTGCCACAAGGGAATGTGCCGTTCAAAAGCCGGCACTCTGCAGTATATTAACACGCATAACTCTAATTTCTATATAGTTGATTTCTTGATTTAAGTAAAAGCCGGGGGTGGGATACCCGGCTTTTTATTTTAAGTTTGTTTTCTGATTTACATATATCTAAAAACATGAATACGCCCGAACAAAACTTTGCAGCATTAGGTCTTAACCTGCCGCCGGCGCCCAAACCGCTTGGTGTTTACAAACCAAGCCTGGTAGATGGTAATCATCTGTACATTTCCGGCCATGGTACCGTTAAAGATGATGGAACCTTGATTATTGGTCGAATTGGCAAGGATTTAACGCCAGAGGAAGGCAAACTTGCCGCACGGCAGGTTGGTTTAGCCATCCTGGCCACGATAAAAGCGAATTTAGGGAGCCTTGATAAGATTAAGCGCGTGATCAAAGTTTTGGGCATGGTAAATTGTACACCCGATTTTGAGAAGCACCCCTTTATCATCAATGGCTGCAGTGAGCTGTTTGCAAAGGTTTGGGGCGAGGATGATGGCATTGGCGTGCGGAGCGCGGTAGGCATGGGGTCGCTGCCGGATAATATTCCGGTGGAAATTGAGGCAATATTTGAATTGGCCTGATGCAATTATTAATGAGGAGGTAAGGTGATGGATAAGGAATGGTACCAGATAGATAATGTGGTTGATTTGGACACGCCGGCTTTGGTCGTTTATCCCGACAGGATAATGAACAACATCAGCGTGTTAAAAAGCATGATTGATAAAACCACGAGGCTGCGCCCGCATGTAAAAACACACAAAAATCCGGAGGTCACTAAATTGATGCTGGCCGCGGGTATAAAAAAGTTTAAATGTGCCACGATAGCCGAGGCCGAGATGCTGGCTATATGCAAGGCTCCCGATGTTTTGCTGGCGTATCAGCCGATAGGACCTAAGCTAAAACGCTTTATCAACCTGATTTTAAACTATCCCGGCACCAACTTCTCGTGCCTGGTCGATAACATCCCTGCGATGCTGGAAATATCTGCAGAAGCGTCGCGTCACGAATTAGATGTCCCGGTCTTTATCGATTTGAACGTAGGCATGAATCGTACCGGGATAGCGCCCGGCAATGCAGCCGTTCAGCTCTACACCGACTGTGCACTGTTACCCGGGATAAATCCGGTCGGTATTCATGCCTATGATGGCCATTTGCATATAAAAAATATAAACGATCGCACCAAGCAATGCAACGAAGACTTTGAAGCGGTTATCAGAATGCAGGCCGACCTAAAGAAACTGGGCTACCCCGAGCCGGTTATTGTTGCAGGTGGTTCGCCTAGTTTTCCAATTCACGCTAAAAGACAGCAGGTAGAATGCAGCCCCGGTACATTTATTTACTGGGACGAAGGATATTTTAACGAGCTAAGCGAGCAAACATTTTTAACAGCGGCGCTCGTGGTGTCAAGGGTAATTTCGCTACCTGATGCAACAAAAATTTGCCTTGATCTGGGCCATAAATCCATAGCCTCCGAAAAAGAATTAAGTAAAAGGGTTCATTTTATCAACGCTCCTGACCTTGTTTTCGCCGGGCATAGCGAGGAACATTTGGTCGCAGAGGCCGGCGAGTGTCATCATTACAAAGTAGGAGATATTTTATATGGCATACCATATCACATTTGCCCAACGGTAGCTTTGTATGAACGTGCCATTACTATTGAAGATAACCAGGTAAGCGGCGAATGGAAAAATATCGCCAGGGACAGGAAAATAACGATTTGAGGCAGAGGTAGAAGGTAGAAAGAATCAATCCCACTAACTCAATTAATTTAATCCAATCCAATCAACTCAATAAACCCATTCAACCAAAAACATGTTCACCATCGATGCGCACTTAGACCTCAGCATGAATGCCCTGGAATGGAACCGCGACCTGCGGCAACCCATTGCTGCAATCAATCGCAGGGAGGCAGGCCTTACCGATAGGCCCGACCGTGCAAAAAGCGTATGTTCACTCCCTGAGTTGCGCAAAGGTAATATCGGCTTGGTTGTTGCCACGCAAATAGGACGATACGTTGCAGCGGACAACCCATTGCCGGGATGGCATTCCCCACAACAGGCCTGGGCACAAACGCAGGGACAGTTGGCCTGGTATAAAGCGATGGAGGACGAGGGCGAAATGGTGCAAATCACCAACCTCGCCGAGCTTGAAAACCATTTGTCGCTGTGGAATAATAGCGAACCGAATGAAAATAAACCTGTGGGTTTTATTTTGAGCCTGGAAGGGGCTGACTCTCTGATTGCTGTCGGTCATCTCGAACGGGCTTATCAATATGGGCTTCGCGCCGTTGGTCCGGCGCACTACGGGCCGGGCCGTTATGCAAACGGCACCGATGCCACCGGGCAAATGGGGCCAAACGGGCTGGAATTGCTAAAAGAAATGGAACGTCTAAATGTCATCCTTGACGCTACCCACTTGTGTGATGATGCTTTTTGGCAAGCGCTCGACAATTTTAATGGTCACGTTTGGGCAAGTCACAATAACTGCAGGGCTTTGGTCGATCATAACCGGCAGTTTACCGACGGGATGATAAAAGCTTTGGTTGATCGGGGTGCGGTAATTGGCGGCGCGCTGGATGCGTGGATGATGGTGCCGGGCTGGGAGCGTGGCGTATCGAACCCCAAAGACATGAACTGCGACCTGGATGTGATGATCGACCATCTCGACCATATCTGCCAGGTTGCGGGGAACGCGTTGCATATTGGCATTGGTTCCGATCTGGACGGTGCCTTTGGCCGCGAGCAATGCCCATACGACCTGGAAACAATTGCCGACCTGCAAAAAATACCGGTATTGTTACAAAAACGCGGCTATACCGAAGTGGATATTGAAAATGTGATGCATGGCAATTGGTTAAGGTTTTTAAGAAATGCCTGGAAATAATGACCGGCAAAATAAAATATCACTGCTATTTATGGTTCTGGGGCCTGCTTTTTAGCGGTACCTGCAACGCTTAGCCTTCCGTTTGAAACGACCAAAAAATGAATGAAGAACAAATTCGCCTGAAAGATCCTGCCTGGAAGAACTGGGGTCCATACCTCAGCGACCGCCAGTGGGGGACCGTGCGCGAAGATTACAGCGCAAACGGCGATGCCTGGAATTATATTACCCACGATATGGCCCGCAGTAAAGCTTATCGCTGGGGCGAGGAGGGTATCGGCGGCATCTCGGACGATGATCAAATTCTTTGCTTTGCTGTCGGTTTGTGGAACAAAAAGGACCCGATCATTAAGGAGCGTTACTTTGGCCTCAGTAACCCCGAAGGCAACCATGGCGAGGATGTAAAGGAGTTGTATTATTACCTGGAAAATACGCCGACGCATTCGTACCAGAAGATGCTGTATAAGTATCCGCAGAACGAGTACCCGTACGCATGGCTGTTGGACGAGAATAAACACCGCAGCCGTGATCAGCCTGAATTTGAACTGATTGACACGGGCGTTTTTGATAACGATGAGTATTTTGATGTGTTTATCGAATACGCAAAAAATGACCCCGAAGATATCCTGATTAAGATTACCGTTTACAACCGGGGCAGCCGGGATGCCGCATTAAACGTGCTGCCGACGGTTTGGTTCCGTAATACCTGGGCATGGGGATATTCTAACTATTGCCCGCAGCTAACCGCTGATTCGCACGGCGTTGTTGAAATTTACCATAAAGATCTGAAACAACGGTGGCTAACGGCAGAAGGCGCGCCTGACGTGCTGTTTTGCGACAACGAAACCAATACCCAACGATTATATAATTACGATGACGGACGGCGATACTTTAAAGACGGGATAAATGACCATATTGTCCACGGTGCCGACACCGTTAACCCCAAGAGAACAGGTACTAAGGCCACTGTAAATTACGACCTGATTGTCCCCGCCAAACAGAGCGTTACCTTACGCCTGAGGCTGGCCAACGACGCTATTACCAGTTTTGATGGTTTCGACGCGATATTTGACGCCCGGGCGGCAGAATCCGCGAAGTTTTATGACGACCTCCAGCACGGCCGCAACACCGACGATCGCCGCATGGTGCAGCGCCAGGCGTTTGCAGGTATGCTTTGGAGCAAGCAATATTACTATTACGATGTGCGGCACTGGATCAACGGCGATCCCGCCGAGCCCAGGCCACCCGCTGAACGGCATAACGGCCGCAACAGCAAATGGATGCACCTGAATACCAGGGATATTATCTCGATGCCCGACAAGTGGGAATACCCATGGTTTGCCGCCTGGGACCTGGCGTTCCATTGTTTGCCGCTCGCCGCGGTCGACATGGTTTTTGCCAAGCACCAGCTGACCTTGCTGGTAAGGGATTGGTATATGCATCCAAACGGGCAGCTGCCGGCCTATGAGTGGGATTTTGGCGATGCCAACCCTCCTGTACACGCACTGGTGACGTGGAAGATTTACCAGCAGGACAAGGCCCAAAATAATGGCAAGGGCGATACCAGCTTCCTGGAGCGCATATTTCACAAGCTGATGCTCAACTTTACCTGGTGGGTAAACCGGAAGGACGCCCAGGGCAATAACATTTTTGAGGGTGGCTTTTTAGGGTTGGATAATATTGGTGTTTTCGACAGGAACGCGCAGCTAAGGATGGGGGAGACCCTTGAGCAGGCCGACGGCACCAGCTGGATGGCCACTTATTCGCTTAATTTACTGCGGATTGCCGCTGAACTGGCCATTACCGATCACGCCTACAGGGATATCGCCTCCAAATTTTTTGAGCACTTTATTTATATCGCCGGGGCCATATCCAATTTTGGCTCGAACAACGAAGGGCTTTGGGATGATACCGATGGCTTTTTTTACGATCAGCTGCACATGGCCGACAATACTACCCAAAAGATGCGCGTGCGAAGCGTGGTCGGCCTGATACCCTTGTTTGCGGCCGAAATACTGGAGGAATCGGACATCACCGAAAATCCCATCTTCCGCGACCGGTTAAACTGGTTTTCAGAAAACCGGCCCGACCTCGCCGCGCTCGTATCACGCTGGGCCGAAACCAGGGCGCCGGGCAAGCATCTGATCAGCCTGCTGCGCGGCTACCGTATGAAGTCGTTGTTGCGGTATATGCTGGACGAGAACGAGTTTTTAAGCCCTTACGGCATTCGTTCCGTCTCAAAATACCATCTAAATAACCCTTACACGGCCAATGTTGACGGTATGCGGTTTACCATACGGTATACCCCCGCCGAAAGCGACAGCGGGGTGTTTGGCGGCAACAGCAACTGGCGCGGGCCCGTTTGGATGCCGGTTAACTATTTGCTGATCGAAAGCCTGCATAAGTTCCATGAATATTATGGCGACGATTACAAGATAGAGTGCCCCACCAACTCCGGTAATTTTATGAACCTGAAACAAGTGGCCGATGAACTTTACCACCGCATCAGCAACCTGTTTTTACGCGACAAGGACGGCCGCCGCGCCGTGTTTGGGCATTATGAGAAGATGCAAACCGATCCTGACTTTAAGGATTATATCCTGTTCCACGAGTATTTCGACGGGGATAATGGCCGCGGCGTGGGCGCTTCGCACCAAACCGGGTGGACAGGTTTGATAGCTACTTGCCTGTATTAAAACCGGCAAAAAAGCAAGGTGTTCATTTTTTTAAAGCACCCCGTTTTTTTCACTTCATAGTTAGGGGTTTAAAAAGCTGACAGCAAACGATCTATGCGCTAACTACGAAGTATTACTTCATAGTTGAAATGGCAAAAAGCGTTCATTTTTGAACACTAAAATGAACGCTTTTTTTTCTGTTTTGATCATTTTAAGCAGAAAAGGGCTGCTGGGTGTTCATTTTTTTAAAATATCAACACTTTTTTACTTCATAGTTAATGGCTTAAAGCGTTGATAGTAAATAATCTATGCGTTATTTGTAAAGCAGCACTTTGTCTCTGTTTCTGAAAAAAAGTTGACACTTTTGGTGAATGATCTGATAGTTTATATTTTACCGCTCCGCAGGAGTCCTTCGGATAAAGAACGCTGAGGTTTTCACAAAGGTCGCAAAGCCTGAATCAGCCGCCCTGGTTTTACCGGTCTGCAACCCAACTGAAAAAATTTTAAGGCGACACGCTTTTGCGGCCTTCGCGAAAATCTTTGTGCACTCTGCGGTTAAAAACACCCGCTACCCGGCTTTCGAAGCGCTAACAAAACGCCTGCGAAACAATATCAAACCACTAACAAAAGGGGTACAAACGACATCGAAAAAAAAATTCAGGGGCAAAAAAGCGTTCATTTTTGTTCATCGGATGAACACTTTTTAACCGCCGAAAACAGGTATAATCCCGGAAAATCCAGCCCATCTGAGGGTTCGGCGTCTCGCTTAAACCCATACGCCTGTCAGCGTCCAGCTGACGTAGCCGAATGACCTTCAAATGTTTTTTCGCATTCGTTTGGTTTTACAAAAATAGTTTTTACCGGATTTTAACTGCCAATCAAGCAATTATTGTAAGCGGGACGCTTACATTTGTTTGGTTCGGGCGGGACGCTCGAACCGCCGCGAAAATCCTGTAATTTAACCAAAGGAACCGGCGTCGGAAACAATGATATAAATGGCCTTGGTTTATAATTCAGCAGGATTAGTGTTATAATTAAACAAGATCAGTTTTATTTATTTGGATACAGAAGCAAATCACCTGTAATTTAGTAATTTATATGTTATAAATGTATTTATGACAGTGTTTATCATTAGTTTGTTAACTAATTCCATTATTATAATCCCCGATGAAAATTTTAGCCCTGTTATTTGCCATCACATTGCTTTTTATCGAACCGGCATTTCCTCAAACAAAAAACGGTTACAAAAGCGAACATTTGAAAATATACCGGGAGATGAAAAAATCCATGGTCGGCGAATTGCTTAAACCCTGGTACCCTGCGGCAATTGATACCGTATACGGGGGCTTCCTGAGTAGCTTTAGCTATGATTTTACGCCTGGGGGCAACCAGGATAAAATGATTGTTACCCAGGCGCGGCACGTTTGGAGCAATGCCAAAGCTGCCGAATTGTTCCCATCGGTTAAAAGGTATAAAACCGGCGCAGAAGTGGGGTACAGGTTTTTAAAGGATAAAATGTGGGATAAGCAATACGGGGGCTTTTATACTTATACCGATAGGCAGGGAAACCCGAAGCCGGGCGGCTTTGCGCCGAAAGAAGCCTACGGAAATTCGTTTGCGCTGTATGCACTGGCGGCCTATTACCAAAGCACGGGGGATACCAGCGCGTTAAACCTGGCTATAAAAGAATTTCATTGGCTGGAAGACCATAGCCACGACCCCATATTTAAGGGGTATTACCAGCACATGCAACGGAATGGCACACCGATTAAGCGGACCGTATCCGTACCGACCACGGCGGAGCTTGGCTATAAAGACCAAAACACTTCTATACACCTGCTGGAGTCATTTACGGAATTATACACGGTTTGGCCCGACAGCCTCTTAAAGCGGCGCCTGCAGGAAATGCTGCTGTTGGTGAGGGATGTGATCACCGACAAACGGGGCGATCTGACACTTTTCTTTCAGCCTGACTGGACGCCCGTGTCGTACCACGACTCGACTTATGCAGTGATGATGAAGCACCGGGAACTTGATCATGTTTCTTTCGGACATAATGTTGAAACGGCCTGGTTAATGCTGGAGGCCTCGCATGTTTTAGGTACCAGGCACGATACCCTGACCGACCGCATTGCTAAAAAAATGGTTGATGATGCTTTGCAAAATGGTTGGGACGCCAAAGTTGGCGGGTTTTATGATGAAGGCTATTATTTTAAAGATAAGCCCGGCATCACCATTATTGCTGATACCAAAAACTGGTGGGCACAGGCCGAGGGGTTAAATGCGCTTTTGTTAATGGCCGGCAAATATCCTGATGACCCAAATCACTATGAAAGAAAGTTTGAGCAGCAGTGGCAGTATGTTCAAACGTATTTAATTGATCATCAGCACGGCGACTGGTACCAGGGCGGGCTGGATAAACAACCCCAATATAAAAAAGCGTTAAAAGGGCAGATATGGAAGGGCACCTACCATGTATTCAGGGCGTTTATCACTTGTACAAACCTGCTGCAGCCAAATAGCGCAATGCCGCCGGCGCCTTTTGGTATCAGTTATAAAAAATTGCCGGTTAATGTGCTGAGGTGGCATTCGCCAAAGAGCGAAAGCAGGCTTTTGGGCTATAACATTTACCTTAATAAAAAACGGGTAGGTTTTACACCGCTTACTTACTGGTATGTGCCTGCCGGTACCGCTATAAGTGGAAAGGTGGCTGTCCGATCAGTTGACTTGCAGGGGAATACATCGGTTAAGGCCGGGTATTTGAGGTTGCCGTAAAAGCTGACCCGTCCTGAAAAAACTATACGCTAAAAGAAGTGTATGAAAAATGAAAAAGAGGATTTAAGGGTGGCGCGTTTAGACATGCGCGGCCATCGAGGCTGAGTTACGGGAGGAGTTAATAAAAAAGATAGAGGCAGGCACCCCAACGCGGAATGATAAGTACCGGCGAGGTGGCAGCATAGTAACCACCCGATCGGGGTTAACCCCGCCGGCGTTTACACAACAGAAGATAGATTATATACTACAAATTTTGGAATAAAAAAATTTGCAAAGCTACTTTTTTTAGTAATTTTATGTGCAAAACTTTATTGCAGATGATGAGCGCTTGTTTTTGCCAATTGCTACTTTTGAAGTTTAACGGGTTGTGATAACCCAACACCAACTGAACAAATTTTATATGCCATCATTACAATTTAAAGGGAAAACATTTGTTCAAAACCATCACCTGGCGGTGAAATATCACCAGCTGGTACCCAAACCGGAGCTTAGCCTTACCGATAAAGTGAGCCTGCACGACAATTTAATTATCCACTTCAAATGAGTTAAATATTGAACATGGCAAGATTAATTGAAGACTACTTAAATAAAGTAATTCAAGGCGATTGTTTGGACGTTATGGAAAACATCCCCGATCAATCTATTGACATGGTGCTTTGCGATCTACCTTACGGAACCACACAGAACAAATGGGATTCCGTGATTAATCTTAAACAATTATGGGCGCATTATGAACGAATTATTAAAAATGATGGGGCAATTGTCTTAACTGCTCAGGGTTTATTTACCGCTAAATTAATACTCAGCAACGAAAAGCTTTTTAAATACAAGATTGTATGGATTAAATCAAAATCGACAAACTTTCTCAATGCAAAAAAGCAACCTTTGAGGAAGCATGAAGACATTTGCGTTTTTTACAAAAAGCAACCTAAATATAATGCTCAAATGACTAATGGGAATGCGTATGATAAAGGCATAAGGAAGGATCAGTATACAGGAAGCTATGGGGATTTTAAGCCCAGGCACGTTAAAAGCAACGGGGAAAGGTATCCAAGTGATATCGTATTTTATGAAGAACAAATTATAGATAACTATAAAGATGATTATATATATATAAAAACAGCAGAATCGGAAGGGCCTGTGGTACACCCCACGCAAAAACCAATAGAATTAGGGAGATATTTAATAAAAACATTTACAAATCCCGGCGATGTTGTCCTTGACAACGCATGTGGAAGCGGTAGTTTTTTGCTTTCGGCGATTCTTGAGAATCGGCAATTTATTGGCATTGAAAAAAACGAAGATGTCTTACTTCATAAAGTAAAGCCGATTGATTATATCAAAATTTGCTCTGACAGAATTAGAGAGACATTGAAAAGGAAAGAGGTTGACGAATCGACGTTGAGATTATTTAGCGAACCAATCGCACAATATCATACGATGATCTATGAAGCGTAATGAAAGAGATTGGGCGGGGCAGCTAATCAGCTGGCTTAAAGACGCAATTCGGGAAGGTAGGACCGTCTTTCAAGATGTAACTAATGACACCGGCATTAAACTTGAATCCGGTGTAACGAAATATCCTGATATTCTGCTTTTTACTGACAAAATTTCCGGCATTGTATTCAACGGATGGGAGCTAAAATTCCCGGATACAAACGTTGATGATAAGGAAATGCTTGAAAATGCATTGGAAAAGGCAAAGCGTTTAGAATCAAACTCCTTCGTTACCTGGAACGGAGCCGAGGCGATTATTTGGAAAATCGGGGACAAAAATTATTCTTATGAAAGTTTGAGCAAACTAAAACATTATCCCAGGGAGCGTAGTATCAATATCCGGGACGACCTAGCCGATCCAATAAAATTCAATTTAAACGAACACTTATTACAGGCCAGGGCGAATGAGATTTTACATGACCTGGGTCAATTTTATGAAAATAAAGAGTTAAAACAAGCAATCAATATTACCGGGACAATCATCGATTCCGTAACTCAAGCTTCTACCATCATCTTACCGCAATTCCAGCAAAGTATCATTTCAGAAAAAGGGAAAAATGCCGACTTCCGATTGGAATATAATAAATGGAAAATATATGAGAGCTCTACTCTTCAAATATTAGCGTCATCATCCAGACGACCTGAACGACTAATCGAAGAAGAAGTTTTGGCGAAATTTACCTTCTATAACCTCATCGGTAAAATATTGTTTTACCTGACCCTTTCCGAGAATTTATCTGGTGAGCTCAGTCGTATAAGAATTTCAAGCGCTGCTGATATAAAAACAGAATTAGAGCGATATTTTGAAGAAGCGAAGAAAATTGATTATCAAGCTATTTTTAAACCTTACTTCACAGACATCCTACCGTTTTCCGGCTTGGTCAGTGAAACTATATTTCAGCTGCTTAGAAAATTTACGGAATTTGATTTTAGAATACTTCCTACGGGCGTCATTGGCTCTATACTTGAAAACCTTGTCCCGACATCAGAAAAGCAAAAATTTGGCCAATACTTTACATCTGAAACTTTGGCTAATGTAGTTGCATTTCCAGCTATTCAGACAGCAAATGATTATGTTTTTGACCCCACATCGGGCACAGGAACATTTTTAAATTCTTTTTATCAAATCTTTAAGTATCATGGAAAGAGCAACCATGGCGAATTACTTAATCAAATATGGGGAAATGACATTTCTCATTTTCCTGCAATTTTGTCCGTAATAAATCTGTACAAACAAAATGTCATCAGGACTAACAACTTTCCGAGAATAATACGAGATGATTTTTTTAATCTGGACGTCGGACATTTACTTGAGTTTCCGGATCCGAATAATTTTAAAAATCAAATTCAACAGCGTATCCCGGAATTTGATGCCGTTGTAAGTAATTTTCCTTTTGTTCAACAAGAAGATATCCCTAATGAAACATTGACTGCCTTCTTTAGAGAAAAATTTGAAGCCCGTCAAAAAGCGTTTCTACTAAATCGAACTTTCAAAATAAACGAGCGATCTGATTATTTTACTTATTGCATATATAACTCAATCAGGTTTTTAAAGCCGGGTGGTTTCATATCCGCAATAACATCAAATGCGTGGTTAGGTAAGGAATATGGCGTTCAATTCAAGAAATTTTTACTCGATAATTTTCACATAAAGTATATTGTTAAAAGCAATGCCGAACATTGGTTTTCAGATTCTAAAGTCTCAACTGTCTATATGGTTCTTCAGCGATTACCTAAAAGTCAGCCGACAAAATTTATCACTTTCAATTTTAAGCTTGAAGATGTTTTGGAACAAAACAATGTCCCAAATCAGCTTAAGCAAATAGAAGACTTATATGCCGAAATTGACAACTGCGATGATAATAGAAATAAAGGCTGGCGACGGGACGAAACGTTTGATGATCTATTTCATAAAATAGATGAAAGCATTACGGTTTGTGTTGTGCCTAAAGAAAAGCTGGCCGAATCTATTAGAACCGAGGACAATTGGTCAAAGTATTTTGTCTCGGCGAACTTGTTTGAAAAATTTGATGGACATCTAGAAATACTTTACCCTGAAATAATTGACGCATTCAGGGGCGAAAGAACGGGTTGGAATGACATGTTTATAATTCCTGAAAATAAGGTTATTAGTTCCCGTATCGAAAGCGATTTCCTGATTCCGTATGTAAAAAGCCCAACCGAGTTTCAAGCGTTGGAGTTTTCGGGGAAGTATCAATTTAGATTGTTTGTTTGCTCGTTGCCACTTGACGAATTGAAACGAAACTACAAAGGTGCCTATAACTGGATCAAGCGTTTTGAAAATGAAACAAATCGTAATGGATCAGAGTCTATTCAAACTGCATGTTCGGGACATAAGCCATTTTGGTATTCATTGCGGCCAAAACAAGCCAATGTAGTTACAGCCATAAATCCATATGAGCGTTTATTTTTCTGTTTTTCGAACGCACCCTTTACTATCGACCAGCGACTTGTGGCCATTAACGTAAAAAGCAAGCATGGTGTCGAACTGATTGCTGCTTTACTCAATTCAGTCGTAACGCTTCTGTCTATTGAGATGAGGGGAACTTCTAGAAATTTGGGGGCGTTGGACCTAAACGCGAACTATTTCAAAAGGCTGAAGGTTTTCAAGCCGAATGCACTACACAAACAGCAGGTAGCAGATATATTGGCTGCCTTCGAGCCGTTGAGGAAAAGATCGATTAAGACGATTTTTGAGGAAGTGGAGATGCAAGATCGTATAGCTTTCGATAAAACAATTTTGCGGTGCTACAACATAGACGAATCGGCACTGTCAAGCCTTTACCAAATACTTGTATCAGCTGTTAAGGACAGGGTGACATTGAAAGAGCGATAGACGCTAATTCTGCTTTAAAAACAATCGATAATAGTTGATGTCATTTTGTTGACTTATAATTTTGTCGTTGCGATCCAACAATGAAGCTGAAGCAATACCAGGAAAAGGTTTTGGATACGCTTAAAGACTATTTAAGCGCTTTAGCCGATTATCGCGTAAAATACCGCAATGCGCTCACTATCGACCCGGATATTGCCCGCGATTATAATTTCCCCAAACGGGCGTTTGAACAGGTTACCAATAAGCCGGGTTACTATAGCAAGTTAAACGGGCTGAATGAGCAACTGCCCGATATTTACCTGAAAGTGCCCACCGGCGGCGGCAAAACCCTGCTGGCCTGCCACGCCATCGACCTGATCAACAAGCAATACCTGCAAAAGCAAACCGGGCTGGTATTATGGATCGTCCCCTCAACCCAAATATACCGGCAAACCATCATCGCCCTGCGCGACAGGCACCACCCGTACCGGCAGATACTGGATATATCCAGCGGCGGGCGTACGCTCATCCGCGAGAAAAATGAATTGTTTACCCACAATGATGTAACCGAAAACCTGGTGGTGCTGATGCTGATGCTGCCTTCGGCCAACCGGCAAAATAAAGAGACGCTAAAAGTTTTTAGGGATGCGGGCGGCTTTACCGATTTTTTCCCTGCCGAAGATAACTATACCAGCCAGCGCGAATTGATAAAGAAATATCCTAACCTGGATTGTTTCAGCGCCGAAGGGCAGGTTTTCGGCACGCAAATAAAAACCTCGCTCGGCAATACCCTCCGGCTGTTAAAGCCTTTGGTGATTATTGACGAGGGGCATCGGGCCTATGGCGACAACGCCCGGGCCACCATACAAAACTTTAACCCTTCATTTATCCTCGAGCTATCGGCTACGCCGCCGCCGCAAAGCAACGAGCTGGTGCGCATAACCGGCCGGGAGCTGCACGAGGAGGAGATGATCAAGCTGGATATTCACCTCGTTAACAAAACCAGCCTCGACTGGCACGATACCATTTTGGCCGTCATTGAAAAGCTGAACGAGCTGGATCGCCTTGCCCGCGAATACGAAGGCAATACCGGGCGGTACATCCGCCCGTCGGCATTGATACAGGTGGAACGTACGGGCAGGGATCAGCGCGAGGAACGATATATCCATGCCGAAGATGTTAAAGAGTTTTTAATACAGCAATGCGGTATCCCGGTTAATCAAATCGCTATTAAAAGCAGCGAAAAGGATGATATAGAGGGGATTGACCTTTTTGCCGAAGATTGCGAGATACGCTACATTATTACCAAACAAGCCTTGCAGGAAGGCTGGGATTATTCCTTTGCCTACCTGCTGGCCATATTAACCAACCCAAGTTCGGCGACAGGCATTACGCAGCTGGTGGGCCGTATTTTACGGCAGCCTGGCGCGCGTAAAACCAAAATAAAGCAGCTGGACGAATGCTATGTATACACATTCAGGCAAAACGCGTCGACCCTGGTGCGCGAAATAAAGGCCGGTTTAGAGGGCGAGGGTTTGGGCGATATAGCCGGCAGAATAGTGAGCGACGAGGCGCAGAACGGGGAAAGTTTTGTAAAAACGGTTGAAGCGCACTACCGTCCCGGTTTTAAAAAATTTGAAGGAAAAATTTTTCTGCCCAAATTTGTGATACAGGAGCGCGGCGGCTGGCGCGATGTTAATTTCGAAGCCGATATTTTAAGACGGATCGACTTTGAAAAAATCGATATTTCCGGTTTAAATGATATAACGCTGAACCCTGACCAAACCATCGGCGAGCTTGACCTGGCTATCGGCTACCCCGAAGAGCAATGGAACCAAATTATTGAGCGCGGCCAAATGCTAAGCCAGGGCAGCATGCAGATCAATGAAGCGTTTTTGGCACGGCAAATAGGCGACCTGATACCTAATCCCTGGATAGCGTATGAAAAAGGCGACGAAGCGCTTAAGCTCATTCGCGCTAAATACAAAGACGACGAAAACCCATTGATCGTTGAAGCCAACTTTGTTTTTATCATCGAATACCTGAAAAAGCTGCTGGAGAAACAGGTGAACATTTTAGCCGAAACCGTTTTCAGGCAGTTGGTTGATAATAATGAGTTGTTCTTTTTCTTGCTAAAAGGCGATGGCGAATGCGTGCTTCCCTCGCGGATAAAAGTAAAAGGGAACCGTAACCTGGTGCGCGAAGATAATACCCAGGTGCAGCGGTCACTGTTTGATACTGTTTTAGAGGAAGAGTTTAACGAGACTGAAAAAAGCGTGGCTATTTACCTGGACAGGCAGGAAAAACTGCTTTGGTGGTACCGAAACCGGTCAAGGCAGGACTACCATATACAAGGCTGGCGCAAGAATAAGATTTTTCCGGATTTTATTGCGGCAAACGGCGGCGCGGACAGTGATATGGACTTTGACAAGGTTTTTGTTTTAGAAACCAAAGGCGTTCACTTAAAAGCGAATGATGATACCCGCTATAAGGAAAATGTTTTTGAGTTGTGTAATCAATTGGGCGCCAAACGGGCGTGGAGGGAATTGTTTGACGAATTTCCGAACCATCAGTTTGAGTTCCAGGTGATATTTGAGGATGAATGGCAAAACGAGATAAATAAGCTGCTGAATTATAACTGACAAAACCTTACCAAATCATATCACTATTATGGCGAAAGAAAAAGAAGCTTCGCGTTCCAAAAACTAGCCGCAAAAATTGTTCAGTTAGCAGTTAATAGTTAGCAGTGACAATACATTAACGTGAGTTCGGGTTAAGCAGCTAAAAGTAATTGATTAGTTTGATTGTCGAAAACGATATTAAGAGAAGGTTTTTTTGGGAAAAAGGAGTATGCGGCCAGTGCGCCGAGAATGTTGAGCAAGA
>Ga0207702_10000285_pt1 | contig 58642 bp, 46 predicted proteins | sample KBSCornC62_FD_184302 | JGI IMG/M metagenome (GOLD analysis project Ga0207702, IMG submission 184302) | Corn rhizosphere microbial communities from Kellogg Biological Station, Michigan, USA - KBS Corn C6-2 (SPAdes) (version 2) | ecosystem: Host-associated > Plants > Roots > Rhizosphere > Soil ...
TGTTTCAGCACGAAGCCGATCTGCCCGAGGTGCAGCCGGTGCGGATTCGCGCGGAGCCAATTGATTTCCGGCGTCTTCTTATTTCCCGGCACATCGCAATACGGCACGAGCCGTCCGTTCAGATCGGGGAATTTCTTGAACTCGAACGTGTCCACGTCCCAGCCGTTCGGGTTGGGCGACGTATGCCAGCCCCAGTCCGACAGCGTGCCCAGCGGCGTGGTGTTCGTGAACGCCTCGGGAAACGTCTGCAAGCCGGTCGCGTCCACGGTAAAGCAGAATTGCCCGTTGCCGACCGAGAGCGGATTCGTCACGTCAAAATTAGTCAGCACCACGTCGTGCCGCGTGACGAGGGCATGCCGGTCAATCTTCCCCGGCGCAGCGGAAAGGGTTGCGGCGGAACACAGCAGCGACAGCACGACCAAACGAAAGACGGATGAGCAACGGGTTGGCATGACTTGGTTGAAAGGGGAACAATCGGCAAAAGCCGGTCGCCTGACAAGTCGGATGAACGTCTGACGCAACGCCGGGTTGGCAGACACTCCAAAATGCTTTCTTTACAAGCTTTTCATCGGCTGAACGATTGCATATACTCATCAGATTAGTCGCGGACCAAAATAAATTTAATCATATGGGCAAACTTTTTCTCGGACTCGATTCCAGCACACAAAGCTTGAGCGCCGTCGTCATTGACCTCGACGCGGGCAAGGTGGTTTACGAGAAGTCCTTGAACTTCGACCAGGCGCTGCCGCAATTCAAAACGCAAAACGGCGTCCTGCCGAACCGCAATCCGCTCCTCAAGCACAGCACGCCCCTGCTCTGGGCCGCCGCGCTCGACCTGCTGTTCGCGACGATGAAAAAAGACAAGGTCGCGCTCGGCAAGATCATTGCCATCAGTGGCAGCGGCCAGCAACACGGCTCCGTCTATTTCACCGAGAAAGCCACCGAGGCGCTCGCGACCCTGAACCCGAAAAAGTCCCTCGTCGAAAATCTCGACGGTGTTTTCGCGCGCAAGACTTCGCCCATCTGGATGGATTCATCGACGACCGCCGAATGCTCCGAGATCCGCAAAAAACTCGGCGGCATCAAGTTCACCGCCTCGCGCACCGGCTCCGACACCTTCGAGCGCTTCACCGGCCCGCAGATCCGCAAATTTTACAAGACCGAGCCCAAAGCCTACGAGAAGACCTTTAGCATTGCGCTCGTCAGTTCGTTCATGGCGTCGCTGCTCGCGGGCAAGATCGCGCCGATTGATTTCGGCGACGGCGCGGGGATGAACCTGATGGACATCCGCAAAAAAGTCTGGAACCACGATGCGCTCAAAGCCACCGCTCCCGGCTTGACCAAAAAACTGCCGCCGCTCGCGCCATCCGGCAAGGTGATCGGCCCGGTCAGCCCCTACTTCGTCCAGAAATACGGGGTGAATCCCGAAGCCGTCGCCACCGCGTGGACCGGTGATAATCCCGCGAGCGTTCTCGGCCTTGGCCTCGTCAAGCCCGGCCAGGTCGCCATCAGCCTCGGCACCAGCGACACATTCTTCGGCACGATGCAGAAATGCCAGACCGATGAGAATGGCGAAGGCCATGTCTTCGGTTCGCCCACCGGTGACTACATGACGTTGATCTGTTTCAAGAACGGCTCGCTCGCCCGCGAAAAAGTCCGTGAACTTTACAAGGTTGCCGATTGGAAGAAATTCGCCGAACTCGTCGCGTCCACCCCGCCCGGCAACAACGGCGCCATCCTGCTCCCATGGTTCGAGCCGGAAATCGTCCCGCGCATCAACAAGCCCGGCATCCACCGTATTGATCTCGACCCGAAGGACGCCGCCGCCAACTGCCGCGCCATCTTTGAGGCGCAGATGCTCTCCATGCGCCTGCACTCGCAATGGATGCTCGTCGCGCCGGAAAAAATTCTCGTCACCGGCGGTGCCGCGAACAACCAAAGCCTTTTGCAAGTGCTGGCCGACGTGATGAACTGCCCCGTGCACCGCATTGAGGTGTCCAAGAGCGCCGCGCTCGGGGCCGCGTTGCAGGCCGCGCACGGCTGGATGACTGAAACCGGCAAGAATCCCAAATGGGACAAGCTCGTCGCGCCCTTCACCAAACCGGTGCCCGGCAGCGAAATCCAACCGGACAAAAAAGCCGCGAAGATTTACGACCAGATGGTGGAAAAATACGTCGTCTGCGAAAGCGACGCCATGGATGTGGTCTGAATAAGTCCAAGCGAAGAATATAAAAACCGCCCGCAGTATTCTGCGGGCGGTTTTATTTTGCACCAAGACTTGGAACTTTATTGATTGATTGTTGTGCCGGCGGAGTGAGGATCAAAATCAATCAGCTTGATTTCGGATTCCGATTTACCGTCCCAAAAACTTTCCTGGCCCTTCTTGATTTTGACGACTCTCGTCGTTGAGCCGTAGCGCAGCGTGCAGGGATTTCCCGCGAAAGAACGCACGGCCACCGACAGCAGCTTTCCGCCGTGCCAGGCGATATCCACCTCAAAATCGCCGCGCGCACGCAAACCCTTTACGCTACCAGTTGGCCACTCTTTCGGCAGCGCGGGGAGCAGGACGATTTCGCCGTTTTGGCTTTGGAGCAACATTTCGGCGATGCCCGAAGCCGCGCCGAAGTTGCCATCAATCTGGAACGGCGGATGCGCGTCGAACAGGTTCGGATACATCCCGCCGCCTCCCATGACGCCCTTCTCCACCACCGGCTTGAGCAACAGCTTCAGCATCTCATTCGCGTGGTCGCCGTCGAGGAAACGCGCCCAGAGATTGATCTTCCAGCCCATGCTCCAGCCGGTCGCCTCGTCGCCGCGATAAATCAGGGACTGGCGCGCGGCGGCGAACAGATTCGTCTGCGCCGGCGTGATTTCGTTGCCGGGATAAACCGCCCACAGATGCGAGACGTGGCGGTGATGATTCTTCGGGTCGTCCTTGTCCTCGACCCATTCCTGAAGCTGGCCGTATTGGCCAATCTGCAACGGCACGATTTCCTGGCTCATCGCGTCGAGTTGCGCCTCAAACGCTTTGTCGCGGCCAAGAATTTTCGCCGCCGCTGCCGTGTTCGCGAACAGTGCGCGAATGATTTCGTGATCCATCGTCGGCCCCATCACAAGCCCGCCCTGTTCCGGCGAATTCGACGGCCCGCTGATCAGCTTGCCGGTAATCGGGTCGCGCGAAAGGTATTCCGTGAAGAATAACGCCGCGTCGTGCATGAGCGGATACGCACGTTCAGCGAGAAAGGTTTTGTCGCCGGTGAACAGGTAGTGTTCCCAGAGATGCTGACAAAGCCACGATCCACCGCTGACCCAGATACCGTGGTTGCTGGCGTTGATCGGCGCGGTGCCGCGCCAGATGTCGGTGTTGTGATGCAAGACCCAACCGCGCGCGCCGTATTGCGCCTGCGCGACCTTGGCACCGGTCACGGCGCAGTCAGCGATCATGTCGAACAGCGGCGCGGTGCATTCGGAAAGATTCGCGACTTCGGCGGGCCAGTAATTCATCTCGGTGTTGATGTTCACCGTCCATTTGCTGTCCCAGGCCGGATGCAGCGAATCATTCCAGATGCCCTGCAAATTCGCGGGCTGGCCGCCGGGCCGGCTGCTGGCGATAAGGAGATAACGTCCGTATTGAAACGCCAGCGCCGCAAGGTCGGGATCGTTGCCGCTGGCAAAATTCTTGAGGCGCTGGTCGGCGGGCAGTTTCGCCGCGTCCGTTTTGCCAAGGTCCAGCGACACGCGGCGGAACAACGCCTGATGATCTGCGACGTGCGCCTTGAGCAGCGTGGCGAAATCTTTTCCCGCGAGAGCGGTAAGCGTGTGGGCACAGCGAGCCGCAGGATCGGCGCTAATATCATGAAAATTCTTGAAGCTGGTCGCTGCTGCCAGCAGAAGCGTCGCTGAATCGGCATTCTTAACTGAGATACCCTGATCCGTCCCATTTACCGTGCCGCCGCTGGCGATGACCTGAAGGCAGGCATGAAATTTAATACCGCCTTTCTCCACCTCCCCGAACAGCGCGAGTTGATTCCCGTCCGCGGTGGCGGTCTGTGCCGACTTGTGCGGGCTGTCGAGCTTGGCGGTGAAATTCACCGCGCCCTTTTTGTCCGCCGTCACGCGCCAGACAATGACTTGATCGGGAAAGGTCGCGAAACATTCGCGGTTAAACGTGGTATCTCCGATACGATACGTCACATGCGCCACGGCGGAATCCAGATCCAAGTCGCGCCGATAATCAGTGAAGTTCGTCTGGCCCGGAAACGAAATCCGCAGATCGCCAAACGCCTGATACGTTTTCTGATGCAGCGGCACGCTCATGAATTCCTTGCCGCCGATATCCTCCGCTTCCTTCTGCTTGGCGTGCGCGGCTTTGCGTTTCTCGTCGGCTTCGGCTTTTTTGCCCTGCTTGTCCAGCGCGCCGGCCTCGCGATCCAGCACGCGGCCTTCGTTGAGCAGGTCACGCATCGGCTGGAGAAATTTCACCGCACCTTCGTGCTGATATTCATGCGGCTGGCCGGTCCAGAGCGTGCTTTCGTTGAACTGTAAATGCTCCTCCGCCACACCGCCAAACACCATCGCGCCGAGCCGGCCGTTGCCGAGCGGCAGCGCCTCCGTCCATTTCACGGCGGCGTTGGTGTAAAAGAGCGTGAGCGGCGAGATGGTTTCCGCTGCGTGGGTGGATTGACAAATAAACAGCGCCGAGAGGACGAGAAAATTGCGGAACGGTGATGGCATGGGGAAATTCTCGCCAGCACCGCCCCGCAAACAAGCTCAAACTCAATTAGCCCGCGAACCCAACCGCGACAGGACACGCCGAGACAAGCCGGCGGTCACCAGCAGTCCGCCAAAGATGGGCAGTGCGAGAGTGACGGGTTCAGGGACGGCGGTTACGGTGAAGTTAGCCGAAAAATTGACTCCACCGGCGTTATCATAAACTGTTGTGCTGCTGCCGTCGTAAGCAGAATACCAAACATAGAGCGTGTGCGTTCCTGCGCTTAAGTTGTTGTCTATGTTGACTGCGCCTGACGTATCCCAGCGGTCGTTATTACCTTGCGATCCATTGTAGGCCAAATTGAAAGCGGAAAACGTGGTATTTTGATCAATGGCATAATGCATGGTCACACTCACTCCGAACTGCGGCTGATACGTTTGTGCCTGTCCACCGAGCAATAAGCTCTGGCCTTGAACTATCTGCAAACCACCCAAGTTGCCGGAAAACTGTAAATTGGAGCCGTCGCTATTATTAACCCAATAATACTTGTTGGCGTTTCCGCTGGGCTGTAATTCGACATAGGCATTGCCAATGAAACTCAACGCGCCTTGAATAGAGTCGGGCAGGCTAAACCAAGCGCCAATCATTGATCCCACGAAAAGATAAGTTTTGAAATATACGCGACCAAAGCGAGCACCGGGCATTCTGACTCTGTTAATCATACGATGGAAATATTTGGATGACGCAAGGTTTTATCACGACTGCCACATTCCAACCATCGCACGAACATGCGGTCGGTCGCCTCCGGGCTTGTAAAATAAAAAAGCGGACGCCGGCTTGCGGCGTCCGCTGCGAGAAGATGTTTGCTTACGGCACGCTGGGGCGCCCCGGGCTTACCACGGTTTGGATCTTCGCCGTCGCGGACGTCAAGCCGTCCGACTTAGCGGTCAATTTGATTTCGCCCACGTCTTTCGTGGATTGCACGATGACTTGCGCGAGGCCGTTGAACAAGCTGCGCGACCACGGCGATTCCACCGGCTGGCCGACCAATTCCACGTTCACGTCCGGGTTGAGGCCGCCGGCCCCGTCATTGTTCCGCACGCCCACGGCAATGATGTTGTCGCCGGGATGCAACACTTTCCGGATATCGAAACAGGGTTGGTCCTGCCAGTCATGCGACTCGCCGACTCGCTGGTCGTTTACGAAAATCCAGCCCTCGTCGTCAATGCCGCCAAAACGGATCTGCACGCCAAGGCTGGCGAGGTCGGCTTCGGTGAGTTGGACATGAGCGCGGAAAACAGCCGACTGCCAGTCCTTCAACACCATGTCCCCCGTGTCGCCGTCGGTCTTCGGCTTGATCATATTCCAGCTGGAGTCATCAAAATTCGTCGCGTATTCGTGGATACGGTCGCCGTGCTTGGTCGGCAGTTCCGCCAAGTGCCAGCGCCAGTCATTGACCGGGATGGAACGCACCGGTGCCTGCGGCACGAACGTGTCCGGCTCATGGGAACTCGGATCGCCGTTGCCGACGCCGAGAATTTTCCCCGGTCCGCTCAATTCAAAGTGAATCAAGTTTTGCGCCACCGGCACCGCGCGGCCTTTGACGTCCGTGGCGGAAACAGTGACGACGCTCACGTCCTCGCCGTCTGCATTGATGATCGAGCGATTCGGCTTCAACTGCACCACCACTGCGTCGCCGGTCGTTTCCACCTTTTGCGACGCGACGAGCTTGCCGCCGTTGTAACCTTGGGCGCTCAAGATGCCGGGCGCATATTTCACCTGCCACGTCAGCTTGGAATTACGCTTCATCGTCTGCCTGCCAAGCGAGGTGCCGTTTAAGAACAGCTCCACTTCCTCGCAGTTACTCAAGGCATCCACGCGGATTTCCTGGCCTTCCTTGCCCGGCCAGTTCCAGTGCGGCAGCAGATGCAGCACGATGTTCGTCGTCCACCACGACTGGTAATAATAAAAGTTGTCCTTCGGAAAACCGCAGGTGTCGAGGATGCCAAAGTGCGAATTGATACACGGCCATGAATATGGCGTCGGCTCGCCGCGATAATCAAAGCCCGTCCACACAAAGCCGCCGCTCAACCACGGACGCGCGGCAAAAACACCATACCATTCCTCGGCGGTGTTCGCCCAGCTTGGCGCGTTGTCGTCATAGGCACTGACATAGCCGCGTTTCTTGTCGTTCTCGTAGATGCCACGCGTGCTCACAGTGCTGCCTTGCTCGGTGCCGACATTCGGCTGGTCGGGATGCTTGGCGTGATAGCTGTCCACGTCCTTGCCGTATTGATTGGCATTTTTGCCGACGTGATAATTCCAGCCGCGCACTTCGATGACGCCGTTGATCCCGTCGAACGTGTCGCCCTGCGGTGCGGCATAAGTCACGGGACGAGTCGGATCAAGCGCCTTCACAAAATCCTGCATCGTCTTGGCGACGTTGCCGCCCTGCGGCGAGGACTGCACGGAGAATTCTTCATTCGCCACGCTCCAGATGCCGACGCTGGCGTGATTGCGATCGCGCAGGATCTGGTCCTTCCACTTGCGGAGATTTTCCTCGTCGCTGCCGAGCAGACGGCTTTCGTCCATGACGATCATGCCGAGGTGATCGCAGGCGTCGAGCAGTTCCGGCGTGGGCGGATTGTGCGAGGTGCGATAGGCGTTGCAGCCGAATTCCTTCAGCTTGGCCACGCGGAAATACTGGAGCGCATCCGGCAACGCCGCGCCGACGCCCGCCATGTCCTGATGGTTGCAGGTGCCTTTGAGTTCGTAAGGCTGGCCGTTCAGGAGAAAGCCTTTGTCCTTGTCGAACGCAAACGTGCGGATGCCGAACTCGATTTCCTTGCGGTCAACGACTTTGCCGTCCACTTCAACGGTGGTGATGAGTTTGTAGAGTTTCGGAGATTCCGGCGTCCACAGCTCAAAGCTCCTTAACTGCTTCATCATTGGCAAAACATGGGAGATGTCTAATTCCGAAGATGCAGGAATGGTCAGTTTTTGCTTGTCACTCCAGCCCTTATTATCCGGTAGCGCGCCACCTGGGCCAAATACATCGTAGCGGACCGAGAGAAAAACTGCGTTCGTTAGATCATTCCTTAATCGCGTTTGGAGATGCAATTCGTTGAGATCTTGTGGAACGTTATTGCTGAACTGGCTGTAAACAAACACCCCCTCCGGCGCGATGGCCACCGGCGCGGTCTTGTCCAGCCAGACGTGGCGGTAGATGCCGGCACCTTCGTAGAACCAGCCCTCGAACTTGCTCGCATCCACCTTCACCGCGATGACGTTCTTGCCGCCGAACTTCACCACGTCCGTGATGTCCTCGCGGAACGGGTAGTAGCCGCCTTCGTGACGCTTCACGAGCCAGCCATTGACCCAGACCGTCGTATCGCGAAACACGCCATCAAACGTCAGCCAGATGCGCTTGCCGGAATCTTCCGGCGACAGCTCAAACGTCCGGCGATACCAGCCGACGTTGTTCTTGGTGAAACCCGGCCCCACCGGCTTGTAGCCGTGGCTCGTATCAGACGCCCGGTCGAATGGCAGTTCAATCGCCCAGTCATGCGGCAGATTGATGGAGCGCCACGCCTGATCGCTGAATTTTTCCGCCGCCGGGCCGCCGCTGGAACCGGCTTTGTCGAGCCGCAGCGCATTCGGCCAGTCGTCGCCGAGGTGAAATTTCCAGTTCGCATCTAGCGAGAGATGTTCGCGCGGTGAAGCATCCTCAGCCGCGATGGCGGTGGAAGTCAAAACCGCGACGGCGATGGCGGCAAGCCGACGTAGCAGGGAGGCAGAGTTCATACTTAACAAAGTTAAGAAATGAACCCGTGAAGGCAACGCCAAATCCGAAAAATGTCTGTCGTCAAAACTAACGGCAAGCCAACCGCCGCGTCACTTCCAATAATTCCAGTCCACGTCGGGGAACAGATTGTCGCGTGCCTCGACTTCGCGGAGCCAGGGTTCGTCAATCTGCGTCAGCGTGAGCTGCTCGTGCAGGGCGATGAAACGGAGCAGATGATCTTTCACGCGGCGCCGGGCGTAGTCCGGGCTGGTGCCGGCGCGCAAAATGAACGGCCAGTCGCTCGCCTGCGCGAGGAGCAGTTCGCGCGCGGCCTGTTTCAGGGCACGGGCGCGAAGGCCGTGGGCATGGGGAAATTGCTTGGCCAACTCGGTCATGCGCTCCTGCGCAATCTGCAGGTGCGGATAAATCCACTCGTTCGTTTCGTTGAGCCACACGCGCCAGTAGCCTTCCTCGCCCCAGCTCGACGCGCCGGGCGTGGCGACCTGGTTGGTCGGATGGCGCTGCAGATATTCGCCGGGCGTAATGAGCGAAACCACCTTCTGCTCGTGGCACAATTTGCGCGCGAGAAAATCCAGAAACTCCGGCCCTTCATACCACCAATGCCCGAATAACTCCGCGTCATACGGCGCAACAATGATGGGCGGACGATCCAGCAACGGCGCAACCTGCTGCACTTGGGCGATGCGTTCGTCGAGAAAATGCCGGGCGTGACCACTTGCGGCGTGCAACGCAGCGTCGCGCTGGTAGATCTGTTTTTCACCGGAGCCGCCGGTGATGCGGTAGTATTTGATGCCGGTAAAACCACGGTTGTCCGGTGACGGCAGGTGCGGTTTGACGTAGTCGAAATCAAGGTCGAAGCCGATGTCGCGGTAGAAATCGCGGTAGCGCGGGTCGCCAGGATAGCCTTCGTGTTTGCTCCAGACCTGGCGAGAGGAATCGTAGTCGCGTCCGAACGCAGCGACGCCGTTGGGCGAGTAGATCGGCGCGAAGGTGCCATAACGCGGCCGCGGCTTGGCGTGGAGGATGCCGTGCGAGTCGAGCGTGAACCAGCGGATGTTCGCCTCACGGATAAAATTTTCGACGCCCTCGGCATAGGCGCATTCCGGCAGCCAGATGCCGCGCGGATCCCGTCCGAAACAACTGCGGTAATGATCGCGCGCCGTGAGAATTTGGGCGCGAAGGGACGGCGGATGCACGGCCATCAATGGCAGCAGCCCGTGCGTGGCGGCGGTGGTGATGATTTCGAGGCGGCCTTCGTCCTGAAATTGTTTGAAGGCGGCGACCAGGTTGCCGCCGTAGCTGCGCCAGGTTTCCCGCGCACGGCTGAAGCGGTCGTGATATTGCCAGGCTTGTTCGCGAAAGGCGCGGTCCCAGTGCGTGCGCTGAATTTCTTTTTCGGCGAGATCAATCAGGCTGTCGAGGTGATGCGCGTAACGGGTGCAGAGCAGCGGATCGAGCAGCATCGCACAGAGCGTCGGCGAAAGCGAAAGAGTGATGTGCGCCGGCAACTGGTCGCGCCGCCAGTTTTCAAAAATCTGGATGAGCGGCAGGTAAGTTTCGGTGACGGCCTCAAACAGCCAGCTTTCCTCGAGAAATTTTTCATGCTCCGGATGCCGCACAAACGGGAGGTGGGCGTGGAGAATGATGGAAAGATAGCCTTGCATGATGGGATGAATCCCCTAGTTATCCAAAAAATCCGAAACCCATTCCGCGAGCGCCCGCGCCTTGATCAACACCACGACTCCGGCGATGAACGGCAGGGATTTGAGCACGAGCACAGTGATTTCCATCGGCTTTTCGTTGTGGCTGCAAATCGCCCAATACAACGCGATCTCGGCGATTGCCCAGCCAATCAACGCGACTCCGATAAATCGGACGAGCATCAAGGCTCCACGTTCCGGCGAGTCCATGAGATGAGAAGTTAGATGTTTTCCGACAACGGCGGTTTCAGCGAGGGATCCTGCGGATGTGCGCCGACGTCGCCGAGGTATTGCGTCTCGCGGCTGAATTTCAATTCCGCCGCGCGGCCATCCGTGCCATCGGCCGAAACGGCGACAGCCGGCAGATCGTATTTTCCGTCAGGCAACGCGAAGCGGAAGCTGAACGTGCCGTCGGACCGCAGTTTGATTTCGTGGCCGCCGAGCGTGACTTTTGCATTCGGCTCGGTTGCGCCGTAAATGATCAGCTCGGCATTGACGTTGAACCAGAAGTTTTTTTCCGCCTCCGCTTTCGGAGCGCCGCCGAACGGACTGGTGGGGCTGGAGGAAAGCCCGGGGCTGGATATGCCAAATGCCTGCACCGGCGACGTCGTGTCACCCGCGTGCGCGAGCCGGCGGCGGATGAGTTCGGTGATTTCCAGCGAGCCCATCCAAACGCGGCGGGTCTCGTCAATGCTGATGATCTTGGCGAGGGCTTTTTCCTGATCCGGCGTCCACTGGCGGGCCGGTCCCGGCGCGATGACGGGCGAATGAATCGAATGCGCAAAGCGCGGCAGATCGGGATGGCCTGCGCGGCGCAGTTCCTCGATGGCCTGCGCGAGCGGCGTGTTGTCGCGCACGGCGTCCTCGATGATCTGCATCAGGCGGGCGAAGGGAAATTCAAACGGAATGGTGGCGAATTCGGCGGCGTCTTCTTTCGCCGCGGCATCGGGCGGCGTGACGGTGCCGCTGGAAACGGCGACGCGCGTCCATTTGCCGAGCGCGGAATAGTAGCCGAGTTCCGCAGCGTAGGAATTGCCGGCGCGCTCGACGTGGGCGAACCAGTGACGCGATTCGGGATGGACGTGGATTTCGTAAGTGGGATGGCCCTCGATCTTGCCGCCGAAAATGCGGAGGATGAGATGGCCGTCGGTGGATTCGGCGTTAAAAAGGTTCTGCTGTTCACGCGTCAGGTCCCAATGGGCGTAGAGCCAGTGCGGATCGCGCGCGGTGAGGAATAATTTCTTGGTGCCGTAACTTTCCGGCAGTTCGCCACCGGAGAAACTTTGCGAAGGCGGCGTGGCCCCGAGGGAATATTTTTCTCCGGGTCCGCTGGCGGGCGCAGTGGAAGGAGCATCGCCTTCGAGCAGAATCGGCGGGATGTCCAGGGCTTCGGATTTTTTACTGCGGGTATAAGTGCGGCGGACGACGGTGGGGGCTTCGACTTCGATTTCGGCTTCGGCTTTGGCGGATTTTTTAGGGGCGGGCTTGGACTTGAACATCTTTTTGGCGGCGGCGACGGCGACTTCCAACAGCGGCTTGCGGGGGGTGCGTTTGGGCTTGTCAGTAGCGGCACTGCTGGCGACCGGCGCGGCGGAGGCAACATCAGCTTTACTGGGCCGGCGCGTTTTGGCGGCAATCGGTTTTTTGGGTTCTGGCGCGGAGGCTGATTTTTTTTTCATATAACAGCGGTTCCTTGTTCGGGCGAGCTCACTACCGGGGTCAGAGAGTAGGCAGGTATCGGCCATGACGCAACGCAATTTTCGGGATTGGGCGGCAAAATGTTGGGCTTGCGGGCGGTTGAAGCGCAGTGCTAGAGTTGTCGCCACTAGGGCTTGGCTCCATGCTAAATTTTCTCAAACGCACTGAAACTCCCACGATTTTCGTGGTGGACGACGAGGTCTTGCTGCTTGACCTGGCCGAAGCCGTCCTCACGCCGCTGGGCTGCAAGGTGCAGAAGTTCAGCGATCCCGAAGAAGCGTTGAAGGAATTTCCCAAAGCTGCGCCCGTCGTGGTGATCACGGATTACGCCATGGGCCGGATGAACGGCATGGATCTGATCCGCGAATGCCGGCGGCTGAACCCGCAGCAAAAAACCGTTCTCATCAGCGGCACGGTGGACGGCGAAGTGTTCGCCAACGCGGCGGTGAAACCGGACGAGTTCGTCACCAAGCCTTACGACGTCAGCAAACTGGTGTCCTTGATTCGCAAAATGATCGAAACGTGAAGCGGCGGGAAATTTGCTTTGCAAATCCCCGCATGGGTGGCAGGTTTTCCTTCCTATGAAAAAGAAAATTCTTATCGGCACGGGTGTCGGCATCCTCGTGGTTATCGCGGCGGTCGTGATCATCGTCGGTTTCTTCCTTGGCGATGTCATCAAAGCGGGCATGGAAACCATCGGTCCCAAGGTCACGCAGACCACGCTCACGGTGGATTCGGTTTCAGTCTCGATATTGACTGGTTCGGGCGGGGTGAACGGCCTGGTGCTCGGCAACCCGGAGGGCTTCAAATCCACCAACGCCATCAGCGTCGGCAAAGCCGCGGTCAGCGTCGCGCCATTCTCGGTGCTGGGCGACAAGATCGTCATCAAATCCGTCGAAGTGCGTGAGCCGGAAATCAACTTCGATGGCAATCCGCTCGGAGCAAATAATCTTCAGAAAATCATGGATAACGTGACCGCCTTCACCGGCGGACCGCAGGACAAGACCGCCGACACCAATGCACCCGCCCAGCCCGGCGCCCCCAAGCCCGCCAAAAAATTACAGGTGGATGACTTTCTCATCGTCGGGGCCAAGGTCCATTTCAACGGCGTGACGCTGCCGCTGCCCGACATTCACCTCTCCAATCTTGGCCAGGGCCCGGACGGCATCACGCCCGCCGCGCTGATCAAAGAAGTCCTGGGGCAGGTCACCGCCGCGAGCATCAAGGCCGTTGTCGCCTCTGCCGGCGATGCCACGAAGGCGCTCGGCGGCGAAGCTTCCAAACTCGGCAAGAGCCTCGGCGGACTTTTTAAGAAATAACTTCGCCTGAAATTTTCCGCCGCCGCGTTGAGCGATTTTCATTGCCAGCGCGGCGGTTTGCTTTTAGTGTCGAATCAACCCACGAGGAAAGGAACAATATGTATTTCGGCGTTGATTACTATCCTGAACAATGGGTCTTCCCCTTCGGCGGCACACCGGAAAACCCCGAGGCGCAGTGGCAGCGCGACGCCGAGCTGATGGCCAGCGCCGGCTTCAACGTCGTCCGCATCGGCGAATTTTCCTGGGGCCTCTGCGAGACCGAGGACGGCAAATTCAATTTCGACTGGCTCAAGCGCGTCATGGACGTCATGGGCGAAAAAGGCATCCAGATTATTCTCGGCACCCCCACCGCCGCGCCGCCCATCTGGCTCGCGCAAAAACATCCCGAGATTTTGCCCATCGATGAGCACGGCCAAGTCAAGCACGCCGGCACCCGCCGCGCCGTCTGCCTGAACAGCGAGGTTTACTGGAACCACTCCAAGCGCATCGTCGAAAAAATGGCGGAGGCGCTCGGCAAACACCCCGGCTTGATCGCGTGGCAGATTGACAACAGCCTCGGCGGTAATTTCACCGAATCCTCCTTCAACGAAGACACCCGCCGCGACTGGCACCTCTGGCTCGAGGCCAAATACGAAACGGTCGAGAAGATGAATCAACGCCTCGGCCTGTGTCACTGGGGACAGGTCGTCTCCGCGTGGAACCAGGTGCCGATGCCGATGGCCGCGCCGACGATTCACAATCCCGCGCTCGTCCTGAACTGGAACCGTTTTTGCAGCGACACCATCGTCCAGTTCGTGAAGATGCAGGCCGACGTGCTGCGCGCAATCACCCCCGACCGGCCGGTGACCACCAACCTCCGCGCGTTGCGCCATCGCTTCGACCATTTCGACCTTGCCGAACAACTCGACTTCGTCTCCATCGAAAGCACCGCCGCGATCAAGGCCAAGCCGTCCGATATCGCCTGCGAAATTGACATGCTGCGCTCGCTGAAAAAATCCGACATCCGCACGCCGGACGGCGACGCCGGGTTCTGGGTCATGGAGCAAAAGGCCGGCAACGTGAGCTGGCAGGATGTGAACTCCATCGTGCGCCCCGGCGTGCTGCGGATGTTCACATATCAACTGATTTCCCGCGGCGCGAACGCCATCCTCTTTTTCCGCTGGCGGCAGCCGCGCATCGGCTCGGAAAAATTCCACGGCGCCGTGCTCCCGCACAATCTCACCAGCGGCAGCCGCCGCGTGTTCAACGAAATTTCCCAGATCGGCGAGGAGCTCAAGCTGCTTGCGCCGGCGCTCAAGGACACCAAGGTTTCCGCCGACACCTGCATCCTTTACTCGCACGACAACGACTGGGTGCTGTCGCAGCCAAACCAGCCAACCAAACACTTCAACCTGCGCGAGCACATCCAGCTCATCTACAATTCGCTCCACGACCGCAACATCCTCGTGGACTTCGCGCGGCCCAGCGAAGATTTGTCGAAATACAAAATCGTTTTCGCCCCGTCGCTGCATCTGCTTTCCGGCGGCGAGGCCGACCGGTTGAAACTATTCGTCCAGAACGGCGGCATTCTCATTAGCACGTTCAACACCGGCCTCGTGGACGAGCACAACATCGCGACGGATTCCGGTTTTCCGCATGACCTTACGGATTTGTTCGGCTTGGAAGTGCAGGAATTCGACACGCTGTCGCCCACCGAGGACAATCTGCTCACGTTCAAAGGCGCGTTCCAGACGAGCCACATGCATCCGGCGAAACTCTGGTGCGACATCATCGAGCCCAAGGGCTGCCAGATTCTCGCGGCCTTCGGCAAAGATTTTTACGCCGGCAAACCCGCCATAACCATGAACACCTTCGGGCTGGGCAAGGCCATTTACGTCGGCACCCAAAGCCACCAGCATTTTTATCACGACCTCGTGGCGTGGCTGCGGCAGATGACCGGCCTGCATCCGTTGCTGAAGGTGCCGGAAAACATCGAGGTCGCCCTGCGCGAGAAGGAAGGCTCCCGGATTTTCTTCCTGCTGAATCATCAAGCCTCGCCAATCCGCGTGCAATTCTACAAACCGATGCACGACTTTCTTACCGGCCAGAACATCGTGGGCAATTACGACCTGCCGCCGCATGGCGTGCTGGTCATTGACGAGCATCCCGAGGCGGCCAAGACGGCGGCTTGATATAGGCACGGCTTTGATCGGTGGAATATGGGAACAAAGGAATTGAAGATCCGTTTGTTCGCCTGCCTACGTTTCACTTCGGCGCGGCAGCCTTCGCCTTCACTCCGTTCAAGCGAAGGCTGGTGGGCACTGAGGGATTCGAACCCCCGACCTTCTCCGTGTAAAGGAGCAGCGCTACCACTGCGCCAAGCGCCCGAATCCAAAATGGTGCCAGCGAGTGGAATCGAACCACTGACCTCGGGCTTATGAGTCCCACGCTCTAACCAACTGAGCTACGCTGGCAACCAAAACGGCCTACCATTTTGCGAACATTTTGCCTTCTGTCAAACCGGGAATTGCGCCAGTCTGCCTTCGTGAACAAATTACCACGCCCTTTTTACGACCGCGACACCACCCGCGTCGCGCAGGAATTGCTTGGTAAATGGCTCGTTCACAAGGCCGGCGACACCGAACGCATCGGAAAAATTGTTGAAGTTGAAGCCTATCTCGGCGAACACGATTTGGCCGCCCATTCCTCCAAAGGACTGACCGAACGCACCAAAATCATGTTCGGCCCGCCGGGTCACGCCTACGTTTATTTGATCTACGGCATCCATCATTGCATGAACATCGTCACGGAACGCGACGGTCATGCTTCCGCCGTTTTGCTCCGCGCTGTGGAACCGGTGAAAAATCTTGAAGGTCGCACGCAAGGACCGGGCCTGCTGTGCCGCGCGATGCACATTGACCGCCGCCTGAACGGCTACGATTTGTTGAGCGACAACTTTTTCATCGCCGAACCGGACGGTTCCGAAAAAATTTCCATCGTCAAACGTCCCCGCATCGGCGTGGATTACGCGAAGCATTGGGCGAAACGGAACCTGCGCTTTTACATCAAGGATAATCCCTTCGTCTCGCGCCGCTGAGGATGGTTTTACCTTGCGCGGCTGGACGCGGTGATAAATGCTCGTGACATTATGCGTGCAGAAACCATGGCCAAACTAATAGGCGTTGCCATCCTCATCTTCGTCATCATCATCGCCGCCTCCTCGGCGTCGTATGTCGTGCAACCCGGTTATCGCGGCGTGGAAGTCACGCTGGGCAAGGTATCGCCGGTTTTCAAACCCGAAGGCTTCGGCTGGAAGGCGCCGTTCATCACCACCATTATTCCGGTGACCATCCGCCAGCAGACCCGCGACCTGACGGCGGCCTGCTACTCCTCAGATCTCCAACAAGTGAATACCGAACTGCGCGTGCTGTATCGCGTGCCGGAAGCGTCCATCGTCCAGATTTATCAGGGCTATGCCGGCGATCCGTTCGACAGCCTGATCGCGCCGCGCGTGCAGGAAGCCTTGAAGGAAGTCACCGCCATGCAGAGCGCGGAACAAATCGTCAAGAACCGCGAAGACATTAAAACCAAGGCGCTCGCCGGCGTGCGGCAGAAAATCGGTTCGCTCTTAATCGTGGAGGACGTCGTCATCCAGAACATTGATCTCTCCAAAGAATTGGAAACGGCCATCGAAGCGAAAATGGTGCAGGAACAGGAAGCCGCCAAGGCGAAGTTCACGCAGGTCAAGGCGCAGATCGAAGCCGACACCGTCGTCATCAAAGCCAAAGGCGACGCAGAATCCATCCGCATTCGCGGCGAAGCGCTCAAGCAGACGCCCGCGTTCATTGACTTGCAGATCGTGGAAAAATGGGATGGTCGCGCGCCGCTCTATGTCGGCGGTGCCAACGGCGGTGGCGTGAACATGCTGCTGCCGGCGGCGGATCTAAAAAAATAACGACGGCCAAGCCATGAACCCGCGTTACGCGTTTGTCTTCAAGCTGCTGGGCGCGCTGCTCGTGATCCTCATTCTCGCGCTGCTGTTTCCGCCGGTGATGCAGTTCGTCGAGATGGGCGCTCGGGAACTGGTTTATTTCTGGTGGCTGATCCTTCTGCTGCTCATCGCCGTCTGGCTCATCTGGGGGCTTGGGCGGAAAAAGAAGTAAGCTAGCGGCCCAAAAAGCTGAATGCGGCCGGGGTTGCCCCACAGCCGCATTCATGTTTAAAATAGTCTGAAGCGCTTTACGCCTTCGCCGCACTGGGCAGTTCCCGGCGCGATTGCACGACTTGATCCACCAAGCCGAATTCCTTGGCCTCTTCCGGACTCATGAAATTGTCGCGGTCGCAGGCTTTTTCCACCACGTCATACGGCTGGCCCGTGTGCCTGGACAGAATCGTGTTCAAGCGCTGCTTGAGTTTCAGCATGTATTTCACGCGAATTTCCACGTCGCTGGCCTGGCCTTCCGCGCCGCCGAGCACCTGATGAATCATGACGTTCGCGTTCGGCAGGGCGAACCGCTTGCCCTTCGTGCCTCCCGCCAGCAACACCGCGCCCATGCTCGCCGCCTGACCAATGCAGTAGGTGTTCACGTCGCAGGTCATGTATTGCATCGTGTCGTAAATCGCGAGTCCTGCCGACACGCTGCCGCCGGGCGAGTTGATGTAAAAATGGATGTCCTTCTTCGGATCGGTCATCTGGAGGAACAACAACTGCGCGACGATGACGTTGGCGATGCCGTCGTCCACCGGCGTGCCGAGAAAGATGATGCGGTCAACGAGGAGCCGCGAAAAAATGTCGAATTGGCGCTCGCCGCGCGCCGTTTGCTCTATCACTGTCGGATACGGAATGATCGAATTTTGCATGGGAAATAACTACTCCATTTTCGCCGCAAGTAAAGGCGCGAAACCAATCTGGCAGCTCGCGGAGAAGGAAAAGAAAGTTGTGAAACTGAAACTGCAATGTTCTAATTTCTTAGGAATTCAAAAACACGGTGCTTCCAAATTACAACGAAAAATACGTGGCCGATCTATTTGATCGAATGGGGCCGTCATACGACATCGTAAATTTAATTTCCTCATTTGGTTTTTCCGAAATTTGGCGCGCTCAATGCGTTCATGCTTTGAATATGCAACAAGCAGCCATCGTGGCCGACCTCATGGCCGGTAGCGGCGAGTGTTGGACCTATATCCAACGACGTATCGGGTTGAACGGAAAAATTGTCTCGGTAGATATTTCACCTGTGATGTGCAGCCGTCAAAGGCAGCGGATTCACACATTGGGTTCGCCTGTAGATATTCGTTGCGAGAACGCTCTTTCAATGAGCCTCCACGATGGGTCTATCGATTTCATCGTCTCGGCTTTCGGTCTTAAAACTTTTGATTTACCACAACTCCAGCGGCTGGCCTCGGAGCTTTTTCGCATTCTGCGTCCGGGCGGAAGTTGCTCGCTTTTGGAAATCTCTATGCCGGAATCACGTCTCCTGCGTATTCCATATCACTTTTATATCAGCGCCGTCATTCCTTTCATTGGCCGCCTATTTCTTAAAGAGATTGAGTGCTATAAGATGCTTGGCGTTTACACGGAAGCTTTTGGGTCTTGCACCAAGTTTGCCGGCATCTTCCAAAGTGCTGGTTTTAACGTGGTGGTTAAAAGCCATTTCTTCGGCTGCGCCTCATCGCTTGTTTTGACCAAAATTTCCCCGCAAGAATCGGGTGGGAGCAGCCCTCTTCTCGTGGCAGAGTGAGGACATGAACGATTACGAACGCATCGCGCAGGTCATCCGGTTTCTGGATGCGCGCCACGTCGAGCAGCCAGATTTGGCGACGCTGGCCAAAAGCGTGGGTTTGAGTCCGTTTCATTTTCATCGCCTGTTCGCAACGTGGGCGAGCGTCACACCCAAAGATTTTCTCCAATCGCTCACGCTCACCCACGCGAAGGCCTTGCTCCGCGATGGCAAAAACATTCTGGAAACCGCGCTGGAATCCGGCCTGTCCGGCCCAGGCCGGTTGCATGACTTGTGCGTGACGCTCGAAGCCGCGTCGCCCGGCGAATTAAAATCCGGCGGCGCGGAATGGACGATTTTCTTCGGCTTCGCCGACAGTCCGTTTGGAACATGCCTGATCGCCGAAAGCCCGCGCGGTATTTGCCATCTCTCGTTTGTCGAAAACGAGAAAACGTCGCTAACCGAACTGAACAACGACTGGCCGCAGGCAAAATTGAAACGTAATGATACCGTCGCCGCGCGGCTCGCGACCCGGATTTTCATGCGCCCGGACGAATCGCCTTCGCAACCTGCCTTGCGCGCGTTCATTCGCGGCACGCCGTTTCAAGTGCGCGTCTGGCGGGCGCTGTTGCAAGTCCAACCAGGCACGCTAACCAGCTATGGGCGCTTGGCGGGCATGATTAAGAAACCCGCCGCTGCCCGCGCCGTCGGCAGCGCCGTGGCCAAAAATCCGCTGGCGTATCTGATCCCTTGCCATCGCGTTATCCGCGAGACCGGCGTGATTGGCGATTATCATTGGGGACCCATCCGCAAACGCGCCATCATCGCCTGGGAAAGTTCGCCGCGCAGCGGATGAGGCCAATTGATTTCCCAGCCATCGTAAAAAATTCTTTGCGTCTTGGCGACTTTGCGTGAAATTCCCCGCGTGCAAAAGCTCGGCAAAAATCACGGCGGCTACCACGGCGAGACGATTGACATTCGCGCCGTGCTGCGCGAGATCGAATCCGCCGCGCATCTGCACGGCTGGACTTCGGAAATCTTCCATGAGCAGGGCGAGTTAAAATGGCTCGCTCTGCACCGCGCCCCGCTATCACATATCAGCTCTGGAGTATCAACTCGCGTTTACATCAGCGCCGGCATTCACGGTGATGAACCCGCCAGTCCGCTTGCAGCGCTGCGTTTGTTGAAAGAAAATTATTGGCCGGAGAATGCGGAAATCTTTCTCGTGCCTTGCCTCAACCCCGTTGGCTACGCGCTGAACCGCCGTGAGAACACCGACGGCATTGATCTCAACCGCGATTATCGCCACCCCAAATCCGCCGAAGCCCGCGCCCACATCGCGTGGCTGGAGCGGCAGCCGAAGTTTGATTTTTACCTGTGCCTGCACGAGGACTGGGAATCGCACGGCTTTTATCTCTACGAGCAAAACCCCGACGCCCGCCCGTCGCTGGCGGAAAAAATCATCGGTGCCGTCAGCAAGGTTTGCCCGATTGACCTGTCGGAAAACATCGAAGGCCGTCCGGCGCAAGGCGGTATCATCCGCCCGATTCTCAATCCGCTGGAGCGTCCCGACTGGCCGGAGGCGCTGTATCTCATCAGCCACAAATCACGCCAGGGCTACACGCTCGAAGCGCCGTCGGATTTTCCGCTGCAAACCCGCATCAACGCACTCGTCGCGGCGGTGAACGCGACCACGAGTTTTTTAACCACGGATGGGCACAGACGACCACGGATAGAGCAGGCCTGAATTTAATTCGCGACAATTCGTGGAATGCGCGTAAAACCCTTTCCCCATCCGAGTGCATCCGTGGCCATCCATGGTTAAAACATTTTTCTACAGCATGGATTCGGTTAAGCGCCGTGCGTGGCGCGATATTCGGAAGGCGCGACCAGACAAAGCCGGGTGAAGACGCGACAGAAATACGCCGGGTCGGAAATCCCCACCGCATCGGCGATCTCCTTCACTGAGGCGCGACTGGTCAGCAACAGATATTGGGCGCGTTCGATCCGGCGGCGCATCAGATAATCCAGCGGGCGCACGCCGACGATTTTTTTGAACTGGTCGGAGAAATAAGTCGGATGCAATCCCGCCGCCCGCGCCAGATCGGCCAGCAGAATTTTCCGGCGCAGGTGGGCGTGGATGTATTCCTCAACGGAAAGAAACTGCCGGCTGACCCGCGCATGGACGCCTTCATGAGGGCGGGCGGCTTTCAGGAAGGGCGACAGCAGCAGGCTCAAAACCCCGCGCGCCTCGAATCCCGCCAGGGCATCGCCCGGTTGCTCGGCGGGCTCCGTCACTACGGGGAAACGTTTGTATTCCTCGAGGCTGGGATCGAAGCACGGAAGCTTCCGGTCGGGATAAATCGTTTCCAGCCGCTGGAACAGCGCCAGCGCCTCGGCGGGCGATTTTATCTGATAATCGCAGTCCAGCAGCGAGAACAGGTCCACGCCCGTGTTCAGCCGCGCCACGAAATGCAGATGATAATGATCCAGGCGCCGGGCACAGGAGCAATCGTGCGCAGCGAACGGCGGCACCAGGTGCAATTGGCCGGGCCGGAGGATGAAATTCCGGCCGTGATGCCGCACCACCGCCTGGCCATCGAGGATCAGCCACAGTCGGGAGAAGGGACTGATCACCTGCTGAAAATTCCACCAGCGCCCGGCTTCCGTGCGCTGCACCGCGAGCACCCGCATATCGAGGGTGTTCAGCAGTTCGTGGTTCAAGGGTGAAATCATGGCGACGCCGGCGGGAAAACTAGCCAAGCCGGGGCATGGTTTCGAGCCGCAATTTCTTCTGACTCCGCAGTCTGGAGCAAATCCCGCGTTGGCAAACGGCTGTCCCGTTTGTTACGCTGCCCGCCGATGAATTTTTTGATGCGAACATGGATTGCCGAATGGCTGACCGGGCTGGGCCGGATCACGCTGCTTTCGCAGGAAGCCATCGCGTCGTGCCTCACCTTCAAATTTTCCCGGCGCGACCTGCTCTACCAGATTTATTTCATCGGCGTCAAATCGCAATCGGTCGTCCTCGTCACGGGCGCATTCACGGGCATGGTGCTGGCGGCGCAGACGTATTTCCAGTTTCACAAGGTCAAGATGGACACCGCCACGCTGGCCGTGGTGAGCGTCTCCATGTGCAGCGAACTCGGGCCGGTGCTGACGGCGCTCATGGTCGCCGGCCGCGTCGGCGCCGCCATCGCGGCGGAAATCGGCACAATGCGCGTGACGGAGCAGATTGATGCGCTGCGCACGCTGGCGACGCATCCGACGGATTACCTCGTGGTGCCTCGGCTGATCGCGGCGAACATCGCGCTGCCGATGCTGACCATCGAATCCATGTTCATCGGCATTGCGTCGAGTTATATCGTGGGCGTTTTCCTGCTGGGCATCGAGCCGACTTACGCCTACTGGAACATGCTCAAGTATTCGCACAATTCCGACGTGATGATCGGCCTCATCAAATCGGTCGTCTATGGCGGCATCATCGCGTTGATCGGTTGTTACAAGGGGCTGTCGTGCAACGTGGGGGCGGAAGGCGTGGGCCGCGCGACGACGGAGGCGGTGGTCTATGCTTCCATCACAATTTTGATCTGCAACTTTTTCCTGACGCTGCTGCTGGAGAAAATCTGCGTCATCCTGGGCCTATGATTGAAGTGCGCGACTTGAAAAAAAGTTTCGGCGTGCAGCCGATCCTGGAGGGCGTGGGGTTCCGCATCGAGAACGGCGAATCCGTGGTCATCATCGGCCGGAGCGGCGGCGGCAAGAGCGTCCTGCTCAAACACATCATCGGCCTGTTGCAGCCGGACGCGGGCGAGGTTTGGGTCGAAGGCGAGAACATCACCCGGATGAACGAGCGCCAGTTGCTGCGCGTGCGCGAAAAATTCGGCATGGTGTTCCAGGGCGCGGCGCTGTTCGATTCCATGTCGGTGGCCGGGAACGTGGCCTTCCCGCTGGAGCGGAAGAAGAAATACACGTCCGGCGAGATCGCGAAACGCGTGGCGGCGGCGCTGGAGATGGTGGATTTGCCGGGCACGGAAAAGAAAAACCCGGCGGAACTTTCCGGCGGCATGCGTAAACGCGTCGGCCTGGCCCGGGCGATTGTTTACGAACCGCGGATCGTGCTTTACGATGAGCCGACCACGGGCTTGGATCCGATTGTTTCGGACAGCATTGACAAGCTGATCATCCGCGTGCGGGACCAGCTGAAAGTGACCAGCATCGTCGTGACGCACGACATGCGCAGCGCGCGGCGCGTGGGCAACCACGTGCTGATGCTGCACGAGAAAAAAATTTACGCGAACTGCACGCCGGAAAATTTGTTCGCCTCGCAGGATCCGGTCGTGCGGCAGTTCATTGACGGGGTGGCGGACGAGAAACCTTTATTTTGACCATGGAAAAGAAACGTTTGGAAATCAAAGTCGGCCTGTTTGTCTTCCTCGGACTGGCCCTGCTGGGCGTGCTGCTGCTGCAGTTCAGCAAGAGCGCCAGCCTGTGGCGCGGCACTTACGAGTTGCACCTGCACGCAGTGAATGTGGGGGGCATCAAGCCCCGCGCCGGCGTGCTGCTCGCGGGCGTGCAGGTCGGGAGCGTCTCGGACATCCGCCTCGCGGAGGATGGCAAGAGCGTGACGATAGACTTGAAGATCTACAAAGAATTTCCCATTTATCACGACGCGCGGTTTGTCATTGAGCAGGCCGGTTTTCTCGGCGACCAGTTTGTTTCCATTAATCCGACCACAAATAGCCCGCCCTTATTGGCGGATGGAGCCGATGTGCCGTGCCAGGAACCGTTCAATCTCCAGGAAGTGGCGCGCAGCACCGCTGGGTTCATCCAACGCCTGGATGAAACGGCCAAAAAGCTGGATGCCTCGGTCACTGATCTGCGGGTAAAGGTTTTGAACGCCGATACGCTCGCCAACTTCACCACGTCCATCACCAACTTGAAGGTGTTTACCGAACAGGCGTTGGACGCCGTCCACGGCGTCAGCACCATGGTGAACACCAACGGCGCACAGGTGGCCGTCGCCGTAAGCAACGCGGTTTTCTTTTCCTCCCAGCTCATCCAGCTCGCCGACTCCGCCCAGGGCGTGCTGGCCACCAACAGCGTGAACATCAACCAGGCGACGAAAGACATCGCCGATACGACGGCCACCTTCAAGCAGCTCGCGGCCGATTTGCAGACGGGCCGCGGTCTGGCCGGGGCGTTCTTGCAAAGCCCGGAACTCGCGACCAACATGCAGGCCATCGCCGCCAATCTGGCGGTCACCAGCAGCAACTTGAACCGGCGCGGGCTTTGGGGCATCTTGTGGTCACACAAACCCGCCAGCACCAACACCCCGGCCACCAGCGCCCCAACCACAAGACGATGAACCCCCTCTGGCCCATACGGATTTTATTTCTGCTGCTGTGCACGATGGGCGGCTACGCCATCAGCCAGGTGCGCCCGGAATACGTCAGCCAAACCCATGGGGCCATCGTCGGCATGATGATCGGCTTCGGTTTCGGCGGCCTGCTCATCGCGGTGGACGAAATGCTGAAGGGCTTTTCGCTGCGCGCTTTTTCCGCCACCACGTTCGGCCTGCTGCTCGGCTCGCTCGTCGCATGGCTGATTGACAACACCGGCCTGTTCGTGAACACCGAGGAGAATGTCCGCTGGCTCATCCGGCTCTGCCTGTTTCTCAGTTTCGGTTACATCGGCATGGTGCTGGCCATGCGCAGCAACAAGGAGGATTTTTCGCTCATCATCCCTTACGTCCGCTTCTCCCCGCAAAACAAGCCGGAGAACCTGCTGCTGCTGGACACCAGCGTGATCATTGACGGCCGCATCGCCGACCTGCTGGATACCAACATCATCGAGGGCCTCATCATCGTGCCGCGCTTCGTCCTGCTGGAATTGCAGCAGATCGCCGACTCCGCCGACGAGGTCAAGCGCGCCCGCGGCCGGCGCGGTTTTGAGATGTTAAACCGCCTGCAACACAACACAAAAATTGAAGTCCGCATTCACGACGGCGATTTTCCCGAGGAAAAAGGCGTGGATGCCAAGCTCGTCCGGCTGGCGCGCAACCTCAACGCCAAGCTCTTCACCAACGACCACAACCTCGCCAAGGTCGCCGGCCTGCAAAGCGTCGCCTGCGTCAACCTCCACGAAGTCGGTCTCCTGATGAAAGCCGCGCTGATTCCCGGCGAGCCCATCCAGATCAAAATCACCCGCGAAGGCCGGGAAAAAGGTCAAGGCATCGGCTACCTGTCCGACGGCACCATGGTGGTCGTCAATAATGGACAGGCTCACATCGGCGAAATCGTTGAGGCCAAGGTTTTGAGCACCGTGCAAACCGGCGCCGGCGTTCTCGTCTTCGCTGAAATCCATAACGAACATCACACCGAACACATCGCCAAATGAAACTCGTCACCATCGCCACCAACTTCAATCTCGCCGACGCCGGGCTGGTCTGTTCGCGACTGGATGCGGCCGGGTTTCATCCCACCTTGGTCAATGAAAACGCCTCAAATTGGCTGGGGGGAACCTCCACCGCCACCATGTTGCAAATCCAAGTTCCCGAAGATGAAGCCGCCAATGCCAAGGAATTTCTCGATACGCCCGTCGAATGAAATTTTCGCGCCAGCTCCGCCAGCTTAAAAAACTTCTGCCCGGCGAAATTTATCTCCAGCCCGCCACGCTCGCGAAATACGCCGGCGACAAATGGTTCGCCACACATCAGCCGGACGCCGTCGCCCTGCCCCGCTCCGCCAGGTCCATCAGCAAAATTTTGCAGTTCGCCACCCGGCACAAGATTCCCGTCACGCCACGCGGCGCCGGCCACGGCTACGTCGGCGGCTGCGTGCCCATGCACGGCGGCATCGCGCTCTCCACCGAGCGCATGAAAAAAGTTTTGGAGATCAACGCGAAAGATTTTGTCGCCGTCGTCCAGCCGGCGGTAAACACGGCGGACTTCCAAGGAGCCGTCGAAAAGCTTGGCCTGTTTTATCCGCCCGATCCCGCCAGCCGCGCCAACAATTCTCTCGGCGGTAACATCGCCACCAACGCCGGCGGCCCGCGCTGCCTGAAATACGGCGTCACGCGCGATTATGTCCTCGGCCTGGAAGTCGTTTTGACCAACGGCGACATCGTCAAACTCGGCGGCCGCACGCACAAAAATAAAACCGGCTTTGATCTGCACCGCTTGTTCGTTGGCTCGGAAGGTTTGCTCGGCATCATCACCGAGGCGACGCTGAAACTGATTCCGTTCCCGCCGTTCCGAGCAAATCTGGCCGTCGGTTTTAATTCGATGAGCGCCGCCGTCCGCGCGCTGCAATCCATTTTTGCCGCCGGCTTTCTGCCGTGCGCCGCGGAACTGGCGGACCAGTTCACGCTCGCCGCCGCCGCCAAACGCACCGGCAGCAAACGCCTGCTCGGCTGCAAGGCGCATCTCATCGTGGAACTGGACGGACAGGAAACTTCCGTGCGTCCAGAAATCGCCGCCGTGGAAAAGATCGTGCGGAAGCAGGAGCCGTTGTTTGTCGAACGCGGCTTTGGCGCGGCCGAATGCGAAGCCATCTGGCAAATCCGCCGCGAATTTTCCTACGCGCTGCGTGACACCGGCCTGACAAAGTTGAACGAGGACGTCGTCGTGCCGCGCGGCAAGCTGGAAGCCTTGTTCAAGTTCGCCGCGACGTTGCAAAAAAAACACGGACTCCAACTCGCCTGCTTCGGTCATGCGGGAGACGGGAACATCCACACAAACGTCATGGTAGATTACACGCAGCCCGGCGTGAAGGCGCGTTCGGAACAATGCCTCGATGAATTATTCCGCTGGGTGATCGCGAGCGGCGGCAGCATCACCGGCGAACACGGCATCGGCCTGGCGAAGAAACGCTGGTGGCCGCAGGCCGTCTCGGAAGAATCACGCGAACTTCACCGCGTCGTAAAAAAAGCCCTCGATCCGCACGGCCTTTTGAATCCAGGAAAATTTGTGTAGCCTCACCTTGCAGGAGACGCGGTGACGAGTCTCGATTCAAAAGAAAAGTGGAGACTTCTCACGTCGTCACCGACTTCTGCATCAAGGATTCTTGAGGCGGAAGAAGAGGTTCCCCGTAGGATTCACCAATGTCAGATAATTCGTCCCGTTCGTCAGCGTGGGGCTGCTGCTCGCGGACCAACTGCCGAGGGGCGTCGTGAGATTACCGCTTTGGATCAGGCTCCAACCAGAGACATCCTGCCAATAAACCGTCACGTTGGTGCCGGAACCGCTGATGTAAAGCGTCGGCGCGCCGGGTGTCTGCACCACGGAGATGAGCGCCCAGAAGCCGCCGGTCACCGAGTAATTGCCGCCGCTCATCGCACCGCTGGCATCTGGTTGTCCGATGCTGCCGGTGACTTGATACGTCCCGCCGGTGCTCGTGCCGCCGCCGCCGGGGATTTTATACCAGTCCACGGAATAAGATTGGGCGATGCAGGTTGAGAGTTCAGCGTTGCACGCTGCAAACAACAGCACGCCGACCGCATATTTTAGCAACGTTTTCATGAGCGTTCCGGGTTAAATTGTGGACTTTATTGCCAGGCAATCCAGTTGATTTTGACGTGCTGGCTCCAACCGGAAGGGTTATCCACCCGAACAATATTCACGGTGCAGGTGGTGGCCGTCAAATCGCGCACACTCACGGCGAAGGTGTCATCCACCGGCGAGACGTTGCCGTTGAGCGCAGAGATGACGACATTGGGCACCGAGCTGAAAGCTTTGGGAAACGTGAAGGTGAAATTAGTTCTCACGGTATCCGAACCGGTGGCCATCTGCGCAATCCCGGCTTGAAGGTTGTTGATGATGGTGGTCCCGTTGCCGACGCGAAGGGAGCCGTTCACATCAAGGGTTGCCCCGGGATTGTTGGTGTTGATGCCGACACCGCCGGCGGCACGCACCAGAAACTGGTTGTTCGCCGTGGAAGTGAAGTTGGTGTCTTGCGAATCCGCCCAAACGAACGCCCCGGTGTTAACAGCCTTGGCGCGGTGTCCGGCAGCAAAGGCGTTGGCGGCCGCAGAATTCTGGTCGCCTCCGGGAACCGTAGCGTAGCTGCCGGTGTTGGTGTTCAGGGAACCGCCGCTGATGGTTGAATAGCTGGCGGCGGATTCGATCCGATTTGCCGCCCCGCCGCCAAGGGTCGAATCCGAGGCCAGAGCTGAATTGTTATACCCGCCGCTGATCGTGGCGGCGGAGTTGGTGCCGATGGTGTTCAGGGCACCACCGCCAATGGTTCCCAGACTACCGCCGATCACATTGGGATCATGAAAAGTGCTGCTAAAGATCGTGTAGGTGCGACCGCCGCCGGCGATGGTGGCGCTGGTGACCCCGTTGGAAACCTGATTCAAGCTAGAACCACCGACGACGTTCGGCGAATCGGTCCCGCCATATTCCAAGCGCATGGCCCGCTGGTTGCCGGCCATGAATTCGAGCGGTTGAAGATTCACGCTGCCAAGAAATTGACCGCTGCCAACGGTGTTGCCGCCAAGTTTCCAATAATTTGAAGAGGCCAACCCGCCCAATGTCGGCGCATCCACATTCGTCAAGCCGACGCCGTTGCCGCTGAAGTTGGGGCTCTGAAATGTGGTGGCCATCACGGTGCCGGCGATGTTCAACGCTGCGCCGCTGGGATTGTTGGTATTGATGCCAATGCCGCCGGAGGCGCGAATGAGGAACTGGTTGGTGCCGGTGGAAATAAAATCCACGTTCTGCGCATCGGCCCAGACAAACGCACCGGTGTGGATGGCTTTGGCGCGCGTGCCGGCAGCGAAGGCTTGATTGGTGGCGGCATTCAAAGCTCCGCCGGGAATCGTGGCGTAGTAGGCATTGGGCAGATTGGTGTTGTGAAAGCCGCCGGCAATCGTCGCATAATTGGCATTCGTCTGGATGGTGTTGTAAAAGCCGCCGGCGACGGTGGCATAATTGGCATCCGACTGAATCCGGCTCTGAAAGCCCCCACCAATGGTGGAAGAATTTACGTTTGGTTCAATGTGACTGCTGTTGCCGCCGGCGATGGTTGAATAGTAGCCATTCGTCGAGATTTCATTGAAGATTCCGCCGCCGATCGTAATGCCGTCATCACCGCCGGCAATGTTGTCCCTGATCCGGTTATTATACCCGCCGCTGATGACTGCATAGAAGTTGCTCGACCCAACCGAATTTCCAGCCCCGCCACCGATAAACGAACCAACGCTGTAAATGCCAATGTTGTTCCCAAAACCACCGCTGACCACGCCCGCCTGACTGTTGATTTGAATCTGGTTGCCGATGCCACCACTAATTGTTGAGTATTGAGCGTTAGAGGCAATCAGGTGCCCCTCGCCGCCAGCGATGGTCGAATAATCGGAGCTGGCATCAATTTCGTTGACCACGCCACCGCCAATCGTGCCAAAACTGGAAGCAATACTATTTGAAAAAGCCGAACCATTAAAATCTCCCGCCCCGCCGCCGGCAATTGTCGCGCCCACCACGCCCGGAGCCACCCCATTGGCCGCCCCACCGCCGACCACATTCACACTGTTCGAGCCGGCCGGTTCCAGCCGCAACGCCTGCACTCCGTTGGCCTTGATCACCACCGCCTGATTATTCGTGCTGCCGAGGAATTGCCCCGGAGAAACATTATTGCCACCCAGCTTCCAATCCGAGGTATCGGCGGCGGTGGTTACCGTGCCGTTGGCATTGATACCCGTGATGAACTCTCCCGCTGCCGCCGTGCCGGTGATGCGAGCTTGCACTGTCGTATTATCAATCTGGGCAGATCCAACCGCGCCGTTGGCAATCTGCGAGCCGTTTACCTGTCCGCTCAATTGCGCCACGGGCAATGCGCCGGTCAAGTTGCTGGCCGTAATCGCATACGGTGTGGGCGTCAGTTCCTGCCGGGGGACGAGCGTGGTGAAGGCGGCCGCGCCGTTGGTCCGCACGGCGATCTCCAGCCAGCGCGCCGCGCCAGGAAATTGGCTGCCAAAGTCCAGCGTGACCGTGAACAATCCGTTAGTCACGCCGACGGCGGCATTGGTCACCAAAACGCCCTGCTGCCCACCGGCGGTCAACGCATCGTAAACCGCAAAGCGCAAATCGTAATTTCCGGAGGCCGGATTTGCGCCGTCATTCAGTCGGCCCTGATACGTGAAGGCCGTGCCCTGGGCATACGCCGCAGCGGCCAAACCAAACAATGCCAACGCGACCATGAGCAGATAGTTAATGCGTGTTTTCATGATGAGAATGGGTGATGGATGAATCGAGCCAGAATTGTGAAACCGCTCCCGAACAGCCACTTTTGTAGCATCCCTCGAACGCTACAGGCAAGAATTTAATCCTGTAAATTAAATATTCTGAAGCAGTTTTTCCGCCGCCGCGCGGACAGATTCCGCCAGTTCGCGCGGTTTCAAGACCTTCGCCTCGCCCGCCCAGCTCAAGACCCAGCGCAGCACTTCGGCGAGGCTGGAAAGGTTCATCGTCAATTCCACACCTCCATCCTTCAAGTCGCGCAGGGTTTGCGACGGGTGCCATTTCTTCTCGCGAATGTAATCGGCAGCGCGCGGTTCAAAACGGATGACGACTTCGAATTTTCCTTCGCCCGCGTGGACCCCGAAGCTATCGCGCAGTCTTTTCTCCAGGGAAAATTTTTGCGAACGCTCGAAAATTTTGCCCGTTGGCTTCAGCGATTGAATCCGTGCCGGAGCGAACGTGCGGATGTCCTTGCGGGCGTGGTCGAACGCGAAAAGAAACCATTCGCCATTGATGTTCGCTAGGTGATACGGATCCACGACGCGCGCCTCGGCTTTCTGGCCGGGTTTGCGATAGTGGAGTTCCAGTTGTTGCCGCTGTGCGACGGCCTTGGCGAGCACGTCGAAAATTTCCAGATTGAGAATCGGTTCGGCGCGGGTGCGGAAGGAAATCGTCTGCTCGATGTCCGCGAGATTCAGCGAGATCGTGTCGGGTAACGCCTGTTCCATTTTGCGGAGCGCGGAGAGCAGCGGTTTCTCAAAGCTGGTGCCGCGATATTGCTGCAGGGCTTTTTCCGCGACCACGAGCGCGAAGATTTCGCCCTCGGTGATCTGCATCGTGGGGAAGGCGTTGACTTCGCCGTTGTAGAAATAACCGTTGCGGCTGGCGTCGTATTCCACCGGCAGATTCAGCCGGTCGCGCATGAACTCGATGTCGCGCTGGATGGTCTTGGTGGAAACCTCGATCTCGCGGGCGAGCGTGGTCGTGTTGGGAAACTTGCCGCTCTGGATCAACTGATGCACCCGCAGCATCCGCTCCAACGGAGGACGCGTTTGCAGCAAAGCTCCGGCAGGCGAATCGTTTGATCGTTGCATGGTGGGCTAACGATTCACGACCTGCTGCTCACATGCCCTTTTCCAGCTTCTGCAGCAGCTCTTCGTTCGTCTTGTGCTTCTTGAGCGCGGCAGTGAGCGTCTCCATCGCCTCGATGGGATTCAAGTCCACCATCGTGCGGCGCAGCTTGCGGATCGCTTCGAGATATTTCGCCGGGAAAAGTTTTTCCTCTTTGCGCGTGCCGGACTTCGGAATGTCAATCGCCGGATAAAGGCGGCGGTCGGAGAGCTTGCGGTCGAGGATCAGCTCCATGTTGCCCGTGCCTTTGAACTCCTGGAAAATCAGTTCATCCATGCGCGAACCGGTGTCAATGAGCGCCGTCGCGAGAATCGTCAGCGAGCCGCCGTTCTCGATCTTGCGCGCGGAGGCGAACATCTTGCGCGGAATTTCCAGCGCGCGCGCGTCCACACCGCCGGTCATCGTGCGGCCGGAACCGCCATGGGCGCTGTTGTAAGCGCGGGCGATACGGGTAAGCGAATCCATCAAGACGAAGACATCCTTGCCCGATTCCACGATGCGGCGGCAACGCTCGATCATGAAGCGGGAGAGACGCACGTGTGTGTCAATTTCCATGTCGTTCGAGGAAGCGACGACTTCAGCCTTCACCGAGCGTTGGAAATCCGTGACTTCCTCGGGACGTTCATCAATCAACAGCACCATACAATGCACTTCCGGATGGTTGGTGGTGATGGCGTTGCAGATCTGCTTGAGAATCGTGGTCTTGCCCGTGCGCGGCGGCGCGACGATGATGCCGCGCGTGCCTTTGCCGATAGGCGTGACAAGATCAATGACGCGGGTCTCGATCAAGTCGGGCGTTGTTTCGAGATTGAATTTTTCGATCGGGTCAATCGAGGTCAGGTTCTCAAAGCGCACGGCCTTGGTGTATTCCTGAAACGGCATTTCGTTGACCTTGTCCACCGACTTGAGCTGCGGGCTGGTGCCGCGATGCGGCGGCTGCGTCGGGCCCTCAATGAAGCTGCCTTCGCGCAGGAAGCTGCGGCGGATGGTGTCCGGCGTGACGAAAATGTCCGTCGGCTTCGGATGAAAATGATTCTGCGCGGTGCGCAGAAATCCGAAACCCTTCTCGGAAATTTCCAGATAACCACAGCCGTAATTGGGATTAACGGCCTTGTCGCCGTTTGCTTGCGTATCGCTCATATAAACTTAGTGACCGAAGGCTGAAACCCTTCCGAAAAATTGCTGGAAAAGTGAACTTTAGAAATTGTCCCGGCAAACCGCCGCAGACTGGAACCTTCGACAGACGTTTAATTACGGGCAAACCCGCCAAAACGCAACAATTATTTTCAATGCATCCCAAGCAAAAGGCGCGCAAATTCATCACGAATCGGCGCGCCCTGGAATTTAACCCGCTATCAGCCGCCCACTTCGGCACGGGCCTCGGCGGCGAGCGCGGTGCTCAAGTAACGTTCACCCGTCGAGCAGGCGATGGTGACAATGACCTTGCCCTTGTTTTCCGGACGTTTGGCCACTTCAATCGCGGCGATGACATTCGCGCCGGTCGAGATGCCGACCAAGATGCCTTCTTCCTTGGCGAGACGGCGGGCCATGGCAAACGCGTCGTCGTTGGAAACCTGGACGCATTCCACGATCTGCGGATTGCCGGCGCTGTCCTTCAAGTGCAAATTCTGCGGCACAAAGCCCGCGCCCGTGCCTTGAATCTTGTGCGGGCCGGGCTTCACCGGCTGCCCGGCGAGCGTCTGCGAAATGACCGGCGAGTCTTTCGGCTCCACCGCGATGGCCTGGAATGACGGCTTCTTCGGCTTGATGGCTTCGACGCAACCCGTGATGGTGCCGCCCGTGCCCACGGCAGAAATCAAAATATCAATCTTACCGTCGGTGTCTTCCCACAGCTCAACCGCGGTCGTTTTTGCGTGAACGGCCGGGTTCGCCGGATTGTTGAACTGCTGCGGAATCCAGGAATTCGGAGTTTCCTTTGCCAGGGCTTCGGCGCGGGCAATCGCGCCCTTCATACCCTCCGCGCCGGGCGTCAAAACCAGTTTCGCGCCGAGCATCGCCAGCAATGTGCGACGTTCGAGCGACATCGTTTCGGGCATCGTGAGAATCAACTTGTAGCCCTTGGCCGCCGCGACGAACGCGAGCGCGATGCCGGTGTTGCCGCTGGTCGGCTCGATGATGACAGTATCTTTCTTCAACACGCCGCTCTTCTCGGCGGCCTCGATCATGGCCATGCCGATACGGTCCTTGACACTGCTCAACGGATTAAAAAATTCGCACTTGAGCAGGATCGTGGCGTCCACGCCGGCGGTGACTTTGTTGAGTTTGACCAGCGGCGTGCGGCCGACGGTTTCGACGATGTTGTTGTAGATGCGTCCCATAATTATTTGAAATTTGGTTGGTTGTTTTGGCTTGTGAAATTTGGCGGAAAACCGACCAAGGGCAAGTCTTTATTTAATGGCAAGGCCATCGAATCTCTTACTTCATTCAACCAACTTCAGGTAGATCACCTTCAAATATTCCGCCTCCTTGAACCCGGCCGGATGATCGGGCGGGTGCAACTGCGTTTTCAACTCGGAAAACTTCCGCCCGGATTTTTTCGCCGCGCGCCGGACCGCTTCAAAAAAATCCACCGCCGGAACGTGCGCCGAACACGAGCCGGCAACCAAAATTCCGCCGGCAGCGAGCCGCGCGATGCCGAGAGCATTCAGTCGTTCGTAAGCGCGGAGGGCCCCTTCCCGCTCCACCGCGCGTTTCGCGAGCGACGGCGGATCGAGCACCACGAGGTCAAATTTCGACGGAGTTTTTTCAATCCACTCAAACGCGTCCGCCTGCACCGTTTCATGGCGGCAGGCGGCGACGGCTGGAAAATTTAGGTTCAGAGCAAAGTTGCGTTTGGCCGATTCCAACGCGTGGGCGCTGATGTCGAGATCCGTCACGGATTTCGCTCCACCACGCGCTGCATACACCGAAAAACCACCGGAAAAACTGAAGGCGTTCAGCACGCGCCGTCCGCTCGCCAGGGTTTCCACTTCCCGGCGATTCTCGCGCTGGTCGAGGAAGAAGCCGGTTTTCTGGCCGCGCAAGACATCGGCCTCGAAGCGGATGCCGTTCTCGGAAAAAACCACCGCGCCTTCCGGCGCGGATCCGAAAAGAATCTGTCCATCGCGGCGTTGAAAGTTTTTCTCCGCAAGCGACTGGACGTTCCGGCTCAAGCGTAGAATGATGCGTTCACAGGCAATGCTGGCTTTGAGTAACGCCAGAATTTCATCCAGACGCGGCAGCCACGCGGCGGTATAGAGTTTCAGCACGAGCGTCGAATCGTAGCGATCCAGCACGAGGCCGGGCCAGCCATCGCTCTCGCCATGAATCAACCGATAGCCGGTGGTCGTTGCATCAAAAAGATCAGCGCGGCGTGCCAGCGTTTGCGAAAGCCGCGCCTGCCACCACGCGGCATCAATCGTCGCCGGCTTGCCCGCGTGCAGGATGCGGACGCGTATGGGCGAATCCGAATCGAACAACCCGACGGCGAGAAATTTATCGTTGCGATCAAAGATGACCGCGAGTTCGCCGGTTTGGCCCGCGCGGTTCTGCTCGCGGATGCTGTCGGCAAAAAGCCAGGGATGACCACCCCGGACGATGGATTCAGCGGTGTTTGTGAGACGCAGGCGCAAACGGGCCGCAGTTTGATTTGCGGCGGGCTGGCTCATTCCAGTCCGCTCGCCTTGCGGGCGCGCTTCAAGACTTTTTGCGCCAGCGTGCGCGCCTTCGCGGCCCCGTCGGCGAGGACGCCGTTGACGTAATCCAGATTGGCCGCGAGCTCGGCGCGCTTCTGCCGCGCTTCGGCGAAATGATTCCAGTAATGCTCGAACAATCCCTTTTTCAAATCACCGTAGCCGAAGCCACCGGCACGCAGACGATTTTCAAAATCTGCCGAGATTTCAGCAGGCGCGACGAGCTTGAGCAACTGGATGGCGAGATTCTGATCAGCGTCCGGTTTGGGTTCCTCCGGGGTGCGGGAATCCATTTTGATGCCCATGACCTTTTTGCGCAGCGGTTTTTCCTCGCCGAAAATTTCGAGCGTGTTGCCGTAGCTCTTGCTCATCTTCTCGCCGTCGAGGCCGGGGACTTTCGCCGTCTCGCCTTTGATCTGCGGCTCGGGGATGACGAAGGTTTCGCCGTAAGCCTCGTTGAACTTGATGGCAATATCGCGAGTCATCTCGACGTGCTGCTTCTGATCCTGACCAACGGGAACAACATTGGAATCGTAAATCAAAATATCCGCCGCCATCAGCACGGGATAGGCGAAGAGGCCGTGGTTGATGGGAATGCCCTTGGCCGACTTGTCTTTGAACGAGTGGGCCTTTTCCAACAGGCTCATCGGTGTGAGCGTGGAAAGTATCCAAGACAGTTCGCAGACTTCCGGCACATCAGACTGGCGGAAAAAGACGGATTTCTTCGGGTCCAAGCCGCACGCGAGAAAGTCCAGCGCCACGTCCATGGAATTTTTCCGGCGCTGTTCCGCGTCGAACAGCGAGGTCATCGAGTGATAGTCCGCAATGAAATAGAACGCCTCGCCTTTTTCCTGGAGGGCGATGGCGGGCTGCATCATCCCGAAATAGTTTCCGAGGTGCAGCGTGCCGCTGGGCTGGATGCCTGACAAAATTCGCATGGCGGGAAGTTAGCAGCGAAGGGGGAAGTCGGGAAAACAAAAAACGCCCAAACATAAAGTTTAGGCGCTGGGAAAATTTAGGCGCTGGGAAAAGAGATTCAATCACCACCAGAAATGAATGCCAGCAGTTGTGCGTGGGGTCATATATTCTGAAGAACTTGTCTTGAATTTACGCCAAGCTACATGTCCATCCTTGTAACCAATATTGCCACCCATGGGCATGTTATTCTTTAAATGCGCGCTGAGGTGGTTATAGAAAGCACCGTTCTGATGAAATCCGCTAACACCCGGACCACCAATATCTGAGTAATTATTTCCAGGGTTCAGATATCCCGGTTGACTAACGCCTTGGCTGATGATGCAATCTGCCACCAACACGCGATCTGAAACCGGAATAGTAATAGATCCACTTGGCAGGGTGATCGGTTCGGCCGTGAATCTTTTGTTTTGATTGGTGCTAGCCAGCTTGCTCTGCGCCCCCCAAACCGCCAGCGCATAACCGATGATGTGAAAATCCTTGGTGACATCTGGCGGGGTGGCGGACACGCCAAAATTCCAAAGACTTGTATTGTCACCGATTCCCGGAGCGGACCAGTTTTCCTTGTCCGTATATTTTGGCGCGGTGCTAGGGCAATAAAATGTTTTTTTAGTCAAACCTGAGGCCAGCATGTTATCAGCCGCAGAAATGGGAATATCCCAAGCCCAACTAGCACCGCCGACCAACTCTGGCAATATATCACGACTATCAGAAGCATAGACATTTAATGCCACCTCGATCTGATGAACATTGTTCAAGCATTGCACGCGTCTGGCCTTCTCTTTGGCTGCTGCCAGTGCCGGGAGAAGCATGGCCGCCAAAATGGCAATGATCGCAATCACCACCAGCAATTCAATCAAGGTGAAGGCTTTGCGCGGCGAACGAGGTGACAATATTTTTTTCATGGGTGTTATTACGGGGTAATCTTTAATTAAGAATACTTTTTAATTCAAAAAAACGCAACAAATAAAAAATCCAAAAACTGTGGACGCTGTATTTTGCGCCGTAAAATAGCGGACTCGTCACGCGACGCCTCCCCCTCAATTGAGGGGGCACCGGCAGGGGCCGGTTGGAAACTGCGAGGATGGAGGATAGAAGATGGAGGATGGCCGAAGAGCCGCGCCATCTTCTATCTTCCATCCTTACTTCGATCAAGAGCGCCGGCGCGCACTTCCCAGCGCTGCAAATCACGGCCCAATTCGCTCGGCCAGTTTTCCTCCGTGCAGGTCATGAACACCTGGCCGCTCGCCTCGCGCGAACGCGCCAGCAGCGGCAGCAATCCGCTCCGCCGCTTCACGTCCAATTCGCCCATCACATCGTCAATCAGCAGCACCGGCGGCGAACCATGAATGCCCGTGAGAAATTCCGCCTGCGCCATCTTGAGCGCGATGGCCAGCGTGCGCTTCTGCCCCTCGCTACCGAATTGCGCGGCGGATTTTCCATTTTGCAACAAGGCCAGATCATCCCGATGCGGCCCGACCAACGTGGCGCGAAATGTCCGCTCCCGTGCGCGCGACTGCGCCAGTTCCACCGCAAAGTCATTCTTCACGCTCGGCTGGTAATCAATGCGCAGTTCCTCCGCATCATTCGAGATACGCCGATACGCGAGCCGGGCCAACGGGGAAAATTTCGGAACCAGTTCGCGGCGCGCACGGATGATCTCGTTGCCCAGCTTCACGAGTTCGGCGGAAAAACTTTCCAACGCCGCCTCATCCAAGGTGCGCTGTTTCAACAGCGCGTTGCGGGCACGAACGCTGTGCATGTAGCGCTGGAGCAAGGAGAGATAGCCCGGCTGCGTCTGCGCCAGCAACAGATCCAGAAACCGTCGCCGCCCGCGCGCCGTGCCTTTGACGAGTTGGAGATCTTCCGTGCAGAAAACCACCGTGCGCAGCGCGCCAAAGTAATCCGCCAGTTTTTTCACCGGCTGGCCGTCGAGCGTGAGCTTTCGTTCGCGCAACGCCCAATACATTTTAATCTCATGGTCGCCCTGCCCCACCACGTTGCCGCCGACGAAATAGCCTTTTGCGCCATGCCGGACCATTTGTGCGCCGCCGACGCCGCGAAAGGAACGCAGTGTGGCCATGAGATAAACCGCCTCGAGGATGTTCGTCTTGCCCTGCGCGTTATCGCCGAGCAGCAGATGGAAGCCCGGGGAAAAGTCCACGTCCAACCGCGCGTAGTTGCGGAAGTCTCGGAGTCGCAGATGGGCCAGATGCACGCGGAGAAAATAGGAGCGCGGACGGCTCATCCGCGAGTTAATTCAGTTGGAGTTCAAGCTTTAGCTTATTTTGGAGATGCAGGCTAAAGCCTGAACTCCATCATTGCGCCGGGAAACTCCACCCTAAACGGGTTATCGTCGCTTGATTTTACGAAGTCCGGCGCGAACACCGACATGGATTTTCCGCCGCAAGCCCGCGATCCTGGCGCCGGGCATTTCGCGCTGCAGCAGATATTTCACATGCGGCAACGGCGAACGGGCGAGGTCTTCCGGCGTGGTATTTTTTCCGGTCACGCCCGGAACCAGATCCAGGCCGGCGTGATGGAACAGCCGCTTCACAAACGCCGAGCAATAGACCGAGCGTTCGCGCGCCAGAATATTTTCCTGCGCGCGCAGTTCCGGTTTCTTCAAGGCGATAAGCGTGCCGATGAGTTCACGCAGCGAATAGCGCTCGCGGTTGGCGACGAGTTCCAGACCTTCGCGCAACAATGTGGCGACCTGCGTTTCATCCAATCCAAAATCCAACACCGCGAGCGACGGAAACATTTTCTCATCGAAATATTTGGCTGCGCGATTTTCCTGCGCGCCGAGCTGGATGTTCTTCCTGAGAATCTGGAGGTCCGATTCGATGACCCAAAGGTGACCGTCGAGGCGCGGGCCTTGAAACAGAAACGCGTGCGACCAATCGCTCCAGCGGCCGGCGTCATCGAGGTGGCGTTGCGCGCGGCGGATGGCGATGTCCACGCGCGTCGCGCCCCCACACAAACCCACTCGCCCCGGCTGCGCGTGGCGCTCGATAAATTCACGATTCGACAGACCGGTGACAACGATGGTTTGGGTTTCCATGGTAAAATTATTTTTCCGGCAGCAATGAAATGTGCGTCGGCTCGTCGCGTTTGCAGGTAAGCCAGCCGTCTTGCTCGTGCAACTCAACCACCTGGATGGAACTGCGGCGCTGCTCGGTGGTGTCTTTTTTCGCATCCGGCCCGCGGCGGCCCGGGTGCGTAAAGTAAAACAAGAACGCCCGGTCGCCGCTCACCACCACGTCGGGATGGCCGCCCATGACTTGATCATCTTCGCCTTTGCCGGGAACCACCAAAAGATTCACCGGCTGCTTGTCCCAGCGCAGCGCGTCGTCGGAACGAAAAACGCCCAGCCCCTTCCATTCATCAATCACGCACCAAAATTTGCCGTGCCAGCGGAAGGCTTTCGGGCCTTCGCCCCGGCTTTTGAACGCGAGGCCCTTGTCCGTCCAGTTCACGAGATCGGGGCTGTCGGCGAAGTGAATGGATTTGCCCGTGCGCTCGTCGTTATACCACATGCGCCACGAACCATCCGGCAATTGCAGCAGACTCGGGTCTATCACCCGGTCCGACGCGAGCACAAGTTTTCGTGGATTTTTCCAGTGAACCAAATCCGTGCTCGTGAGCTGCACGATGAAGCGCGGATGATTCCAATCTTGAAAAATTCCCGGCACGACGGTGAGAAACATCTGCCACGTGCCATCTGGCGCGCGGATGACATCTGGCGCCCACTGCGTGACGTTGGTTCCGCCGTATTCCACAGGCAGTTCCACCTGCGCCATGCCGACAAATTTCCAGTGTGCGCCGCCGTCCGCCGATTCCGCGATGCCGATGGGCGTGCCGTGAACCCACGCCACGCCGGACTGGCCCGGGACATTCGCACGGCGATCCGTGTAAAACATCCACCAGCGATTCACCTGCGGATTCCAGATCAGCGTCGGGTCCGCCGCGCCATCATAGACCGGATCGCGATACAGCGGCTTGGATGCGATTTGACCGGTGGTTTGACAACCGGACGCGGCCAGCGTCATCCAGCCAAGAATCAAAAGCCAGCCCGCGGATTTCATTTCAGAAGCAATACAAATTGATCTGCCAACAATCAAGCTGGAGAAAAATGGCGACAACAGACCTGATGCGCCGGCATCTGCCGGCGAGTCGGCGGGCGTTTTCAAAAATATGCCGGCTGGAAGCCAGCGCTCCAGTTTTAGATTCGTGTTCCTTTTCATTCGTGGTTTATTCCCGCAACGGAAAATGTTTACATGCCGGCATGGTTCCGTGCGTGATTTTTGAAGACGAACACCTGCTGGCGGTTCACAAGCCCGCCGGCTGGAACACGCACGCGCCGTCGCCTTACGCCGGTGAGGGCATCTACGACTGGCTGCGTCATCGCGAACCGCGCTGGGCGTCGCTGGCGATCATCCACCGGCTCGACAAGGAGACCAGCGGCCTCCTCGTCTTCGGCAAAACGCCGCTCGCCAACAAATCGCTCACAGAGCAATTCACCGCCCGCCAGGTCCATAAGAAATATCTCCTGCTCACGGATGGCACGGTTCCGAAAAAAGAAATCACCGTAAAGTCCGCCCTGCTCCGCCTCGGCGAGAAATATGCGAGCAGGCCCGGCGGTGAAATGGCGGAAACGAAATTCACGCCGGTCGCCGACGCCAAATTCGGCAATGGAAAATTGCAGATGATCCAAGCCGAGCCGCTGACCGGCCGCACGCACCAGATCCGCGTTCACGCCGCCGAAAGCGGATTTCCCATTCTCGGCGACACGCTTTACGGCGGCACGGCGTCATCGCGGGTTTACCTGCACGCCGGGGAAATTGAGTTCACGCATCCGGCCACGGGCCAGCCGGTGAAGTTTTCGGCGCCGGTGGATTTCGACCGCGAGCCGCGCCTCACCTTGCGCACGGCCATCATCGAACCGGAGGCGACCAATGCTTTTCGGCTGATTCACAGCGCGAGCGACGGCTGGCCGGGCTGGTTGGTGGAAAAGCTCGGCGACTTTTTACTCTCGCAAGCAGAAGCGCCCTTGAGTGCGGCACAGACGGAAGAACTGTCCCGGCTCGCAAAAATGTTTTCTTCACACGGGGCATATCACAAAATCCTTTCGCGCCACGTCCGCCAGTCCAAAACCTCCGACGCCTCGCCGCAATTGGTGTTCGGTGAAGCCGCGCCGGAACGGTTTGAGATTTTGGAAAACGGTCTCCGCTATGAGATGAGTTTTAACGAAGGTTATTCCGTCGGCCTGTTCTTCGATCAGCGCGACAACCGGCGACGATTGCTGACGCGCCACATCGCGGCGGACTATCAACTATCAACTTCTGCCTATCAACTTCTGAACTGTTTCGCCTACACCTGCGGCTTTTCCGTTTGCGCCGCCAAGACGGGCGCACGGACGACCAGCCTGGATCTCTCGAAAAAATATCTCGAATGGGGCAAACGCAACTTCGCGCTCAACGGACTCGACCCGGCGGAACACGATTTCATATACGGCGACACCTTCGACTGGCTGCGGCGGCTGGCGAAAAAGGGCCGCGCCTTCGACGTGATTGTGCTGGACCCGCCGACGTTTTCGCAGTCGAAGGAAACCGGCGTGTTTCGCGTGGAAAAAAACTTCGGCGACCTCGTGACCGCCGCCCTGCCCGTCCTCAAGGCGGGCGGGGTGTTACTCGCCTCGACGAACGCGGCGGACTGGGCGCCGGAGAAATTTCTCGCCAGCGTAGAGTCCGCCGTCCGCGCTGCGAAACGAAAGATCCTGAAACAACATTACGTCCCGCAGCCGACGGATTTTCCCATCAGCCGCGAGGAGCCGGCGTATTTGAAAACGGTGTGGGTGAAAATCAGTTAAAGCCGCCGGCCGAGTCAAATTATCCTTGAAAGCCGCCAAGCCCCGCGACAGCCTCCTCCCAATACCAACACGAATGAACTCGAAGCCATTTGCCCTGTTCCTGCTCCTGCTTGCAGGCTCCATCATGTTGATGGGTTGCCAAACGCATCGTTCATCCGCGCCTAAAACTGGCAGCGAAAAAAACACCTATGTGCTCGTGCATGGCGCATGGGGCGGCGGCTGGGATTGGCGGCCGGTGGATGATTTGCTTACGGCCGATGGCAACAAGGTTTTTCGCGTCTCACTCACCGGTCAAGGCGAGCGTTCCCATCTTGCCAACACCAACCTTGATCTCGACACGCACATCCAGGACGTCGTCAATGTCATCCTGTGGGAAAACCTGCATGACGTCGTGCTCGTCGGACACAGCTACGGCGGCATGGTCATCACGGGCGTGGCCGACCGCGTGACGGATCGCATCAAAAGCGTCATCTACCTCGACGCCCTGTTGCCGACAAACGGCGAAAGCGTGAACGCCGCCATCCCCGCTCGCGGCGGGGTCAACCAACAGGTCACCAACGGCTACATTTTGCCCGTGTGGGTCAAAGGCAATCCGCCGCCGCCACACGACGTTCCCATGCCGGCAAAATGTTTCAGTCAACCCATCGCCCTTACCAACCAGGCTGCCGCCGCGCGATTGCCCGCCACCTATATCCTGACCGTGGACACCGGGAAAACACCGGAACAGGATACGTTTTTTCCGTTTTATCAACGCGCCAAAACCCGCGGCTGGCCGACGTGGATCATGGAAGGCGACCATAATGTTCAGCGCTCGCATCGCGCGGAACTGGTGCGCCTGCTGGAACAGGCCGCGCAATGAAATTTCCGGAGCGGTGCCGACGAATGGACGGGCTCCCTCGATAAAATTCACGCTTTCGGCTTGGGCTTGATACCGGGGAAATATTTTTCAGAACAGTCGGGACAGAGGCTGTGGCTGAAGGTCGCATCGGTGTGTTCGACGATGTAGCTTTCCACCTGTTTCCAATAGCCACCGTCGTTGCGGATTTTTTTGCACCCCCCGCAAATCGGCAACATCCCGGAGAGCGTTTTAATATTGGCCGCCGCCGCCGCCAGTTCCGAGGACACACGCCGCAATTCCAGCGTTGTCATGACGAGCCGCGCGAGGCTCTCAAGGCAGGTGCGCTGCTTCGTGCTCAAGCGCCGCGGATGCCGGTCAATCACGCAAAGCGAGCCGAGCGCATGGCCATTCGCCGTCAACAGCGGCTGGCCAGCGTAGAAGCGGATGTTTGGATTACCCGTCACCAATGGATTATCGGCGAACCGCCCATCTTCACGCGCGTCCTCCACTTCCAGCATGTGGGACTGCAAAATGGTGTGGGCGCAGAAGGCCTGTTCACGCGGGGTTTCCGCACCGATCTCGCCGATGCGGGATTTGAACCATTGCCGCTCGCGGTCAATCAGCGACATGATTGCGATGGGTGCGCCACAGATGAACGCGGCGAGTTTGGTGATGTCGTCGAAGGCCTGCTCCGGAGCGGTGTCGAGAATGCGGTATTGCCGCAAGGCTTCAAGCCGAGCGGCTTCATTGTCAGGCAAGGGAGCTTGCATTCGTCGAAGTTGAATCAACTCTGGGGGAATGGCAAATGACAATTCCAATTCGGGCAGTGGGATTCCAATGCCATGCGTTTCACTTGAATTCCATCTGGGCCATATACAATGGCCGGACCAGTCACATATTTGTAACTTGCGAGCATTCCCGCCGCATCTCATCCTCACAAATGACTTTTATTCGTTTGATCGCCGCCGCTCCGACATGGATGTGGCTGACGCTGGTTTGCCTAAGTGCGCCAGCCGTCCACGCCGCCGACACACTGTCCGCCACCACCAACGCTCCGTTTGATTACGCCGAGCCCAGGGTGCTGACCGCCACGCTTTACGAAATGGGTTCGGACCGGAAGAAAATTCTCTTCACGTTCAAGCGCACCGCCACACGGGTTGGAGATACCGTCAACGTGGAACGTCAATTCGCCCACCCCGACGGCTCGGTGGCCGCCGTGGAAAACGCCCGCTATGACGGCGACCGGCTCGTCAGCTTTCAGATGAAGGAATTTCAAGCAAAGGTTTCCGGGGCCGTCGAGATCGCGCCCGACCCGAAAAAGCCGGGGCAGTCGCAACTCACCATTTGTTACGGTTCCGGCCTGGAACCGAAAAAAGGTGACACCCAAAGGCTTCAACCGGACACCGTGGTGGACGACACCGTGTATCCCTACATGCTGATGCACTGGGACGCCTTGATGCAGGGGGATTCCGTGAAATTCCGCTTCGTATCACTGGAATGGGAGCGCACATTCATGTTCCGCTTTGTGAAAACGGGCGAAACGCAGATGAACGGCCGGACGGTGGAACAAATCAAGATGGAACCCACCAATTATTTCGTGGCCCGGCTCGTGGACCCGCTGATCTTCAATGTCGAAAAGGACGCCCCCCACCATATCGTCTCCTATATCGGCCGCACCACGCCACGCATCAAAAAGGGCAATTCCTGGAAATATCTGGATGCGGAAACGGTTTTCGATTGGAAATAATCCTCCAGCAACTCCCGGCGCAAAATCAATCTTTGCTTTAGTTGGCGCTTCTGCTCAATTGGGCGGGCCCGTTGAATGAATCAGCGGACTTACTCAATTTCATTATGTTCGAAAAAATTGGAGTTGTTGGCGTCGGACGCATGGGCGCAAACATGGCGCGGCGCTTGAAGGAATGCGGGTTTCCCGTCGTGGCCGTGTTCGATGTGAATGCCGCCAGCGCCGCCGCGCTCGCGCAGGAACTCGGCTGCGTCGCAGCCACCGACCTCAAGCAAGTCACGCTGCTCAGCGACGTCATCCTCACCGTCGTCACTGATGACAAGGCGATGAAAGCGATTTTCACCGGCGGCCTGCTGGTGCGCGCGAAGGGAAAACTGTTCATCAATTGCGCCACCGTCACGCCCGCCATCCACGTCTGGGTGGAGCAAAAATGCACGGCCAAAGGCGCACAATCACTGGAAACGTGCATGGCCTCCAGCATCACGCAGGCGCGTCAAGGCACGCTTTACCTGATGTGTGGTGGCAAACCGGAGGCATTTGAACGCGCCAAGCCCGTTCTTGAAAAACTGGGCGAACCCGTCCGCCACATCGGCCCGGCGGGCCAGGCCGCGCAGGTCAAGGCACTCGTCAACATGGTGATGAACGCCAACACCGCCGCGCTCGCCGAAGGGCTGGGCCTAGGCGATGCGCTGGGACTGGATCTCACGATGTTGCGCGAAGTTTTTTCGCAGACCGGCGCGCGCTCCGGCGTGCTCCAGACGGACGGCGAGGACATGCAGAACCGCGATCACGCCTGTTTCTTTTCCGCCGTGCACGCCGCGAAAGATTCCGGCATCGCGCTCAAACTCGCCAAGGCGCAAGGTTTGAACCTCCCGCTCGCCGCCGCGACCAAGAAACAATACGACCGCATGATCGCGGACGGCCTGGGCGAACTCGATAAATCCGGCGTTGCCGAACTGACGTTCAAGGGGCGCCAGAAAAATCCTTCCTGACCAACCCGCCATCACCTCGCTGGCGGACAAACAGTTGCCACATTTTTAAAAATTTTGATGCGGCCACGGATTGCCGTTGCCGGAATCTGGGCTATAATCAATTGCGAACAAACTAATTATTTACGCACGTCCAATATGTCCAATTCATCCACAGTCATGAACCAACCACCCGAAAATGAAGTCGCCGCGTGGAAGGAGATCGTGCTCGAATATCAGAAGCCCTCGACATGGCGGGCGCTCTGGCAAGTCACCAACACACTCGTCCCGATTGCCGGCCTCTGGTATCTGATGTATCTGTGCCTGCCGATCTCTTGGTGGCTGGTCGTGCCGCTGGCTGTGCTGCTGGGCGCGTTCATGATCCGCATGTTCATCATTTTCCATGATTGCGGCCACGGCTCCTTTTTCAAATCCCCGGTCGCCAACGACGCGATGGGCTTCATCTCCGGCATCCTAACGTTCACGCCGTATTACCATTGGCGCTGGGAACACGCCATCCACCACTCGGCCGCCGGTGACCTCGACCGGCGCGGCACGGGCGACGTGTGGACGATGACGGTGCAGGAATATCTCGAAGCCTCGCGTTGGAAAAAGTTCTCTTACCGTCTGTCGCGGAATCCCTTTATCCTGTTTGTGATCGCGCCACTCTTTTTATTCGTGATCCTCCAGCGCTTCCCGTCGCTCAAGGCCAACGCGCGCGAGCGACATTCCGTTTATACCATGAACGTGGGCATCGCCTGCATGGTCGCGGGCCTGTGCTGGATCTTCGGTTGGGAGGCTTATCTGCTCATTCAACTGATCGCGCTGGTGGTCGCCGGCGGCGCGGGCGTGTGGCTGTTTTACGTGCAGCATCAATTTGAAGGCGTCTATTGGGAACGCGGCGACGACTGGAGTTTCACCGACGCCGCGCTCAAGGGCAGCTCCTTCTACAAGCTCCCGCGCATCCTGCAATGGTTTTCCGGCAACATTGGCTACCACCACATCCATCACCTGAGCTCGCGCATTCCGAACTACAACTTGGAGCGATGCCACCGCGCCCATCCGCTGTTCCAGGAAGTCAAACCGATCACCTTCTTTTCCAGTTTCAAATCCCTGACCTTCCGGCTCTGGGATGAGCAGAACCGCAAACTGGTCGGTTACCGCCACCTGCGCACCGTGCGAAAGCACGCGCACGCCCGCGCTTCAAATCGCTAAGAGCAGCCGCTTGATTTCCTTGAGCCGCGCCTTGGCCTCTTTTTTCGTGAGGCGCGGAAACTTGCCGCCGAGCTGAATAAAATCGCCGCGCCGCGTGATTTTCAGCTTGTCGTCCTCGACCTCGATGGACGTCACACCCTTTTCGCTCGCGAGAATTTTCAATTCGGCAACCGCCAGCAATAATTCCACCGGCGGCGGTAGCGGGCCGAACCGGTCGCGTAATTCCTTCTGCAACGCGTCGAGTAACGGCTTTTCGTTCGCCTGCGCCAGCTTGCGATAAATCTCAATGCGATGATGCGGCTCGGTGACGTAGTTGTGAGGAAGCGCGGCATGGTGGGGCGAGCGTCCTCGCGAGTCGCTTGAACCGGCGGCATCCGGCTCGTCAGGAGCCTCGCCCCACCGGCTGCTGTCGCTGGCGGCATTCAACTCCAGGAAATCCAGCGCCACGCGCACTTCGACGCGCGGCTTTACCTTCTCGCCTTTCAACGTGCCGACGCTTTGCTTGAGCAACTGGCAGTAGAGGTCAAAGCCCACGGCCGTGATATGACCGCTTTGTTCAGCACCCAGTAAGTTACCCGCGCCACGAATCTCCAAGTCGCGCATGGCGATCTTGAAGCCGCTGCCGAGCGAGGCGTATTGCTTCATCGCGCTGATGCGCTTGCGCACATCCGTAAGCAGGCGCGCATGACGCGGCAGCAGCAGATATGCGTAAGCCTGATGCTTGTAGCGCCCGACGCGACCGCGCAATTGATACAACTCGCTCAACCCAAAACGATCGGCGCGGTCAATGATGATGGTGTTCGCGTTTGGAATATCCAGTCCACTCTCGATGATCGTCGTCGAAAGCAAGACGTCTGCCTCGCCGTTGACGAACCGCGTCATGACTTCTTCGAGATCGTCCGCGTTCATCTGGCCGTGGCCGACCACGATGCGCGCGGCGGGAACGAGTGATTGCAATTTCGCGCGCACGGTTTCAATCGTCGTCACGCGGTTGTGCAGAAAGAAAACCTGTCCACCGCGATTCATCTCACGTTGTATGGCATCGCGGATGACACGTTCGTCGTAAGCCGTGGCAATCGTCTCAACCGGCAGCCGATCGTGCGGCGGCGTCTGGATCGTGCTCATGTCGCGCGCGCCGGTGAGCGCGAGGTAAAGCGTGCGCGGAATCGGCGTGGCGCTCAACGTCAGCACATCCACCAGCGTGCGCAGTCGCTTGAACTTTTCCTTGTGCAGCACGCCGAAGCGCTGTTCCTCGTCAATGACCACCAGGCCAAGTTCCTTGAACGCGATGTCGTCCTGCACCAGCCGGTGCGTGCCGATGACGATGTCCACCGCGCCCGCCGCGAGATCGCGGATGATGCGATCCTGCTCGCGCCGCGTGCGGTAGCGCGAGAGGACTTCAACGCGGATGGGATAATCCGCCATGCGCTCGCGGAAATTATTAAAATGCTGCTGCGCCAACACGGTCGTCGGCACGAGGATGGCGACCTGTTTGCCATCCATCACCGCCTTGAACGCGGCGCGGATGGCGACTTCGGTTTTGCCAAAGCCCACATCGCCGCAGATCAATCGGTCCATCGGTTTGGGACGTTCCATGTCGGCCTTGGTCGCGGCGATGGCGGTGACTTGATCCGGCGTTTCCTCGTAGATGAATGCGCTCTCGAATTCCCGCTGCCATTGCGTGTCCGGCTTGCACGCGTAACCGGCCTGCGATTCGCGCACGGCCTGAATGCGCAGCATTTCGGCGGCGACATCGCGCACGGCTTTTTCCGTTTGCTCCTTCGCTTTAGCCCAACGCGTGCCGCCGAGCGTATTCAGAGGCGGACTGACCTTGCCCACGCCGATGTATTTGCTGACGAGATGCGCCTCGCTGACGGGGACGTAAAGCTTCGGCGATTCGTTGACGGAATCCGCCGTGGCGTATTCGATGACGAGGCATTCGGTGCCGGTGGCGGGCTGATATTGGCTGGTGGATAAACCGTGTCCGCGCAAGCCTCCGCCCGTCGGCATGTTTTTAAGACCGAGGTAACGGCCGATCCCGTGCTGGAGATGAACGACAAGATCGCCTTCCTCCAAATCGGCGAAATCAATTTCCATCGCTGAACGAACGGCGTTGGCGTGCGGCGACTTGAGCCTGCGGGCGCGCTGGATTTTGTAGCGGCCAAAAATTTCCGCGTCCGTGATGACGACGAGTTTCGCCGATTCGCAGATGAAGCCCCGGGCGAGTGAGCCAATTCGGGTCTGGGGTCTGGGGTCTAGGGTCTGGGGTTGCGTGGCGCGCGCGTCTTTTCCCAGATCCGAGACGCCAGACCCCAGACCCAATTCCGTCCAGATTTCCTCGAAGCGCTGGCGCTCGCCGTCGTTGTTGCAAAACACATGGACGGCGTAGTCCTGCCGGAGCCAGCGGTGAAGCTGTTGGAAGAATTCCCGGCGCTGCGCCTCGGCGATCTGCGGTTCCGGCGCCCGCTCCGCCAGCGGACGGAAAGCGTCGAGGGACGTGAAGCCTAAACTGGTGGGGCGAGCGTCCTCGCGAGCCGCTGATGCCAACGATTCACCACCTTTCAAAGACGGTTCGTCAGAAGCCTCGCCCCACCGGCTTTCGGCCTGATGTTCTTCCTCGTTTAATTCGATCGAAGTAAATTTGCGCCGGGTTAAGTTCTTCAGAAAATCCGGCCACGAGAGGAAGAACGGATCGGCTTTCGGCACTTGCTGTTCGTAAGCATCGGCGTGAACGGCCAGCGCCTCCGGTTCGCACAAAAGGAAAATGGTTTCGCTCGGCAAATAATCAAGCAGCGTGGCCAAGGGAGAATTCGGGTGGGCGTCGAGGGTTTGGGCCAGTTGCTTGAGAATTCCCAGTTCGCCCGCCGGCGGCAAGACGACGGCGCTGATTTCTCCACGCGAAACTTGCGTGAGCGGGTCGAACTCGCGCAGCGATTCTAGTTCGTCGCCAAAAAACTCCAGGCGCACGGGCCACGGACTGGTCGGCGGAAAAATATCCACGATGCCGCCGCGCATGGCGATTTCGCCCTTCTGCGTGACCTGTGCCTCCGGCTCGTAACCTTGTTCCTCCAGAAATTCGATGAGATCGAGCGGCGCCATTTTATCCCCACGATTCAATCGGCGCGTGCGGCTTTTCAGGTCCGTCGGCGAGAAAGTTTTTTGGAGAAGTGCCGTGACGCTCGTCACCACGAGTTCGGGACTGGATGCTGGCGTCTGGGGTCTGGAGGCCAACAGCTCGACTAACGTTTGCAGGCGGTCGCTAATGACGTCAGCGTGCGGCAGCTTGCCTTCGTGCGGCAGAATTTCCCAAGCGGGATAAAATTGGGTCTGGGGTCTGGGGTCTGGGGTCTGGGATTGAGCGGCGCGAGTTTCCTTCCCCAGATCCGAGACGCCAGCCCCCATCCCCAACCATGTTTCCAGATCCTGTTGGCAACTTTCCTGTGTCTTCAGGTTTTCGGTGACGATGACGATGGGCCGCTGCGGAAATAATCGTTGCAACAACGCCCCGAAAAACGGCTGGGCGGACACGGTCACACCGGAAAAAGTCAGCGCTCCGCCAGTCTCCAGTCGCCGGGCAAGGGCTTGCACGGCGGGAGTCTGCGCGAGGTCAGCGAACAGATTGCTCGTCGCCTTTGCTGGTGAATCCTGCGGCAAGCGCGGGCAAGTTCGCAGTTGGCGGGGAAGGCGTCAACTGCGTTGCGAAGCAAATTATTTTGCCGGTGCGGATTTGACCTCACCGCGCCAGCCCGCGGCGAGGAATAGTTCCGTGTCCTCAATAAACGGGCCGGCGACGGCAGGATTCTGCACCCGGGCGAATTGCGTGCTCTGCTCACCGATCAAATGCGCGACTTGCGAAACCCAGACGGTCGTGTAGGGGACTTCGGACCAACCCCAGCGCGGAGACGGTGCGGGCGGCAGCGTGGCTGCGGCAGTGGTTCCCGGTTCCGGCACATCCATCCAACCTTTTAACGAGAGAATCCAAACCCGGTTTCCCGACTGGAGCGCGGTGGAAATTTTTTGCAGCACTGGCAAAATGGCGTTGGTGTTTTGCAACTGCGCCTTGACCAGATCAAACCGGTGCGTTGCATGGTCGGCCAGCGGCGGCAAAGTGTCCCAGGCAACGCGGTTCTCCAAATAATGCCCAAACGTGATGCCGCAAAACCAAGGCACGACGACAACATAATCACCCGGCGCAACGTAAGGTTTCATGTGTTGTGTCCAGAGGTCCACATTGGTAAAGCGGTAAGCCAACAGGCGGGTTGTGGCGGGAACCGCCAGCACCGTGCTGGCAAAAAAAAAGGCCATCAAGGCGAGCCGTAGCCGGTGATTCCAGAATGGCCAGGTGAAATCCAGACATGTCACAGTCACAGCCATGAGCGGCAAAAAATACCAGGCTTGCGAGGGAAACGCGGCAAGCCAGAGAAAAATAAAAAATCCGACAAATGAGGCGGTCACGGTCGCCGCCGCAAAAAGCACGAGTTCGTTCCGGGATATTTCTCCAGCAGTGGCGCCGGCGACAGCATGTCTCCGGCGCAAAGCCAGCCATCCGTGAGCGAGCAAACCAATGCCGAGCGCCGCCCAGATCCATGTATATTGGGCCGCCGGAAAGCCAAACAAATCAGTGAACCCTGCGAGCAAACGGGGCAGCTTCAACCCCGTCCGCAACGTCGCCGAGTCCGCCTGCGTAACAATGAAATTTGGCACATAGGGCAGCAACGACAACGCCGCCACGGCACCCGCCGAAAACACCTGAACCACGGCGGGCCAGTTTCTGCGGCCAGCACAGACCAGCATCGTGCCCACGCAAACCGCGCCGACCAGAATAGCATTGTGATAGAGGGTTTGGACGCTCAACACGCTGGTGACCGCCAGCCAAACCACCCGACTCCAGCAGGGTCGTTGTAGAAAATAGGCCCCGCAAAAAACCACCAGCACGATGAACAAGCATCCCAGTCCGTAGGCCCGCAACGAATCCCCAAAGATGATCAAGGTGCTGTTCAATCCGAACAACGCCAGTCCCAACAGCGGCGGTGCGCGGTTAATTTTCCAACTGGCCAAACCCAGCGCGGCGAGGATGCCCAACCCGATTGCCAGACCCAGCCAGCGCAGACTGGCCTCTCCCCAGCCCAAGTCCAGCCAGCCATGGATCAGCAGCGGCATGAGCAGCGGAAACGAATCTTTTTGCATTTCACCAAACGAGCTGCGGCTGGAAAGATTCAGAAGGTTCACCTCATCACGCCAAAAACCACCCGCATGGCTTAGGAAATAAAAATGCAGCCCCGCGGCCAGCGCAGCGACCAACAAGGTAACCAACCAGACCGGCGACTTGCGCAAAAAAATCATACCTGCGCATTGGACGACATTGAAAAGGCCAACTCAATCCAATTTGGCATGGCCCGGTCCGAAAAATTCCGGCCTACATTTTTTGACACCGCGAGTGTTTGGGTTTGACCGCCACCGGAACCCGCGCACAATTCCATCCGCATGACCGCGACGGATTACTGGATAATGCTCCCGTTCGGGCTGTTGCTCGGCGCAATGGCCGTGGCGCCGATTTTCGCGCCGCAATGGTGGCTGCGGCACTATGCCAAGGTCGCGCTCGGCCTCGGCGCGGTGACCGCCGGCTATTATTTGTTTGCGAAGCATGATACGCACAGCCTGCTCGAAGTCGGGCATGAATACGTCAGCTTCATCGCGCTGGTGGGCTCGCTGTTCGTCGTGGCGGGCGGCATCCACATCGGCATCAAAGGCGAGGCCACGCCATTGACGAACGTCATCTATCTGCTCGTCGGCGCCATCATCGCCAATGTCCTGGGCACCACGGGTGCGGCGATGCTGCTGATCCGGCCGTGGATTCGGATGAATAAATACCGCATCACGGCGCATCACATCGTGTTCTTCATCTTCATCGTGGCAAACGTGGGCGGCTGCCTCACGCCGATCGGCGACCCGCCGTTGTTTCTCGGATTTTTGCAGGGCATCCCATTCTGGTGGGTGACAACGCATTGCTGGCCCATGTGGCTGCTCGGCGTCGGCCTGTTGCTGGGCATCTTCTATCTGGTGGACCGGAAAAATTTCCTCCGCGCGCCGCGTGAGGTGCGGGAAAAAGAAACTGAGCACAAAACGTGGAGCTTCGAAGGGTTGCCGAATTTATTCTTCCTCGCCGTAATCCTCGGCGCGGTGTTCATTGAGAAACCGCTGTTCCTGCGCGAAGGCTTGATGATCGCGGCGGCAGCGGGTTCGTATTTCGCCACCAAAAAATCCGTCCACGCGGCGAACGACTTCAATTTCCATCCGATCCAGGAAGTGGCCATTCTCTTCGCCGGCATTTTCACCACCATGATCCCGGCTTTAGCCTGGCTGGCGCACGGCAGCCAGTCCCTGCTCGGTGAAAATCCCGGGCCCGGCATTTTCTACTGGAGCACCGGCGTGCTCTCCAGCGCGCTGGACAATGCGCCAACCTATCTCGGTTTCCTGACCGCGTTGCACGGCACGGCCAGCGCGGAGGATCTCCCCAGCCTGCTCGTCACCCACACGCTGCACGTTTTGGCCATCAGCATCGGCGCGGTTTTTTTCGGCGCGGCCACCTACATCGGCAACGGCCCGAATTTCATGGTCAAGGCCATCGCCGAACAAAACGGCGTGCGGATGCCGTCGTTCATGGAATTTGTCCTGAAATTCTCCCTGCCCTTCCTGCTGCCGGTGCTGGCGATCATCTGGCTGCTTTTTTTCCGGGGTTGAATTTCGGCAAAAAACTTGGAACAATCCGCCCCGTCGGTCATCCAACCAGGGCGATTAGCGGTCTTGGAAATTCAACGTGCGCACTCTTTACAACATCCTGTTTCTGATATTTTTTGCGGTGTCGTCGCCCTATTATTTCTGGCGCATGAAACGGCGCGGCGGCTGGCGGCATAACTTCGGCCAGCGGTTCGCGCTTTACGACGCGGCCTTAAAACAAGCCCTGACGAACCGCCACGTCATCTGGATCCACGCGGTCAGCGTCGGCGAGGTCAACCTCTGCACCCAGATCATCCAGGCGCTGGAACCGCGCGTGCCGAACGCCAAGTTCGTCGTGTCCTGCACCACCACCACCGGCATGGCCGAACTCAAGCGCCGCCTCCCGACGCGCGTCAGCAAAATTTATTACCCCGTGGACCGCCGCAAATTCGTCCGGCGCGCGCTGGCCACCGTCAATCCGCAGGCGGTCATCCTCGTCGAGGCGGAAATCTGGCCGAATTTCATCTGGCGCGTGCGCGACCTGCAAATCCCGCTCATCCTCGCAAACGCGCGCCTGTCCGACCGCTCGTTTCCGCGCTACAAAAAATTTCGCTTCCTGTTCCGGCCGTTGTTTGGCGCGTTCACCGGCGTCGGCTGTCAGAACGAGGAAGACGCGCGGCGGCTGCGCGAAGTGGGCTGCCAGCCGGAAGCGGTGCGCGTGGTGGGCAACCTCAAGTTCGATGCGGCCAAGTTCACCGAGCAGCGGACGCTCGACGTGCGCGGGATGCTGCGGCAGATCGGCGTGCCGGATGATGCGTTGATCCTCGTGGCCGGCAGCACGCACGACGGCGAAGAGCTTTTGCTGACAGAAATGGCGCGGCGGTTGCGCGAGAAATTTCCGAAGCTGTTCCTGATCCTGGTGCCGCGCCATTTCGAGCGCTGCCCGGAACTCGCCCAGAAACTGCGGGCGCGCGGCGTGCAGTTCATGCTCCGCAGCGAGATTTTTTCCAGCACCAAGGTGGAGCCGGGCGCGCTGGACTGCCTGCTCGTGAATACGACGGGCGAATTGAAATTTTTCTACGAACCGGCCACGGTGGTGTTCGTCGGCAAGAGCCTGACGGCGATTGGAGGACAAAATCCGATTGAGCCGGGCGCGCAAGGCAAAGCCATCGTCTTCGGGCCAAACATGCAAAACTTCACCGACATCACCCGCGCCTTCCTGCGCCGCAACGCCGCCGTGCAGGTGAAAAGCCCGGAAGCGCTGGAGGTTGCGATCGGCGAATTGCTCGCGGATGCGGAACGCCGCGCCGCGCTGGGCCGCGCCGCGCTGGAAGTGGTCGCGGAAAATCTCGGCGCGGTGGAGCGGACCGTGGAGATGATTTTGCCGCAGTTAGAACGCCGGGGCATTTTTGTCCACGAGAAAAAGTAAGGATTGGACGTTTCGCCGCTTGACGTAGCCGCCGCCGCTTTTCATATTCGCGCCGTCCCCGAAATTTTTTCGGAGCATTGGCGCAAGTATGTCAAAAACCAAGTCCCGCAAAGAGCCGTCCATCACCACCGACGCGAAGCCTTCCGTCCCCGCCCCGCTCCCGGCACCCGCGATCACCACCACGGGCTTGGAACTGGCCGAAAAGATCAAGGAACTCGTCCTGCTCGCGAAGGAACAGGGCAACCTGACTTTCAACGACATCAGCGACGTGCTGCCGGAGCAGAATTCCACGCCGGAACAGCTGGACGAAGTCCTGGCCAAGCTGCGCGAGCTGGAGATCGAGATCGTGGACCCGGCGGAGGTGGACACGGTCAAGGCCGCCGAGGAAGAGGAAGTCGAGTCGCGGCACATGGACGCTTTGGACGATCCGGTGCGGATGTATCTCAAGCAGATGGGCGCGGTGCCGTTGCTGACACGCGAGCAGGAGGTGGAGATTTCCAAGCGCATCGAGCAGGCGGAAAACGAGCTGCGCGCGGTGGTTTATAGTTTTGGGTTTGCCGGCAAGGAACACATTGCGCTCGCGGAAAAACTGCTGGCCGACCCGCCGCGCGAACGCTTTGACCGCGTGGTGCAGGATAAAAAGGTGGCCAGCCGCGACACCCACTTGAAGCTGCTGCAGAAGCTGGTCGTCCGCGTGCGGGAAATGGATGCGGAGGTGGACCGGCATTTCAACGCCTGGCGCGACGCGCACCAGAACGCCAAGCGGAACCGCGAGCATGATGAGTTTCTAAAGTCCGACAAAAAACTTCAGGCGAGCTTCCCCAAATTCTGCTTCAAGCAAAAGGTCGTCGAGGAAATCGCGCTGGTGGCGGAAAACATCCACGACAAACTGCAATACAGCCTGCGGGCGCTGGCCGACGCGCAGATGCAGCGGGAATCCCTGCCGCAAAAGCATCTGGTCGAGGCGGAGGAACACAAAATTCGCGCGCTGGAAGAATTCGTGCGGATGCCAGGCGAGGATTTTCTGCATTCGTTCGACCATTTGCGCGAGGCGGCGGCGCAGGCGTTGCAGGCGAAGACGGAGATGGTGGAAGCCAACCTGCGCCTCGTCATCTCAATCGCCAAGAAATACACGAACCGCGGGCTGTCGTTCCTGGACTTGATCCAGGAGGGCAACATCGGCCTGATGAAGGCGGTGGAAAAATTTGAATACAAGCGCGGCTACAAGTTCTCGACCTATGCGACGTGGTGGATCCGGCAGGCGATCACGCGCAGCATTGCGGACCAGGCGCGCACCATCCGCATCCCGGTGCACATGATCGAGATCATCAACAAGCTGCTGCGGGCGCAGAAGAAGCTGTTGCAGGAACTGGGCCGCGAAGCCACACCGGAAGAAATCGCAGAGGACATGCAGTTACCAGTGTTCCGCGTGCGTTCGGTTTTGAAGATGGCGCAGCAGCCGGTGTCATTGCAGACGCCGGTGGGCGATGGCGACGAGGCGAGCTTCGGCGATTTCATCGAGGACAAGGCGGCGGAAAATCCGCTGGATATCACGAGCTTCAGCCTGTTGAAGGACCGGATGAGCGACGTGCTGTGCAGCCTGACCGAACGCGAACGGCAGGTGCTGGAGCTACGCTTCGGCCTCGGCGACGGCAACGCGCGGACGCTCGAGGAAGTCGGCCAGCAATTCCGCGTGACGCGCGAGCGCATCCGCCAGATCGAGGCCAAGGCGCTGCGCAAGATGCGCCATCCGACGCGGCTGAAACAGTTGAACGGGTTTCTGGAGATGGAAAATTTGAAGGTGGGCTGACACACAAAAGTCGCTTGCCATCCGCAGGTTAAGGTTGGAAGATAGGCTGGTCTTGGGTTGCCGGAGGGGTTCCGGTAAAACACGGCACGCAAATCATCCGAACCATGAAACACATATTTAAGGGATTCTCTACTGTCATTCTGGGCGCCACGCTCCTGCTGGTCTTGAATGCAACCACAGCCTTTGCACAAGACACCACCAAGCCGACGTTGAGCATCACGAGCCCGGTCAAGTCCGGCCTGCTCTGGAGCAACGCGGTGTTCACCGTTCAAGGCACGGCCGCGGACAATGCCGGTGTTTCCAATGTGGTCTGCTCGCTGAATGAGTCTGAGGTGACCAATGTCGTGACGGCCAACGGCTGGGCGAATTGGTCGGCGGAACTCAATTTGATTCCCGGCACCAACACCATTGCCGCCTACGCCGTTGACTTGAACGGCAACCGTTCCGCGACGAACACAACGAGGCTGGTTTATTACCTGACCGACGTGCTGACCGTGCGGACGAACGGGAACCTCAAAGTCACCATCAAGCCGGCCTATGACGGCGCCCGGCTGCAGCTCGGGGTGAATTACACCATCACCGCCAATTCGTCGGGCGGCACGGGTTTCGGGCTGGTCAACTGGACAGATGGCGACGGCCACATCCTCACCAATAAACCCACCTTGAAATTCCTGATGGCGTCGAACCTCGTTCTAACGGCCAATCTGGGCGACAATGGCAAACCGGCGGTGCGGGTGTTGAGCACCTCGACAAATGCCGCCGGTGATTTCAATGTGCTGGTGCTGAACGGCACGGCCACGGACAACGTCGGCGTATCCAACGTGTTTTACCGCATGGGCAATGGCTTCTGGCAGTCGGCTCCCACTTCCAATAACTGGGCAAGTTGGAGCGCGACCGTGAATTTAAACCCCGGCTCAAATATCTTTTATGTTTATGCCGTGGATACCAATTTAAATTCTTCACCAATTACTCCGGTCAACATCTTCAACACTACGACGCCGGCTACTCTATCCGGATTGCAAGCAACCGTGGCACCAGACGGCGGCGCTTCCTTCCAGATCGCCTTCGGCAAAAAAACTTTCAGCCAGGCCGCCAGCAAAGGCGACACGAACAACGTCAACGGCGTCGGCAGCTACACCTACGCCAAGGGCTCCGATGGCGCTTATGCCAACTTGAAAATCAAATATACCGGCCCGCCGTCAGCCGCCAACGAAGGCAGCCAGACGCTCGGACTCTATTTCACGGACCGTCAGACCGCTTATTTCACCACCACCAAACTGGTGCCCACCACCGTGACCACCATCGTTACCAACGATTTGAACGAGGTCAGCACCAATTCGTATGACACCAACGTGCTCACCACGATCAACGGCTACTTGTATTTTTCGCCGGCACCTAAATTCGCCCCAAAAAAAATCATCAACCAGTCCCTGATCTCCGTCGGCAGTGACGTGGATTCGGGTTACGGCACGCTCTTCCAGAAAAAGACCTTCGCCACCTATCCGCTGCTCGCCGCCGGCACCAACACCGGCAAATACACCTACACCCTTTACAGCCCGATGAGCGCGTTGATTAAATTGACGAACACCAACGGCACCGATTTCCTCATCGCCACGTTTGGCGGCACGAATTACGGCGGGTATTATTCGGAAAGCCTCACCGCGACCGGCGCGACCAACGGCACGGATAACGGCCATTTCATTTTCGCCTCCCAAACGCCCGGCGGCAATGCCCCGCTCGCGTTGACCAACCGCAATCTCCACATCTTCGCCAACGACGGCGATTTCAATGTGCAATTCGGCAGCAGCACCTACAGTCAGGATTCGGCGACCACCAACTATGACAACGCCGTCGGCGATTACACCTACGCCTGGGTCAATACCAGCGTCGGCCTGCTGAACCTTACCGCCACGGAACCACCGCCGCTCGCGGGCAACAGCAGCAACGCCCGCCTCATCTTCGTCGCCGGCAACGCCGGCATATTCACGAACAGCGATGGCACCTTCAGCACCTTCGCGATGACCAGCATCACGAACCTCGCGCCGGCCAGCATTGATAACACCACCTTGACCATCACGGA
>Ga0207702_10000286_pt1 | contig 58533 bp, 45 predicted proteins | sample KBSCornC62_FD_184302 | JGI IMG/M metagenome (GOLD analysis project Ga0207702, IMG submission 184302) | Corn rhizosphere microbial communities from Kellogg Biological Station, Michigan, USA - KBS Corn C6-2 (SPAdes) (version 2) | ecosystem: Host-associated > Plants > Roots > Rhizosphere > Soil ...
ACCGAACGTCTGGACCGAATGAAAGGAAAGCTGCGAGTCGCGCTGAAAAACAACGGCGTCACGGGCGCGGCTTCGGAGAGCATTCTGACTTCGCTGGCTTCGTTTGCCTTGTATGGTTTTCCGGAGAGCCATGCGATTTCGTTCGCACTGATCTCGTATGCCAGCGCGTGGCTGAAGGTACACCGTCCTGCCGTGTTCTACGCCGCCTTGATCAACAATCAGCCAATGGGATTCTACTCGGTCGCGAGCCTGATTCAGGACGGGCGGAGGCACGGCTTGAGGTTCCTCCCTCCGTGTGTGCAGCGGTCGGATGAGCAATCACGGGTTGACGCTGATGATACCGTGCGGCTCGGGCTCGGCACGGTGCAGGGTGTCAAGGCAACGGCGGTGCAGGCGGCGGTCGCAGCGCGGAGGAGCGCACCGTTTGGGTCGCTCGCGGACTTCTTGCGACGAACGGATTTCAATCCGAAGGAGCGGCGAGCGCTCGCGATGGCCGGTGCGCTGAACGTGCTGGCGGAACACCGCCGCGCCGCGTTGTGGGGTGTCGAGGAGATGGGCACGTCCGACGAACTGTTCAACCATGCGACAGACGCTGACGAAGTGACGCTTTCCCCACTTGAGAGAATGACGCACTTGGAACGATTACGTGCCGATTATCAAACGCTCGGACTTACAGTGGGGCCACATCCGATGAGCATAATTCGAAAGTTGCTCCCCGATGTATGGCCGGCGGGAGAGTTGAAACAGGGGAGACCCGGAGACCGCGTGAAGATTGCGGGCGCCGTGAGTTGTCGGCAACGGCCGGGCACCGCCAAAGGGTTTGTTTTCATCACGCTCGAAGACGAATCTGGTCACGCGAATGCGATTGTGCGGCCGCAATTATTCGAGTCGGCGCGACTCGTAATAAATTTGGAGCCGGCGCTTGTGATTACGGGGCGGCTTCAGAACGAAAGCGGAGTCATTCACGTGATGGCGGAAGAGGTCGTCGCATTGCCCGCCTTGGGGCTGCCCTCTGCGCATAGCCACGACTATCACTAAGCCGTCGATGTCGCGTTCGCAGCCTGCGGATGAAAGCGATCCCGTCGAATGGTCGCGCTCGGGCGTCGAATAGGCAGTCCCGGCTGCTCGCGCTCGAAGAATTCCGGCGCAGCCGGCGTCGGGGTGTCTCCGCTGGAATGGGGAGGGCGAGACTCAGACTCGAACGCGAGGAAAGGCGTTTCGCCGGCAGGAAGGCCGTGACAATGAGCCGGCGGCAGTCGTTGATGGCAGACCTCTGGCTACGCAAGCTCCGCGATGAACATTTTGGCCATATGCTGGAGCGCGTTCAAAACTGGCGCGGGAGCTGTCGCAATCGGCGCCGCCCCGGTCACCATTTGAAGGCGCAATGCTGCGACCGTGGCCTCCCGCGATACATGCTGGAAACCGCTCACGGGAGATGTTCGTTGGTCGAAATCTTGATGATAAGCTACAATCCCAGTTAAACTAGGCGTTCCTGAGTTTTGATCGAGCGTAACGACGAACGGATCTATATCGTAAACCTTGTCGCGCTGGCGGCCAGTCTGATCGATCCTAAAAGGACAGATAACCATCCAATCGCGTTGATTGGTGTTGTCGCCGGATACCGCGACCGTAACGGAGATGCATTTCGCAAGGTAACTGGGTGGATAGAACGCGGAGAGGGACGATACCGGAAAATTCGACACATCGTAGCACACCACGGAGTTCGCCTGCACGTTTTCAAACAGATTCGTGAGAGCCTCTTCGTGGCCGGTAATAAATTTAAGGGGCATGGGCTTTTCGATTAGGGCAATCAGGTGGTCGGCGATTTCATAACGGGCGCCGGCATTCCGACGCGGGCCGTGAGTGAGCAAATCTCTTCGGCGAGTTTCAACGGCACTTTTGCGCCGATCGTGACTGAAAGCCCGGCCATATGAGCCAGCTCCCACCGGATGCCTGAGACGGTGGCATCAATTGGAAGGTTCGGTGGTTCGACTATCGCTTCCAAACGCACTTCAGCCTCCACGGAATAGCGCTGATCTTTGTGAGCTGTTGCATAGAAGGAAGGCACCACTGGAATCGCGCTGCTACCGTCGGTGTATACGGGCGTTTTCAATTGAACGGTGGTTCGTCCACCAGGCAACTCGGGGACCGCGCGGGGCCGAGGAGGAAACTCAAAACCTCCAGGCCACTCGTACCCGACAATCTGTTTGAGGGATTCAATCGACACTCGAAGTTCGCAGCGCAGTCCGTCTTCGCCGTATTTCTCACGCATATGTCCATCGGGTTCATGAGTCCAACACATGATAAACGTTCGCGGACGCAGAGCCGCAATCGCGTTAGCCTGACTAACTAGGAACTTTGGGGAAATATCCAAAGTTCGTTCCAGTTCTCCGACATGCGGGTTCGCAAAGGATTGTTCTGGAAGTTTTCCATCTGCGGTATCGCTCTGCGCGTCGAGTCGGGTGAGAAAAAACGCCCGTGTCGTCAGTATAGTGACGAGATGCTCGCCCTTGATAAAATGTGATAGCAGTGCCGAACCGTCTGCGTGAAACAACATGCGAAAGCGGTGTTAGATGTAATGCTTGAATGGCAAGGGCACCTCGCCTCCCACCGGACCGCTCGTCAAAATTTCGCCGACCGCATCGGCAAACTTCAGCGTTACAGGCATGCCGTCCGAGAACCGGCAGCAGTTGTAGTTCAATTTCGTGAGACGGAGCACATCGTTGAGAACAACCTCAATGTCGTGCTCACCACGGCACACATTGACGACGATTGGCTTCGGCACTTCCTTGCCGCCGGGAAACGTTTGGAGGCGGGGCACGAATCCTTTCGTCCACAACAACGCCGTGTAGCGATCTGAAATGTGCGCCAATCCGCGAAGGATCGGCATCCGACTCCCCTGACGGTATAGGCGGATGTCGTTCGCTTCGACAATCCGGATGCCAACGACTTTGGTCGCTTGGCCTACGGCTTCATTGAAGCCGGCCCATTCCACGTCATCAAATCGCGTGCGCCCGTGAATGAATAGCTCCTTCGGCTTTTCCCCGTTGTTCTTCGCAGCGTAAGCGGCGATGGCCAGCGCGACAATCTCCTGTGCTGCTGCGCGCGACAGATGAAACTGCCGAGTCTCGGGCGTATACCACTTCCCAACTGAGCCCTTGAATACCACGCCATCGCCCGAGTCCAAAAACATCTGCGCCGCGCAACAGGCGTTCCGAGGATCGCTGGCGGTGTTGTCCTGTTTGAAGACCAAGCCGAGATAACAAACCCCTGGCCGCACGCCATGCAGTTTCCATGGACGGGCACCGGATTTGTAGTATGCAGCGGTGCTCAGATTCCACGCGATGTCGGCACGGATAGTCGTGAGGTCGCGCAGCGGCTTGCCGTTGGCCTTGACGACTTCAAGCGGCATTAGCGTGCTGTCGCGCACAATCTGAGTGACAGCTTTTGATTTGAGCAGTCGCCCCTTGAGTTGATTGCGGAAGTCGGGCTCGAAGTCATAGGCCACCTCCTCCTCTGCGAGCGCATCCATGCCCGCGAGATAGTCGATGTTTTTGAATTTCTGCACCAACTTGGGATTCAACTTTCCGGGTGCTTCCACCCGGTTCACGCGGCTGACGTTTTGTGTCGGACGACACACTCGGTAGAGTTCGTCCGGGACGATCACGAACCAGATTGCCGGTTGGCGTTCCTCGTCCTTGGTCGCAGCAATTATGGGGTCAGCATAAAGTGAAGCCGTCTCATAGATGCGCCGGTGCCGGTCATCATAGTGCAACAGCGTCGAAAGGCGGGCCTTGTCCAAAACAACAGATTGGATCGGTTTGGGCTCGCACTTGATCCCGAAGACCGCCTCGAATCCGGGAAACGGCGGCCGTTCGCGCTTTGGTTCCGGGTTCCGCACCGGCCCTTGAATCGTTCCCATCCAGCGGAGAAAACGGTCAATACCCTCTTGGGTGCCGATCACGCCGACCGTGATACCATAGATCGGATCTTTGCGGTCGAAGGGGCCGAAAAGAGTCAGCCCGTCGCGCGGGTCTTCCATGACTTGGTTAAATCCGAAGACCAACTTGGGTTCGGGTAGATGAATGAGTCTATTCATCCACGTCCTCCTCGTCGTCATCGGCATCATCATCGACGGCCTCAACCGGCTGTTCTTCGTCAGGCTGATAGGGCGGCAGCTCTTTGTCTTTTTCCCAAACGAAACGCACCGGGCTTAAAAAGCTTTCGGGAAAAAGGGGGAGCGCGAAGGACTCCTTTGCGCTAACCGGTAAAAGCAGTTCGTTCGCGCCATTCGCGAGCTGTGCCACCGCGGCTTGGAGCATATCGGCCCAACGATCATTAAACCACACTTTGCATTCACGGCGTCGCAACCGATGCTGCTTGGCGGCGTCGGAATAAGGGATGCCGTTCAGGGTGAATGCGACATGGGAGCGCAGATGAAAGCCGAAGCATGGCCACGTCGTGGGAAGCACTTCGACGCCGAAATGCCACCCCTGGGTGCCGAGTTGGGCGCCAGTTCGGTCTTTTAGGACTTTCGAACCGACAAGCGCGCGACCGCCTTTCGTTTTATTGGGCCGCACAAATGCGACCTGCTTTCGCGCGGCGACGACCTCCGGTGGAAACCAATAGTAGTTCTCCCTGCTCGCGAGTTCGTAGGGTTTAAGTCCGGCGGAGAGGAGCTTACCCTGAAACGCGAGGCGCATCAGGCGGGTAACGACATTCCGTGCTTCGCGCTTTTCGATTTTTGGTTTGGCGTAACCGTCTTGAAGGAAGGTTGTGAGTTTTGTTGCGAACGTCATCCCGATGTTCGCTTCGGCGTCTTCAAATGCCTTGGCGAGGTCGGCGGCCGGAGCAAATGAAACGAAAAGTCCACCCATTTGGTGAACGGGATAAGCGGGTTTGAACTTCGATTTTTCGAAGGGCTTTAAGTTGTCCAGGCTGTGTAGGTAGATGTGTTTGGGGGCCGCGCTAGTTCGAAAACGATTAGACGAATACTCTTCAGGCTCACTTGATACGCCCTCGGTCGCGCTATAACGTTTCTGCCACCAGTCGGCTGCTTCCGCGGGTCCGCCGCCGGCCTTGGGCACGCCGTCCTCAACTAGAATCTGAATCAACCGACCCATGCCCACGCTCCAGCTCTTGGAAAAATCAGCCGCATCGAGACGGTTGGCCTCGATGGGAAAATCATCGTAGGAAAGATCGTCTGCCCGAATTGGGAGGATGAATCGTTTCCCGCGTTGCTTGGCGACCTTCGACGCAACGCCGAGTTCATTGAGTACTCCTTGGCGATTGTAAGAATTCTTAGATAGAATCAGGACAAACTTCGCCGCTTTGGTGCGAATTTCTGCCTCGATCTCGCGCCAGAAGTCATCTCCCACGCGCAGACGTTCGATGTCACACCAAACGGAATAGCCTTCTCGCATCAATCGCAGGGCCAGCCATCGCGCGATCTCGTTATCGGCGGGTGTCGCGTGGCTGATGAAGATGGTCTGCGGCGTATCTGCCATGGTCGGATGCGGACGACAAATCAGTCATTCGTGAAATCGTGCTGGGTGAACTTCAACGTGCGGCAATTTTCGCTAATCGTGCGGACTACGTTTGGCGGGAAACCGTCCGGAGCGGTCGCTTGGATTTCTAGGGTGACGTCGACATTGGCCATAAGGATTGCGACCAAGTGCTGAACGACCTCCTGCGAAATCTGGCCGGCGTCACGGTTAATTCGGGCTGCATCGATCTTCACGGTGCCAAAGAAGTGCTTAGGCACAGCCGGTGCGGCGGGCTGGGGCACGGGCGCGGTGCCGGCTCCGCCCATTTCCGTGGCGCCGGGACTCGTTGCGGTGGACGTGGTAGCTCCCGTGAGCGGGGCGCTAGGTTGGGTGGTGCTGGTTATTGCGGGCTTCGTATCGGCGGCGACTTGCGCGTTTGCAGCCTCGGGCTTCACCAAGATGCCGAAGAGGCCATCATCGGGCACGTTGACATGCTGGCCACATCTGAGACCGGCGAAGCGTTTGGATTTCTCATCGTAGCTCTCCGCAAAAGCGAAAGTCTCTTTGTCCCATGACATGAAAGTGAGACCATCGCGTATCGCGTCCACCAATACGGTGGTGTCGCGGAGACGAGGGAGATAAAGGTGGCGAGCGAAATCCTCGGCCAAGAGTTTGATCGCGACATGGTCGCCGCGCCATAGCGGTACCTTGTCCAGTTCGATCCGGAGATTAGTGGCAGCAAACTTGATGAGGAGCGCCGCGTCGTTCTTCAGCTTTTTACTTGCCCGAACTGCAAGGGCATCGTTGCCGGTCATGCGGCTGGCTTCCCATGATACTGATTCTTGCGGCGTCGCTTGATGTGGCGAAAGGAGCCACTGATAGGCCTCAGGCAAGCGTCCCTTTACCGCGTTATTGGCTGTGTCGCGCTGAGTCGCAGCCTGCTTTTTTTGGTGTGGCGTCAGCTCAAGGGAATCCGCCTCGTCCACGATAGATTGCCAAGCGAGGTAGCGGCGAACGGCCTCGTCGAGGTCGGAGAGCCGCGCCTTGTCGATCGCGAGAAACACTAGCGTATTCTTGTTCAAGCGCGGGCTGGTCCCGCGTTTGTCGAGATACTCTTTGGCCGTAAGGAGCGCTGGTGAGTCGGCATCTTTAGTGTAAGGATGGGAGACGCCGAGGACAACGAGGCGGGCGTCGGTGTCATCGGGCACGTCTGAGTGGCCGGCTGGAAAATCGTGGACGCGGCTGAAGTCGCCCTTCGTTTTAACGTCGGCGCGGACGCGTTTCTTGATTTCATCCGCAACGTCGTCGGGGCGGGTCTTGAGCTGTTCGGCGCGGTCATCGGCGACCTTGGTGACGGTAGGCTGGGTGGAATACCAATAACGCGGACCGTCCTGATAGAGATAGGTGGCGCTGCTGCTCAAGCGGCGGAGGGCGTCGCCAAAGATGGCGGCGGATTCACCGGGCAGCACGCAGCCGAGTTTCACGCGGCGATCTTCAAGACCCTTGTTGGCGGCCTGCCCGGTAGGCGCGGAGCCAAGATAGATCGTGCGCGCGACGCGACGGCAGGCGGAGTATTTGCCGAGGTTGGGCAACTCGCCGTCGAGGCGCAGCGGGAGTGATTGCGGGCCGTCCACGTCCTTTTCGATAACTGGTGTCCAGTTGTCGGAAAGGTAACGCGTCAGCTCGAACTGTACCCGGGGCTCGTCGATGGGAAGGTGGGCTGGAAGGATGATCGGGTTCTTGTCGCCCTTCTCCCAAAGCGAGTGGATGACCGCCGCCATGAGGCGCAGCACGCCGCGCGTCCGTTGAAACTTAACGAGCGTGGACCAGTCGGTGTAGAGACGGTCAAAGACTTCCGGATGGATGGGATACGCGGCACGCAAACGCTTCAGATAGTCGCCGTCGCGGCACTCGGGCGGGAACTCCTGATGCTGGGTGCGGTAAAGGTCGAAGAAAGCCTGTGCCGTGGTATCGCGCTGGACGAACTGGTCCTGCTGAATGATCGGTTCGAAGAGGCGGCGACGGACGATTTCAAATCCCTCCTCGGCGCTGGCGGGCTTCCAGGAAGATTCGACACGGCCCACTGCGTTGCGGAGGCGGTCGAGGGCGGCGCGACCGCGCTCACCACCGACTTCCAAATCGTCGCCGTGAGTGTGCGGGCTGCCTGCGGTGTCGGACGCGGGCAGGCTGACGACGAGCAGAGTGTTCTTTGCGGTCTTGGCGCATTCCGTGATGGTCTGCGCAAAGGTGAAATGGGTTTCAAAGCTGCCGCCCGGAAGGTCGCTCTGATCGTGAAGCTGTCGGGCGTAAGCTACCCACTCGTCAATCAAGATGAGGCAGGGGCCGTATTGGTTGAAAAGATCGCGCAAGCGGTCCCCGGGGCTCGTGGCCTTTTCGTCGTCTTCGCGAATTTGAGCATAGGCTTCCTTGCCCCCGAGCTGCCACGCGAGTTCGCCCCAGAGGGTGCGGACGACGGTGCCGTCGGGCTTCTTCGTGGGATTGCCGGGGGAGATCTTGTTGCCGACGATGACGACGCGTTTCACGGCGGGGAGTTTATCCACGGTCGCTTGTTCGAAGACGGCCTCCAAGCCGACCAGCTCCGCCGGCTTGAGACCGGAGAACAAGTGGTAGAGCGCGAGCATGGAGTGCGTCTTGCCGCCGCCGAAATTGGTCTGGAGTTGAACTACCGGATCACCACCCTGCCCGGTGAGACGACGCACGGCGCCGACAAGCAGATCGCGGAGACTCTGCGTTAGAAAGGTGCGGCGGAAAAATTCGACCGGGTGCTTGTATTCGGCGGCGACAGTGGAGTCGTTGACGAAGGCGACTTGCCAGAGATCGGCCGCAAACTCGGCCTGTTGGTAACGCCCGGAGGCAACGTCTTTGTGCGGAGTGACGACTTCTCGCCACGGCTTGACGCCGGCCACCGGCTGGCCTTCGAGCGCCGTGGAGGCGCTCTTGCGCTTTTCGTTGCGGGCCTGCTCGTCGAAGCGCTGGCGCAGCAACTCCTGCTTAATAGTCTCGATCTCGGCGGCCTCCTTGGCGGCCGAGACGGCGCTCAAAAGACGGTGGATGCTGTCGATGGCGCGATAAACATCGTCGGTGGAGAAGGCGCGTTGATGTGCCCACTTGTTGCGCACCTCACGCAGTTCGGAAACGAGGGTGCGCTCTGCCTGGCCGAGGGTCTTCTTAAACACCTCGTTCCACTGATTCCAGATGGTGACGAGGGCCGAGGCGGAGTCCCAGTGTGGCTTGTCGGCGGAGCCAAACATGTCGGCCTGCTGGGACGAAAGGGTGCGCTTGGCCTCCTCGAACCACGTCGCTTGGTGGACGCTCTTCAGCTCGCGCTCGATGAAGGGAACGAGACCGGTGTTGAGAAGTTCAAGGGCCTTGGTGAGGCGTTCGTGATTGGAGATGGCCATGAGCTGAAGATTAAGAGGTGGGGGCTATGGTCCCGCGGGCTACGGGAAGAAATTGGTAGGAATTGGGTAGGCGCTGCATTTGCGCGATTTCGACCCGATACTTTCTGGCAACAAGCACTTGCACGAGCGAGTCAAACGCTGCCTCGGGGAAGCGATAACCCAAGATCACGCGCCTGAGCACCGATTGGGGAAAAGGCCAAAGCTCCGATTCGAAGAACAGCCGCCACTCTCTTTGGTGCTGCCACGCGAGCGACTTCTCGAGCGCGTCCGCGTGAACCGGTCGCGCTTCGTCTGTGCGGTTGGACGGTGGCCCTTCCGCGTAGCGGACTTCCTCCGCTCCATCAAAACACGTCGCGGCGCCGTCGCACTCCAGGCAGATGCCCCGGTGATAATCCGCGTAGAACGCCCACATGAGTTCCGAGTCGCACGATACGGACAGACAGAGAATGCGGTAATTTCTGCGTTCAGCACGGCCGGCTAAGTGGCGCAGCGCCACGTCCGCCTCCGGGGTTTGCACGGTGTCGAGCTGAGTCAAACTGGTAAGCCCCGACCGGCGCATGGCCACGGTGACGGACGCCATGTCCTCCAGAACGAAACGATCAATGTCGTGTTCGCTTCCGGTCGGAACCGCCCCGGTATGCGAATCATGCGGGTCATCGAAATCGCGCGGCCCTTGGCAGTAGAACCGTGATTCGCGCAACATGGCCTCGGTGTAATTCACGGCCTTAAACGAGCCGTTCGGCTGCCATTTAGGCTGTGGAAGCCAAGGGCGGTATTTGAAAAATGACGACGGGCGCGAAGGAGATTTGGTGCTCATTCTTCGTCCTCGAATTCGTCTCGCATTGTGCCCCAATCGTTGTCGGGAAGACCTTTTTGGCGGCGTTTTTTTGCCTTCTCGTACACGGCGAGGTTGGCGGAATCGTCGGTGGAGAACGCGGGCTTCTTGAGTTTGGCAAATGCACGATCCCATTCCGTCAATGGGGCAACTTGCTCCAGCGATTTTAGGCTAAGGTTCTTATGTTTTCCGACGTAGTAACTGCCGATTGGGTTCGACGTGGATTCGCCGACAAAAGCGCGCAGCAATGCCATCGCGGAAAGAGGTGTTGTGATCTGCTGACGCGCCCAAGCCAACGCGTCGGCTTCGGAGAAATACATCCACGACCAGTAGAGTTTGCTGATACGAGGATGCTTAAGCAGATTGCCCTGCGTTGCCCATTGCTTGAGACGCGTCCCCAGATTGCCGCGAATTACCGCAGCCGCTTCTGGAGTGACAAGTTTTTCGTCCTCTTCGTTCTTCGCGCCTGGCTTGGGAGGAAGAATCCAACGGCACATGTTGACCACGGGGAAGAGAGCTTTGGACTCTTCTACGAATCGCTTGGCGAATGCGTCGCGTCTGGCCGGGTCTTTCGTCCGCTTGAGAATATCCCGCGCCCAACAAGCGGCGTGGTTGGCGATATCCCAGTCAAAGATACCGGTGGGCTTGCTGCCGGCGTTTTCGAGCGAGTCGAGCAACGCGCAGACAAACGGGACCGGATCGGCGATCTTTGCCAACTCCTCCTGCGCCTCCAAACGAGCGAGCGCAGGCTCTAGCAATCCCGCTTGCGACCATTTGGCGAGCTGCGCGGACATCGCTTGGTAATCAGATACAGCGGAAACGAACTCGTGAATGTCACTCTCGGAAACTTGGCCCTGAGGCAGGCAGATCTGGAAATACCGGTCGAAAAACTCCGGGTCGCAGGCCCGCCGCGCCCGCTTCCAGCTTTTGGCCCAACTGCTCCTGGAGTGGTGCATGTTGTCCGTGATGACTTCCAGCACCGGGAAGAGATTGGGCAGGATGGACTCCACAGCCTTCTTGCTTTTGGCAGCCTTGCCGAATTGTTCAAAAAGCGTCTCCAGCGGCTTCTTGCTATGTGATGGTGCGTCGCTGGTCAGTGTATTTTTATTCTGTGCGATAATATCGAAAACTGCCGGCTCGAAAAGCCGCAGGGCCTCGATGGCGATGAGGTCAACCGGATTGACCTCGAAGGCTTTTGCCGACCGGAACACGCCACAGGTGAAGGCCATCGCGTTTAGATACCGGTAGGCCTCGCGCAGATTGACGAAGTAATCACGCACGCCCCCATGCCACACATCGGGAAACCGTTTATCATCCCACTCTTGGTCTCGCAGCAAGGGCAGGAGGATTTTGTTGAGTCCTTCGATAACAGCCGCGCTCACCGCCATAGCCGAGGGTTCGGGCAGGTCGAAGGGCACCTGGACGATCTTCTCAAGAAAACGGTCGCCCTCTTTATTCGCGATAGAGTCCAGTGCCGTCACAGCGCTTTCCCGCTGAACGAGCAGAAGGAAAATCAGGTTGGGGAAATCGCTGTTCGCCTTGATGAGGCGGAAGAGGAGACAGACCTCGTCGGACGTGAGACGGTCGATGTCGTCGACGACCACGAGCATCTTGCGCTTCAGTGCGGAGAAGTCGGATTTGAGCTGCTGCTTGAGAGCACGCAATGAGGGCGCGGGCTTATCGAGGAGCGTGCGCGACGACTTTGCCGCGTCCGCCCCAACCTTTGCTCCCTTCGCGCCAGCTTGAAGCACGGGGGCTGCCGGAGGAAATAACACCGATGCCGCGACGGCACCGGCTGACAGGATGCCGCTGCCGGCGCCAAGTAGTTTGCTGTAGAGACCGAGACGCTCGGCAGATGCCACGGCCTGTTTCTTGGCCTTGGCGCTGGAGCTTGCCGGGTGCTCGACGAGTGACTCGGAAAGAGTGGCGAAAAACTCTCCCGTGAGCTGCTCGGAACCGGAAAACTGCCAAGGGTTGAACTCCAACACATGCAGGGCCTCAGCGGTCTTTGCCGTGCCGATTTCACCAAGGCGCTCGACAATCATGTTTTTAACCGAGCTTTTGCCAGTGCCCCATCCGCCATAAATCGCGGCCACCAGACAGTCCCGCCCATGCCACGCGACCAGACGGTCGGCGATTGCATGGGAGAAACCCTTGCGACCAAGGGCATCCTGCGCGGCCGAGGTGATCGGTCTGTCAGGATGAAAATCGGGAAATGCCTTGGGCTTGGACATGCGCTTTAGGTGCCAAGTTCGAGTTCGCCGTCGGCGGCGGGGCGTGCGACCGGAGCCTCCTGCGCGAGGCGGGAGAGTTCGGGCCAGCCGAGGACGAGGGCGTTGTAGGCTTGGGCGTCGGCGCTGCGTTTGCGTCGTTCGGCGACGGAGAATAGGCGGTAGGCGAGGTCGCGTACCGTGTCGCCCCGGCCGCCGATCTTGCGGAGGAGGTCGGCCGTGGGGCCATCGCCCGCGCCTTCGACATGGTAGAGGCGGATGAGGTGATGCGTCATTTCCCAGACCGTGAGGCGGTCGTCTGTCGCGGGGTCCCAGTCTTTTGGCAGTTCGGCGGGATTGAGGAGGCGCACGTCACCGCCGCGCGCCTGGACGAGGCCAGCATCGCGGAGACCGCCGACCGCAATCGCGTGGGCGGTGGCGAGGGTGTTAGCGTCGCCGAAGTCGCCCGGCTCGAAGCCGTGTTGGTCGAACCAAGTGAGCGCCCAGCGCGTCTCGGCGTCGTAATCGTTCTCCGGCTCGCCCAAGACCTCTTCCTTGATCTGGTTGATGAGGGCGAGCGCAGTGCGGACGGACATCGGCTTGCCGTCGCTTTCGAGGATGCGCGAGTAGCGGGAATAGACGGCCATGCCGGGGCCGATGCTTGCCTGTGCCAAGTCCACCGGCGCGACGTTGCCTTGCTGCAGGTGCTTGAGGGCAACGGGAAGCTCCCGCTTGAGGGCCGTAAGGAAGTCTCGCCGGCCGACTTGGGTGGCGGACTCGGGACGCGGACGACAGGCGAGCACGATGTAGCTGGCAAGGGCGTTGGTGCCCATCGAGACCTGCCGCCACGCTTGCGAGGCGCGCACTGGCCAAGTGGCGGTTATTTGAAAACCGGACGAGATGAGCGCTTCCAATAGCGTCTCCCAACCGGTCGTCAGGTCGATGGTGACCGGGCCTTCTTCGCGCTCTTGCTCGATGCTCGCATCGCCAACTTCGTCCTCTTGCTTGAAGGCGTAATACACCGTCAACGGGTAGCGCGGATCGAGCCGGTCCCGAAGAAAGCTGAAGGTGCTCCGAAACCCGTTTTCGAAATGGTCGCGCGCTCGGTTGCGGTCGCCCTCGAACCGCGCCGCATCGGCGATCAGTTCCGGCATCTTGGGGACGACGATGGTGCTGCAAAGCTCGCGATGAAGGTCTCCGACGGTGCGACGAAGCCACACGTAGAAGAAGTCGCTCAACGACGCATAGCTCATGTTGTCGTAGTAGGGCGGATCAGTGCTCACAACGAGATTGCGGATTCCATGGGCTCCAGATGCCGCGTCTATCTGGCGAGCGAAACCCGCCTTAGCGGGTCCGGGATATAGCGTCTGAATGCACTCGGCGACGTAGTCGCTGCAAGTGGTCCAACCGCCAACTGAATTGGCGAGAATGTTGGCTTCGGCGAAATCCCAACTCATGGGAATCGCCTGTTTGCTAAACAGATTCATCACCTTCTGGTTGCTTGGACTCCAGCGCCCCTGCGCATTGCCAAAGTCCGCACAGCGATCCAAGGCGAGCGCCAAGAAAGTGACGATGGTAGTGGCGTAGGCCTCGGCCTCCGGTGAAGACAATCCCGCACGCTCCGCGTCGCCGATGACGTCGGAATGCGTGGCGCGAATCAGGCGCGAGAACGTGAGAAGTCCGGTAAGCTGGCGCGGGGTGAAGAGCTGGCTAAAGCGACGGAAGCCGTAACCCGCGCACCAAATGTTGCGGGGGTCGTTAGCCATTTCTTCATCCGGGGCATCGTCCGGCACCGGAACATTCGCCGCGGCCTCGTGAGCCGCATTCGCAGTCTGGTAGAATTTTCCGCCTCGGCGCTCAGCGACGATGGCGATTAACCTGTAGCCAAGGCGGCCAGCCTGACCTTCGGCCTTGATGTGAGCGCTGCTGATGGGTGAATCTGTCAGAAGGCACTTGAACTTCGCGCCACGCCCAAGCTTGGTGCCGGCGCGAGTAACGGTCTTATCGTCAGGCGTGCCGGTGCGGACAAAAAAGCCGTAGGTGCCGGCGGATTTGTCCACCTGCGGTTCAAGGTAAACTTCTTTGCCCTTCCCGTTCGCGAGAAAATAGGTGCTGACAAGGGGGACGTGTTTGCCTTGCGCCGCGGCATTGTCACTGCGGACGGTGCGAGCCCACAACCAAGCGACGACATCGGTCGGGCCACCACCGAGTTCGGCTGGAAGCGCGGCTTTCGGGTAGAGTTCACCCAACTCGTTTTCGGCGGATTCCTTGATGCGGTTTGCGTAATAGCGAACGTCGGCCGCGAGGCCCGTCGTGCCCTGCCAGCTTTGGCCGCCGCCGATCTTGCGGAGATCCTCGGGGTTGATGGGTGCTTGGCCCGACCAGCGCGGAGCCAACTCCAGGTTGCACTTGTTGAGTAGGACGGCGACGGGGTTAAGGTCGGCAGCATGGGCCTCGAAGCCCAGGCGGTTGGCCTCAAGCGGAATGGAGCCCCCACCGGAAAAGGGATCGAGCACGGCGGGAAGTTTGCCGTCGCAGTATTTCTCCATCTCGGCGCGGGCCTCGGCGTAAACCTCGGGATGAGTGTGCAGCTTTTTCTGCATCATGCGCCGCACGATGTCGAAGAGGCGTTCGCGCTCGGCGTCCTGGGCGGCCTCGGTGGGAAACTTTTCCGGGTGTTCGGACGGATCGTCCACGACGGAAGCGAAAAGGATGGAGCGGGCGCAGGGCAGCGGCAGACGCGCCCACCAGTGGTGGATGCCCTTGGGGTGCGGCCCGATGCCCGGCATCTTGTCATAGGCGGAGGCGTCGTTGATTTCCGGCAACGGGAGGGCGACTTCGATGAGTTTCTTGCGATTATAGACGGACATGTGCTTCTAAATTTTAAGCCGAGGTTAGACGATAACGGTGGATAGATCGCCATAAGCCGAGTGGGCTCTGGGCCTGCCGGAAAAGCTGGAGCCAAGGACCAGCGATGGCTGGCCGACTTTTAAGAAGCTCCCAATTTTGGACGGCCTCTAGTTCTATTCTTTGGGAATATTCCGGCGCTTGCATGGCTTACTGAGCAATCGTGCCCTCCGACTGCGTTCCCTTTGAGAGAATGTCGCGCAGTTTGAACGTTACAGCTGCCACGCCGAATTCAGGTTCTTGTGTGAACGGTTGCTGGATGTAGTGAGGCGGTTTGGCACCCGCCGCATCAACCAAGACGACAGCGAGGTGATATGCCTCGGGTTGATTCAAGGCCGTCCGAATTTCGTTTACAGTGACAGTTACCGTATCCGCGTTCCAAACGCGGCCTTTCACTTCAACGAAGCGAAGGCGACCAGTTGCCGGCTCACGGCTTTCGATATCGTAGCCGAGATTTCCGGCGGACACATCCCGTGGTTCATTGCCGAGGGCGCGCTCGTGGGCCATGATCGCGTTCATCGCGATTCGTTCTACTGCGGCGTTGCCTCCGCCGAATGGCGACGACGACTCCTGCACGACGGGAGTCAGGTCGCGGAAGAATCCCGCGGGAACAATTAGTGCGCCGCCGAAAACGGTCGGGGGGCGGGTTACGATCCGCTTTTCGGCTTCAAGGTCTGCGAGGCGACGCTTCAGTCGCTCTGACAAAATATCTGCGCGCTGCCGGGCTTGGGAAGCTGACAATCCCCCGCGTCGTTTTCCTGCATCTTCGACTGCTTGGAGTTTGTTCGCGTATGCATCCCAATAGGTGATTTCTTGCGTGAGCCGCTGATGCACCTGCTCCATCGTTTTCCTCAGGTGCTCTTCCCGGCGAACAGAGACGGACCGGAGGTGATCGGGAACAATGTGCTGAATGGCGAATGAAGTTGCTTGTGCCTCGAAATCGCGCGCGAGCCATGACGCTTCGAGTAAGGGCCGGACGGCGGCAAGCTGCTCGGGCGTTGCCGGGATGTAGTCGAGATAGGGTGCATTGCCGGCGCGGCTAGCCGCGCCGCTTGCATCCAAGAAGACGAATTCTAGCCGGCGTGAAATCGTGGTCGGCCCGCGACCGCCTTCGGGACGTGCGTCGGTAATCGAATGCTCCAAGTAAAGCAGCACGCGCGGATCTCTGCCTTCGTCCAGCGGATCAACAAGCACGGCCCCTTGCCGAAGAAAATCACGGTATTTCTCTAGAACGATGTCTACGGTTGCATCGAGCAGAGGGTGCCCAGGCGCGAGGAGCGCCGCAGGTGGTTTGCCGTCAACTCTTGTTGCATGCTTATGAAACGTGACCCGCTCGTAAGCTTTCAGGAGCGGTGCACGAAGGCCGGTGACACGGTCGCGTTGGCGAATCTCGGACGGCACGTTTCGAATTTCGAATCGCTGACTTTCTCGTTTCTGAAGTTGTCCCCCGAACCGAGCGAACGCGTCGGTAAAGAACGCGCCAATGTAGTGGGGCTGGAGTTTTCTCGCCTGCGCTCGCTCCATTTCCTCCCTGATTGACTGGACGCGACTCGTTGAAAGCGAGTCGTTCGTGAGCTGCCTTTCGGAAAGGAGTTTTAAGAGATGCTCCTTGTTGAGATCATGCTGGACAATCCGATCCAGACGCGCCCGAACCTCCGGATCATCGTTTTGCCGGATCGCCGCGATCAGTAATTCTTTTAGCGACTGTCCTTGCAGAACCTTTCCGAGCACATCGAATACGGCGTCTGTGCCTAGCGCTTCACGCTGCTGTTCGAGCTTGTGAAGCAATTGAATGAAAACTTGCCCCTCGCGCGTGTCTTCGGCGACGAAGTTCCACAGGTGGCAACGCTCCCGTTGGCCGATACGATGAATGCGACCGAACCGTTGTTCGAGCCGATTGGGATTCCACGGCAGATCGTAGTTCACCATCAGGTGTGCTCGCTGAAGGTTGATGCCTTCTCCGGCAGCGTCGGTCGCAACCAGGACCAAAACTTCAGGATCGCTGGTGAACGCTTCCTGAATTTGCCGACGCTTTTCGCGCGGGGTCTGGCCATGAATGGTGACTACAGCTGCGGGATTCCCCAGTAATGTTGCGAGGCGGTCCGTTAGGTAGTTTAGTGTGTCCCGCTGCTCTGTGAAAATGACGAGCTTCCGGCGATTGCCGGACGCATCGAACATGAATGGGTTATCATGAAGCGTTTCCGCGAGCTTCTGCCATTTGGTATCCTGAGCAGAGCGACGAAGCCGCGAAGCATCCTGCTCCAGTTCTTTCAGCAGTAGGATTTCGACTTCAAGTTCGGCGATGGTTTGAGCGGCAGTGGCCGCGTCAACAACGGCTTCCTCGGCCTGCTCCATTTCGGATTCGGGCGCGTCCTCCAAGTCGTCGATATCTTCGATGTCGAGAGTCTCGGGCGCTTCGATGGTGATATTCCGCCCTTTGCGCAGAGTCTTTTCTTCGGCCAATCTCTCCTCCAAACGTTCACGTCTCCGCCGCAGAGACTGGAATATCGCTTCTGGCGACGACGCCAAGCGGCGCTGAAGGATGGTAAGCGCAAAGCCGACAGTGCCTCGTCGTTTTTCGTTTTGCAGCTGGTCCGCTAAGTTAAACTGGGTCCGGACATAGTCAGTGACCTTGGCGTAAAGCGAAAGCTCTTCGCGAGAAAGTGGGAAAGAAAGGGTGTAAGCGAAGCGTTCCGGGAAGAGGGGTTTACCATCCATCGTGACGAGACCCTCTTTAACCATTCGGCGCATCAGGTCGGAGGTGTCTTGCACGTGAACGCCGTCGCGGAAGCGGCCTTCAAAGCGGTCTCCATCGAGGAGCGTCAAGAACAACTGATAGTCTTCTTCTTTCCCGTTGTGTGGAGTCGCCGTAAGCAGCAACAGCTGGCGAGTGTGCGCGGAGAGCAATTGGCCAAGCCGATGTCGCTTTGTGAACTTTACTTCCGAGCCAAAATACGAAGCAGACATTTTATGAGCCTCGTCTACCACGACCAGGTCCCAATCGATCTGCGCGAGCTTCTGCTGGAGTTCGTCGTTGCGGCTCAGCTTATCGAGCCGGCAGATGCAAAGACTGTGTTCAAGGAACCAGTTCCCGGTCCGTGACGCTTGAATCGCATCGTTTGTCATGATGTCGAACGAGAGGCTGAACTTCTGATCCAGTTCGTCTTGCCACTGCTCAACCAGTGATCCGGGCGAGACGATCAAGCATTTGGCGATGTCTCCGCGGATAATTAACTCCTTAATCAGGAGTCCCGTCATGATCGTCTTGCCTGCGCCCGGATCGTCCGCGAGGAGGAATCGCAACGGTTGCCGCGTGAGCATCGTTTCGTAAACGGCGGTGATTTGGTGGGGCAACGGATCGACGGCGGAGGTGTTCACCGCGATCATCGGGTCGAAGAGAAAGCCGAGACGAAGGCGCTGAGCTTCAGAGACCAATCGGAAAAGGCCGCCGTCAGCGCTGAAGGATAGTGGGCGTGTCTTCTGAACTACTTCCAATTGGCCCTCTTGGACTCGGAAGAGGAGTTGGGTGCCTGGCCGACCTTCCGCGTCCGTGTAAGTGATCTCTAGGGTGTCGGAGCCATGCATCTTGGCATGCTTAACCGTGACTGCTGATGCGGGGAGAATTCCCCTCACGACGCTGTTTACTGTGATGTCTTCGAGACGTGCCATAACGTTGAACGTAATGTAACAGGTGCCATTTTGCTCGTAAATGCCTAAACTTGCGCAATAGTTCACTACGAAGTAAACTATGGCCGACGCGGCAATCAGCCTTACGGGACTTTCGATCGATCGCCTTCGATCCTTCTGTCAGATTGTCGACGCTGGGAGTGCCGCAATCGCCGCACAGCGTAACTCAGTGTTACCTGGTCAATTAAGCAGGCAAATTAAAGATCTGGAAACGACGTTGGGGGTGAAGCTTTTCGTCCGCGAGGGGCGAAATCTGAAACTTACTTCCAGCGGAACCCGCCTCGCGACATTGACCAACGCGTTTTTTGGGTCACTTCAGGACCTGAAACAAACCGATGGCTTGGACGCCAAGCCTCTGAAGCTTTCCGCGGGTGACAGCGTGCTGCGCTGGATTTTGTTTCCGCGCCTTCCTGAAGTTCTTTCAGCGGCGGGAACCGCCGTGGAAATAGGCACTCATCGAACGAGCGAAATTGTGGACCGGTTAGAACGGGGAGAGCTCGACGTAGGAATAATACGCGCGGACGCGGGTGGAGATGCCTTGGAGCGTCTACCATTCCCCACGATGCGCTTTGTCTTCATGGCTCCGCGTTCGGCTTTACCTGGCAAAAGTGCTGCGGGCATTCACGCGGTGGCGTCGTTGCCCTTTGTCATGCTGAACGGTGATGGACGATTTGTGCGAGGGGTGGAACAAGTCGCCAAAGAAAACGGAATCACACTACAAATAGCGGTGAGGGTTGAGAGCTTTGGTTTGGCGATCGAGGCGGCGAAAACTTTGAATGCGGCCGTATTTGTTCCCGCCGACGCGGAGAGGGAATTCTCTATCGAGCAGTTTACCCCGGTCCCGTTGGATAAAATTCGATCTTTGGACCGCGCTCTCGCCGTCGCATACGGACGAAAAACTGCGGAGTTCAATTCACGTGCTAGACGTTATGCGCTTCGACTCTCGCGTGCCTGGGAAACACTCGGGCCAATTACGTCCTGAAAATTCGAACCTCAAATGCGTTGGCTGCGCGTTTGGGAGTGCTTGATTGAGATATTCAGTCCTACTTCACGCCGTTCGCCTGCTCTTTTTATCAAAGCATGGGCAGCGGCTTCGTCACCGCCGGCAACGAATTCTTTCACCTCATGCTTGGTGCGGATGTGGTCCGCCGGCCCCATTTCTTTGACCTTAAGGCGCTCGGTAATGATTCGAAGGGCGTCGGGCTCTTGGCGGAGCGCGAGTAATGTAGTGACGCTGATCTCAGAGCTGTCGTTTGGATTCATCTGATTTGATGATTAGGGTTAAATATTAGGAGGGGCGAAGACTGACTTTCTTGAAACCGTTCGTGCAGTGACGCACGACAGCGGTGTGGTCGGGAAGGTTGCGGAACTCATGGGGCTTGATCCGGAATTCCTCCACACGCTGATAGCTGTGGGCGGTGTGATCTAAATGGACCGTGCGCGTAGCCCGTTCGACCCAATGTCTGCCGAGTGCATTCGCACAACGGAGGGCATCGGCTTCCGATGCAGCGCGATACATGACGAGGTTTTTCAGGTTTAGCGCGAGCACCTCAGCCTGTTCTTTAGTCTGCGGCGGGATGAGCGACTCGAAGGCCTGGGCGGACACGATCAGCATGAGTAGGCAGTCGCGCAACCGGTCGATGACGTTGAAATCGCTGGTGCCGTCGTGGCTAGCCGTGATGGCATTCTGAAACTCATCGCCCACGTAGATGAGTTGGTTGAGCGCATATTTTTGCCACGGCGGGAGCGCGTAGCGCCGGAGAGCGTGGCGGTAGATCAAGAGTTTGATGACCGTGAAAAGATACTGACGCTCGGTCGTGTAATCTTGTGGCACGTCAATGCAGAAAATCTTTCCCTTATCTACGTCGGCAATGCTGCACGTGTCGGGCTGGCTGGAGCTGAAAATCTCCGCGATTTCCGGTGTCCCGAGATACTCCAGATAGTTCTGAGAGGTGCCAATTTCACCGGCGCGTTGTTCTTTCGCTTGGTGATTGATGTAGGTCTGCTCGAACGTTTCGGCGAGACGAGCGCGACGCTCGGTCGGCTCCAATTCAGTCAGCTTTGCCAAGGCCGCCTTCAATGCTGTTTCGGACGTGAGCAGGTCGTAGGCGCTCGTCGCTGTCACGGGCCGGCCGATGTCAGAGAGCAGCTCGAACGCACGCCCGATGTGCGCCGCACCTTTCACTTTGAAGAAACTCTTTTCGTCTTTCGGGTTCAGCGCAGCGGCCGTATCGACCAAAATGCGCGCGCGAGTGGTGAACGGAAAACGGACATCGCCCGTGACGTTGAGCCGATGAATTGGTTTATCCGATTCCCCAACGAGGCGCGGGCGCAGACGGATGATGTCATTTTCTCGACCGTATTTCCGGGCGAGCCATTCGAGATAAAACCACTCGTCGCCCTTGTTCGCCACGACCACGCCGCCGAGCTTGGGATTGCGGCGGATGAGCGCGGCCAGGAGTCCGTTCATACCAGAAGTCTTGCCGGAACCGGTGTCACCGGAGAAAAAGAAGTGCCGGTTCGCCTTGTCGCGCGTCCACCGAAATCCCGCGAAGGAGAGCACAACTTGCCACCGATCCGCGACGATCTTGCCCGCCGGATCGCGCACGAATCGGCGATGATCCGCGTAATAGAAAAGGAGTCCGGCGAGAGCGCAGGTTGATGCCCCGACGTAAAGACCCCACGGAGGTGGCAGCCGATCCGCGCCAAAAATGCCTGCGGCGGCGATGATGAGGGCAAGCGGCAGCGCGACCGGAGCGCGCAAACCGGGCTCGTTGTGGCGCAGATTTCGATGAATGAACCAGCCCGCGATTCCGAGAAAAAGAGCCGCGATAGCGAACGCAGCGACCGTGATGGCATGCGGATCGTGTAGCCATTGGCGGAGCAAGACTTGAGGTGCCGGGAGAGCTTTCATAGCGTTTTGTTGTGACCATAAAAGCCGTGACGCGCGTTTCCCGCGAGAGCGTGCGCCTACTGAAAAAACGGTAGGCGCGAGACGTTGAGTCTTTCGCTTTTTTGCCCAAAGCCAGAAAGCCCCGAAGTCCTTAGGGTATTGCGTCTGGAAGAAAAAAAGCGCGGGAGACGTGCGGCCACCCTGCCGGTTCCTCTTCGCGAAAGGTGCTCGAAAAAGGGGTCGAAGAACGAGCGGCAACTACTGTTATTACAGTAGGCGTCCTACTGAAAATTCGGGAGGCACGTGCCATTGAGGTGAGCCGCATTGCTGACGTGATGGTGAGCATGATCACGGTTGGAGTCATTCGGAACGGAGCCACCTACCTTTCCCACCACCTGCGGAAAAACGATTACTGGGCCGAAGGCGAAAAGGAGGTGCGTGGCGAGTGGATCGGCGAAGGCGCGAAGGCTCTCGGTCTTGTTGGTGCAGTGACCGACGCACCGTTCGATGCGTTGCGGCAAAACCGTCATCCGAACACGGGTGAGGCATTGACCGCCCGCGACCAAGCGAACCGCGTCGCGTTCTTCGACGTTCAATTGTCGGCGCCCAAGGACGTGAGCGTTTTGGCGATGGTAGGTGGCGACGAACGGGTTCGTGAGGCCTTCATCGAATCAGTCAAAACCGCGCTGGCGGAAATGGAGCGCTTCGCAGCCGTGCGCGAACGCCGAGGCGAGGCCGCAAGCACCGAAGCCTACCGGCTCACGCGCAATTTTGTCGGCGCACTTTTCTTTCATGATTCGAGTCGCGACCTCGATCCGCAGTTGCATGGGCATGCCGTGCTGGCGAATGCGACGTGGGATGCGACGCGCAACGAGTGGCTCGCGTTGCAGCCGGTGGAGATGCTGCGGGCGTCGCCGTATCTCCGACAGGTCATGTATCGTGAACTGGCCGGGCGGCTGCGCGCGCTCGGCTATGAACCGTATGAGATGTCATCGACGGGATTTTCTATCCGCGGGGTCGAGCATCTCCGCGAACGCTTTTCGAAGCGCGCGCGGCATGTCCAGAAACTCTCCGAGGAATACGCCACGAAGAAAGGCCGCAAGCCGACGAAGCGCGAAGTCGAAGTCCTCGTCCGCGAATCGCGCGAGGACAAACTGACGGAGATTGGCACGCCCGAAGTGCGCGCGAAGCAGCGGGCGGAACTGAGCAGCGAGGAAGGCCGCGCGCTGGACGATCTCGTCCGCGCCGCGAAGGCAAAGGCTCCACGCGAGCAATGGTCACGTGGAAACGCGCAGACGATTTTGGAGGCGGCGCTGCGCCACGTCTATGAGCGCAACAGTGTCGTGCGGGAAGGCGACGTGCTGAGAGCCGCGCTCGAATTGCATCCCGATTTTTACCGGTGGCGCGAATTACATCAGGCACTCGAATCCCATCCGGACGCGATCCGCAAGGAAGGCGAAATGAGCCTCCGGCCGATTCGCCGAGAAGAGGACGCCGCGGTGGAACGTGTAATGACGGGTCGCAACCAGCGCTTCGCGTTGGGTGACGCTGCGCATTTGCCGGCGTCGCTCACGCAGGGCCAGAACGCTGCGGCGCGCGCGATTCTGGCGAGCCGGGATTTCATGAGCGTGCTTGTTGGCGATGCCGGCACGGGGAAGACGACGGTGCTGACAGCGATCGAGGGCGCCTATCTCGCCGCGGGTGGTCAGAGATTTGTGGCACTTGCACCGACCACGCGAGCGCGCGATGCGATGGCGGAGAGCGGCTTTGCCGGAGCCGATACGGTGCAGCGGTTCCTGGTCAGCGAAGCGATGCAAGTGCAGGCCGTGGGTCGCGTCGTGCTGATCGATGAGGCCGGCTTATTGTCCACCCAGCAACTCGATCAACTGACGAGAATCGCCAGTGATGTCCGTGCCCGCGTGTTGCTGGTAGGCGACACAAAACAACACTACAGCGTGCAGCGCGGTGATGCGTTGCGGAATGTCATCAAGCATTCGGGCACGCCAGTCGTTCGCCTCGCCGAAGTCCTGCGCCAGCGCAGCGAGGCCGACCGCCGGTTCAGTCGGTTGCTCGCGTCGGGCGCAGTCGCGGAGGCATTTGAGTTTGCCGACCGACGCGGATTGATTCGCGAGTCGCCGGACGACAACGCGCTCTTCGAGCAGGCCGCTGAGCACTACGCCAGCAATCGCGTGAAAGGTATCGAGACGCTCGTCGTGATTCCTTTCTGGGAGGAAATCGAGCGGTTCACCGCTCATGCCCGTCCCGCGCTCCGTCGCGCCGGATTGCTCGGCGACGCGGAGGTCATGCGCGAAGCCGTGAAACCGCTGACGTGGACGGACGAACAGAAGGTCCATTGGGACCAATACGAACTCGGTGACCGGCTACTCTTCGCTCGCGACACCAACTACTTCAAACGCGGAATCGCTGCTGAGGTCGTCGCGATTTTGGCGGATGGAATTCGGGCGCGAGATCGGCATGGGCGCGAGATGAAGATAACCCGCAAACAGCGCGCTGCATTCGATGTGGGACGGCGACAAACCCTCGCCGTCTCGGCGGGCGACAAGCTCTTGATCCGCGGACGTGATGACGATGCGGGTTTCACCAATGGCGATTTCAAAGAGGTCGCGCACGTCGATCCAGCGGCGAACAAAATCGTGCTGACCGATGGCCATGTCCTCCCGCCCGACTTCGCTGCATGGACTCACGGCCATGCGCTCACCTCTTATCGTTCGCAAGGTAGCACGTCCGAAGAATCGCTCCTCGTACTCGGCGAGGTGGCGGCGCGCTCGCTTGCCCGGCGTCAGTTCTATGTCGGGAACACCCGCTACCGTGGAGCGCACGCAATCTACGTCTCGAACAAGGACGACATTCTTCGCCGGCTCGCCCGGCCGGACGCGGGCCGCGAACTCGCGACGGAGTTCATGGATCGGCACCGCATCGTCGTCAACGAACGCTTGGTGCCGCGCCGGGTGCGTGGAATGCGCGCGTGGGTGCAGGCTGCCTGGCTGGGCGCGACGGAACAATTGCGCAGGACTCAGGAAGTCCGCGGTGAAAGGAGAGGTGTGTGATGGACGGTGTATCGTTTCGAAAACCGAAGCTGTTTTTTGATGTGGTTGCGAATCCAAGCCACGTCACGTTTAACGATGGCAAGGAACGCCGGCGCAACATCCCTTGGCAGGCTTACGTTGAAGCGAGTTGGGACCATGCAGAACTCGACACGATCAAGGTTGAGATCAGTGACTGGCTCATCGTCATCAGCGGTCAAAATCTCGGACCGCTTTTTCAAGCGATTGAGGACCGCACGTTGGCCCGTCTTTGCGCGCAGCCAAGGTTGCAGGAAGATCGCGAACGGGAGCTAGACACTTTTGCCACGGAAATCCGTTTCACGAAACCGCCGGTGAGGAATGTCGGAAAGCAGCGCGGCCAAATCGAATTTGACCTCGGCGGATGAGGTGTAAGCGACTTCGCTTCGCAGAGTAGCGAGCCGAGCCGCTTTGTTTCGAAAGAGCTCCGGACTCAAATGCCAGAATTATTATCTACTGAAAATTCGGTAGGAGCGCCCCATTGCGATGGGCTTCGAAGAATTCTTCCTCAAAGCCGCGCAGCTCGCCGGTCGTTTCAAGAGCGACTGGAAAGCTCCGCGGGATTCGGCCCCCACAAGCGCCGGCACGACAACGGAGAAAACTATGACAACGATGATCCTCATGACGCCGTATGTGGCGTTCGTTCTTGGTGTGGCGATGATGATGAGGGCGCTGCACCTGTATTGTGAAACCCGGCCTCAGACAGCGGAGAGCACCTGGCGGAAGATCGTGCTCTTGTTTTTCGCAACGCTGGCGCTGCCATCTTTGGCACATGCGCAAGCGGTCGATTTGAAAACCGCAACTGAATCGGGAAACGCGATCATAATGTATCTCAGCGGCACGCTGGCGGCGGTAGGCATCGTGGCCGCCGGTGTGGCGATGATGATGGGTCGTCAGTCCATCGCGAAGTGGGCGTTCGCCGGCGCGATGATCAGCGGCCTCTCATTCGCCATTGTCCGCACGATGTGGAGCAACATGGGCCTCGAAGCGGCGAACGTGGGCACGTTCGCGCCGTAAATGGTGTTGTGGAGTTTCCCGTCAAATGAACTCGACGCATCTAAACGAGCACGACGCCAATCAGGGCGCGCAGTCAGCCGGGGAGTTTCTCGGCATGACCGGGAACTCAGGGTGGTATCTACTGGGCTCTGGCGGTGCGGCCATCATGATGGTGATTCTGCTCTGGGGAATCCTCGGAGTGTCGCTGCTTCTTTGTCTGTTCGTCGGCATCGTGCTCTGCCTCCTCTCGGTCGCGTATGTGTTCACGTTAAAGAACAACAAGCCGGAGCACTACGACACGGACTTTTTCGAGTCCGCATTGGTGGAGGCGGGGGTGCTCCAATTCTGTTTCGGTCCGCGGTGCCGGCGTCCGGTGAATCCCTTCACGGACGCGGGCACCGCTGCCGCTCCGGCTCCGTCGGATGAAAAACGGCGTTCGTCGCGGCAAGCGTCCTCGAACGGCCGCGGTAGAGGCGGCGCGTCGCGGCCGGCGACGGCGGAGCCGGTCGGTGCCGAGCCCGCAACGAAACCGAAATCACAAGGCAAGGAAGCTGAGCCGATGGTTACGCGCGTCGCGTTCGAGCGACTGCACGAGCAACTGACGACGGCAGAGGAAATGCTTGAGGACGCGCTCGCAGAGCGCGCGGAGGACTGACCATGCGCGTGGAACCGACAGACGGATTTTTCGGCGAGGACATGATTGTTTTCGAGGGCCTGCATCGCGGAGGGTTCATCTCGCGTGGGTTTGAAGTAACCGCGCCTGATTTGGAGAACGCCGATCCGGTGCATCACAATACGCTGGAGTCCGATCTGGTCGCGTTGCTCTCGATCCTGAAACCGGAGTGGCGGATGCAGGTGCAGTGGACGAACGACTCCGATTTCAGGAAGCCGCTTCAACACTACCGCGAAGACACGATCAAGCACTCGACCAACGAATGGAGCACACGGCAGCGCAACGAACGCTTCGTGCGCTACTCGCGGCTGGTCGATGAGGGCGCATTGCGCCGCGAACGACTGAGGCTCTATTTCACGATGCCGGTGGACGCCGAAGCCATCGGCCAAAAGTCCAGTCGCCGCACGAACGAGGCACTCCTCGGTGCCTGCTCCGAACAATTCAAGCAGACGGGACAATTCCTCCAGGCGCTCTTCGGCGGTAGCGGAGGACAGGTGCGTCCAATGACGGATGCGGACCATTTCTTCCACTATCTTGAGTTCCTGAATCCGTCGCTGCCGGAGCAGAAGATTTCCGACCCCCTGGAATTCTTCGACCCTGAGAAATCCATTCAGGAAAACTGCTGGCTCGGTGAAGGCCGGCCGCTGGAAAAGCCGGACACCGGATTTTACCTCGATGGATTCTATCATGGGATACTCGTCCTCAAGTCGCTTCCTAAGCGCACTCGTCCAAGCATCGCGTATTTGCTGACGAAGCTCGGGTTCCGAGAATACGCGATCACGGTCAACGTGGAGGCGGTGGACGTCGATGAGTTGATCGAGAAAGAGCAAAAAGAGCTGAATCGTGTGGAAGGTGATTACGAGAGCCTGAAGAAGGTGAAACTCCTCGCGGCGATGCGCACGAAGGCGACGAAGATCGCCCGCTACTCGAACGGCGACAGTTCGCCCTATCGCATCCAATACATTATCCGCGCGTGGGACCGGAATCGCGAAGACCTACGTGCGAAGTTGACCGCGCTGAAAGCCGCGGTCGGCAGCATGGAGCGCGCGCAGGCTTACGAACCCGCACTCGAAACGTCGGCCCGAAATTTCTTCTACTGCACCTGGCCGGGTTGGTCTTATAGCCGCTACACCGCGCTCTGGCACGATTACGACGACGCATTGGTTGCGGACATACTGCCCTTCTCTTCGACGCCGGTCGGACATCTGGAAAATGCGGAGTTCATTTACGACGGTCCGAACGGAAATCTCGTCGGCGGTCGAACGTTCGTTGGCGAAGGCGGGAGTCAAACGCCGCAAAACGCCGTCGTGATAGGCACGACTGGTTCCGGGAAAAGCGTCAACGTGATCGACATTCTGACGCAGACCGAGCCGTTCTATCATTACACGATGATCGTGGAGGAAGGTGAATCCTACACGACCTACGCCAAGACGGTCGATCCGAAGACGGAGCCCGTCATCGTGCAGGCGAACGGTAAGCTCACAATGAACTATCTGGATACGCGTGGCCTGCCGCTGTCCGGTCTGCATCTCAGCGCGGCGGCAGCGCTGCCCATGCTCATGGTCGGGCAATCAAAAGACGAAGACCGGAATAAGCTCCGTCAGGCGCTACTCTCGAATGCCATCGGTCGTCTCTACGATGATTTCGCTCGGTGGTATGTGAATAAGCACCCGGATCAACGTGGGACGCTTGCGCGGCGCGCGTTTGCGCTCGATGCCTATCGTCGAGAACGCATGGGCCCGCAGGCGACCGAATTGGATGCGTTCCTCGAGTTCGCGGAATTCGAGCAGACAGGTGTGGACGAAGCGGCGTCGTTCATCGCGCGGCCCGATGAAAGTGACGTGATCCGTTTCGCGAAAGAGACCACCGGAGCCCAGCAGGTTCGAGATCTGATTTTCTCCCGTTTCACCGCGGCAGAACAACCGCAGCACGGGCACTTGCAAGAACTGCTCGCCGCGGAGGCTGGCGGACCGCACGCGGATGAAATGCGCTATCTTGCCACGCTTCTGGAACCATGGGCGGCGGGCGGCAGCTACGGCGAACTGTTCGACGGTGTGTCGAACGTGAATCTCACGGGCAAGATCGCGCATTTCGAGTTGGGCTATATCCCTGAGTCCGCCGAAGAATTGAAAGCGGCAGCCGCCTTCTTGATCGCGAACTACACGCGGTCCCACATGATGCGGCTGCCCCGCGCGCAACGGAAACGAAACATATTCGAGGAGGTCGCCCGGTTCTCGCTCGTTCCCTCCGGCAAGAAAGTTCTGCGCGAATCTTACCAGCAGCTTCGCAAATACAATGTGTGGAACGTCGCGACGGTTCAGAATTACGAGCAGTTCAAATCGTCCGATATCCGGGGTCCGGTGCTCGGCAACAGTCGCATCCTTTTTCTTCTCCGCCAAAGCGACCGTTCGGACATCGAAGATTTGAGCCAGGACTTTCCGATTCCCGAGGCGGTGAAGGACGCCGTAATGAGTCATCCCGAACCGGAGAAGTTGATCGGCCAGAAATTCTCACAGTTCACCTATTACCACACGGACGAACGTCGTCCGCTGATCGTGACCATGCGCAACGTCGCGTCACGGGAAATGCTCTACTGCGCGTCGAGTTCCGGCGCGCATTTCGATCAGCGCAGCAAGCAATTGAAAGGTCACAGCAACATCGTGGAGGCAATCATCGCCAACGCCTGAAGGAGATAACCCATGAGGACACGAACAGAATTGGAAATAGAGGCGCGCCGGATTGAACAGCAGGCGCGCGAAACTCGGAGTGAGTTAGGAGCAAAGCCCTTGTTCACATTTCCCGAAAGTTCAGTTGAGCTCAACGCCGGGTCGGAAACCGGTAGCCCGCTTGTCCACCGCATGCTCCGGCACATCACGAGTATTCAAGGGCATGCCGGCCCCGAATTCCGCCTCATCGAAGAAGAGTTTGTCTCTGACTCGAAGGGGCGACTTGTCCGTCACTATGATCCGATTGAAGTCAGCACAGATGGAGGAGCGCTTGGCATTATAAGCGCCGGCTACCAGCGGATGGACGAGGATCGTCTATGGGAGCGGGTCGAGCCGGTTGTCCAACGAATCGAGATGAATGGATTCACGGAGTCGGAGCACTCAGAAGCGGTGGCCGAGGTGGAACGATGCACATCAGAAATGGATCTTCCGGCATCAGCTCGGCTGCGCGTGAAGAGCGACACGATCGACTTGCTGGAAGGAAGACTGGAACTCGGCGACTTCGTTTCGCGCACCGTTGCGCGTCAGGAGTGCTTCGCAATCGCCCAACGCGCCACGCTTTCCCGGCAAATTACGGAATGCCTTGAAACCTAACTAAGCGGTCACCGCGACCGCCACCGAACGGAGAAAATTACGATGCAACGATTCCTGGATAATCTCGGTTTCTGTCTGATGTATCTAATCGGCCTGCTGCCGATGCTGATAATTCTGCTGCTCCAGTCAGGGTGCGCGACAGCGGGTGCAGATTCCGCAGGGCGCACGCGGGACTTCGCCACGACGGCGGCGACTACTGCTGCCGGTGCTTACGTTGGAGCCAAAGAAGGTGACGGCAAAGCTAAGAACGCGGCCGTCGGCGCTGCGGCTGGGTTCGTCGTCGGTGAAGCTATCAATTATTTCAACAACAAGGCTCAGCGGGAGGCGTTCTTGGCGGGATACGAGAAAGGCCAGTCAAACGCGGTGAAGCAGCAATACTGGATCGCCCGCGAAAACCAGCGCCCTTCGCTCGATGAAAATTACGAAGAGGCTTATTACGAAATCAACGTTCCGCAGAGCGACCGCGACGGTGTGCGGCGCGAACCAACCAAACGCGTCATTCGTGTGGTGATGCCAAAAGAGGAGACTGGATCATGAAAAAAAACACAGTTTTAGTGTTTCTGTTGATGACGGCCTGCGCAGTTCCCGGCTTCGCACAGTGGGCGGTTATCGACGTGGCCAATGTTCAGCAAAATGTGATGAACTACGCCGCGTTAATCGAACAAGTGTCGAAGCAGGCGACACAAATCAGCAATCAGGTCCGCCAGATTCAGCAATTTGAGACGGAGTTGAAGCGCATGGGAGACATGGCGAGTTTGAAAAATATCGTCGGGTTTCCCGAGTTCAAGCTCGACCTCAGTCTCCCTACCAAAATCAAAACCTGGTCGGACGGACTGGCCCGAGTCGATGGGCGCGGGTTGTTCGGTGACGCCCGTGGCGGAATTTTCCGCGAGATTACGGAGGAGTTCAAAGACTTCGATGGCGGCACAATCGAACGTGACGCGACAGTATATAAAGAGGCTCACGATATGGCGGTCACGGTTGATGAGTTCAAGACCGTCCAAAGCGACGTTTACACCCGTCGCGAAGATCTGAAGCGGGCCATCGGGCGCACAAGCGAGGCCATGCAAGCAGCAGAAACAGAGGCGGAGCAAAAGAAGTTGGAGGCGGTGCTTAATGCGCAATATGGTCAGCTTTCGGCTGTCGATGCGGAGGTCGCATTGAGTGCCGCCGAGGTGCAAGTGAAGGCGGCGGAAGCAACCGCGATGAGCAACGCGCAAAGTGAGGCGGATGCCGAGGCACGGCGCCGCCTGGCGCAGCAAGAAGTGAAGAAACTCTCGGCGACGTTTAAGCCAAAGTATGAGTGCCTGCTGCAATACGTTACCGAAACCCGTATCTCACCCTGAGCGGGCAACTTTTCCCCGCCCGTCGGGTCACAAAACCACCCATGAAAACTCACCTGTTCATCGGCTTGTCACTTGTGGTTTTATTGGCCTCTGGATGCACGGATCGGGAAGCTGAGGCTCGCAGGGCGAAGGAAGACGCGGATGCCAAGGCGCGCGCCGAGGCCGCCCGCAAGGAAATGGAAGCGATGCCGAAGGCATTCAAATCGCGTGACTACTTTAAGAAAAACGAGCCGGAGAAGAAGCCCGAGCCGACTCCCGCTCCGAAACCAACGCCTTGACCTGACTCCTCGCTATGGCCGCTCCCGCTGGCAGCATCCTTCCCGCCTCTTACTTCGACGGCCTGTCGGCGTTGTGGGGCGGGTGTGCGTATATCGGGAGTGCCATCGTCGCAACGGGACTGATTTTCCAGACGGTGCGCAGCCGGCCTGACGCGAGCAGTTTCATTTGGCTGATTACAAAAGTATTTCTCATCGGATTGATCACGATTTTCATCCGCGAGTGGCTGATGCGGCTGAATGACATCGTGATCGCGTTTGGGGGAATGATGGGCGTGGACCCGACAAAGGTTGACGATCAGTTCATTGAGTTCATCGCCGGCAAGACGGCAGCTGAGCCGAATGCAAGCGTTTGGGACATCATATGGGGGACGAAGTCCATAGGGACCGCGGTTTGTTACGCATTTCTTTGGCTCTTCGGTTGGCTGTCATGGGGTATTCAATACGTGGTAAAGATGGTCGGAGATATTCTTCTCACCGCCGGTTGGGCGCTGAGCCCAATCTTCCTGGCATTCTTCATGATCCGGCCAATGAGTGGGGTGGCGCAGAAATACATCCTCGGATTGGTTGCCTTGGTTTTTTGGCCGTTTGGATGGGTTCTTGCGGCAGTCGTGACCAAGGCGATGCTCGATGCGGCCAGCACCGCGAACTTGTTACCGGTATTCTTACTTGGTGCGCCGATTGCCGCCCCCGCACTGACTGTGCTGTTGATTGGAGCATGGATGCTGGTGAGTTCAGTGCTCGCTCCGTGGGTGACGACAAAGGTTCTGCTAATGGGTGCGAACCCGGCAGCTGCATTGGCTCAGGGTGTAGGAGGCGTCGCTCAGGCGACCTTCGCGGGCGGAATGGGTGCGGCAGTAGCAGCTGCCACAGGTGGGGTAGGTGCCGCGGGTGTCATCGCAGCAGCGGCAAGTGGTGCCATGGCGGCGGGAAGCGAATCGGCTGCGCGCGGAGGCGGATCGGCGAGAACAACGGGGACCGCAATTGGTGGAGTATCGGGGTTCTACGCGGGCGGCTTCGTGCGGAGAACGACTGCTGCGGCTGAAGCGAGTGCCGCCGCCGGGACTCGCCGAGCAGCTGCGGCAGAATCAATGGCCGACACAGTTTCAAAACATGCTCGGACCAAACAGCCAAGTCGGAGCGGGTTCGATAAACAACCTCACGAAGACAATCCCAACCAAGCTGCCATCGACATCTAAAACTTATGTTCAACCTAAACCGAAGACATACAGAGGCCGTCGAGAAATCAGCACGCGCGGAGAAGCGCCTCGCCGACGCTGAGGAGACCATCGCCCGACATCTCGGCGATTTTTTGCGCGACACGGACGTTGACGGTGAGAGCAAGCCCGCGCCTCAAGCCAAGAGCGCGACCCCACCAAAGAACAAACCGCCTCGGAAATAATCATCATGGTCGCCAACGCCGAAACCGCCGTCCCTTCTGCGCCCCGCGCCAAGTCGAGCTTCGGGAAACCGAAGTCATCTCTCCTCGCGATATTCGACCGTCAGCGCCGCCAGTCGCTGATTTGGTTTCTCGTCGCGGTAGCTGCGTGGGTGTGGTCGGCATGGGACCGGCGTCAACTGGTCGAGCAACTCACCCGCAAGCGCGAGGTGGTCTTGATCGACAGTCTCGGCACGTATTACGTCTCGCCGGTCGTGGACATCCAGCAGGCGAAAGACCTGCATGCGATGCAGACAAAGCTCGCGTGCAAAGCGCTTTTTGAACGTAACCCGGTAGGCTTGGATAATCCCGATTTGTTTAAGCAACTTTTCTTGCGCGAAGCAGCGCAGACCGCTCAGACCGCGCTCAACAAGACAAAAGCGGAATTTGAGGCGAAGGCGTTGCACCAAAAAGTCGAGGTCGGGCCGCCAGAGATTCTGAGCACGCGCGACAACGCATTCTACACGTCGGCAGACGTGCAGTTGATCCGTGTTGGCGCGTACCAAGGGGCACCGATCACGGAGGTGCTGCGATACCGCGTGAAATTCAAATTTCTGGTCAACCCCGATCTCACCCGCAACGGACGTTTCCCCACCGCCGTCGCGGCATTTCAAGTCGAACCCATCAACAAAAATTGAGGAGACCGTATGTGGAAGTATGCCGGACTCTTTCTCGGGCTGGTGTCAGCTCTCGGGGCGCAGGCCATCCGCGATCTCACGCTTGATCCGCAACGGGCGGTTGATCTGCCGGTGTCGCGGGAAATCACGACGGTGATGTTCCCCGGTGCGATTACGGCGGTAGCCGGTGCGGATATGCTGATCGACAACGGCAGCAAAGATGCGGTGGAGATCGAGGAAGGCACGCCGCTCCGTTTTCACATTACACACGCTCCTGGCTCGAATTTCATTCTCGTACGGAGTCTGCAACCGGAAGCCACGGGGAGACTGACCGCGATCTATGAAGGTTCGGCGTATGTGATTGAGCTTCGGTCAGTGACGGTGAACTCGATTGCGAGCGCGATCTTCAAGCGCGCGGCTGTGGACAGTGCCGTGAAAGTGGAGGCTCCGCCGGAGCCCGTGAAGTTCTCGCCGCGCATTGGCCTGAGTTTGCTCGACCGGGCGAGAGCGTATCCGGTCCTGGTCAAGTCGCTACCAAAGGCGGTCGAAGGCGTGACGCTTCGTGCGCAAAATCGAAAGGTGGAATTGCCCGATCTTGAAATCACCGTTCAGGAAGTTTACCGCTTCCCGAAGGAAGATGCCGTGGTGTTCCTGCTACGACTCAAGAATACCACGGATCGCGTAGTTGATTTGGCGCCGAGCACGTTCGCCGCCCGAGTCGCTCAGGAGCGATTCGAACAGTCGATTGCCAACGGTCCTCGAACGCTCGGGCCCGGAGAGAGCGGGGATGCCGAATTCGCCGTCGTCGGTCTGCCGGACGGGACACGGAATGATCTGAGCGCCGACAACGCGTTCACCGTTCTCATCAACACCTCTCGTCGGGAGGCGACGGTCGCGGCGATCACGGAGATGCCGGCAACAGCAGAAGGATCGAAACCATGAACCCGCGCAGCCTCGGCAATTTTCTGAAGAGCAAGTTCGGTCTCTTTGTAGTGTTTGTCGTGGTACTGTTTTCCGGGCTATGGATTTATGGCCGGCACCAGGTGAGTGAGCGCGACGCAGCGAAGCTCGCGGTGCAGGACACAAAAAAAATCGCATTAGGTCAGGTGCAGGTTCCATTGGACAAGGGGCTGGAAAGCGGCGTGCCCCAGCAAGCGCGTCCGACCGCCGGCTCACAAAACGAAAAGGACGGGTCCGGCGGCGAAATCGTGCCGTTCCGGCCACCGGCTGCGGTCGCGCCGACATCCACAGTGCCGGCCGGCGCGAGAGCCGTGCCGGCAACGAAGTCGGAACCGAAACCGCGCAAGCTCCGTTACGCGTCATTGCTCGCGGCCTATGAAGCACCGCCTGCCAAGGCGGACCGTGCAGAGCCGCCCGCGCCGGAACGGTTCATGCCGTTCGGGACTCTCCTAAAATGCAAACTCGTGAACACCATCGACAGCGCGAATCTGGAGACGCCGGTCATCGCGGTCCTGTTGGAGGATATTTGGCAGAACGGAAAAAAGGTCGTTCCCGCAAACACTCTCGTGCATGGCACGGCGCGCGCGGGCCGGGTGCGCGACCGCGTAACGGCGGCCGGTCCCTGGCGCTTCGTGTGGCAGGATGGCCGCGAATTGGTGTTCAACGGCGTCGCATTGGACCGCGAATACGAACACGACATCGACGGCTACGGAATTACGGACGGTTCGGGAGGTATCAAAGGCCGTGTCATGGCGACCGACGATTTGCAGGAATTGAAGATGCTCGCCTCGGCTGCGTTGAGCGGGTTTGCGCGTGGGACGCAGGACCGCTCTCAAACCGCGCTGGGCACGACGATCACCGGGTCGGTCTCCAACGGCGTGCGCGAAGGTGCCGGCGACGTGTTTGAACTCTACGCAAAGCGAACGATGAAGGACATCGAGGACAACGGCTACTTCGTGCGCGTTGCAGCTGGAAAGGAGTTTTATGTTTACGTGCTGGAGTCAGTCGATCCGCACAAAGCGAGTGTCGGGGGAATAAGGCTACAAACGTCAGTCGCACAAAACGCGAAACAGGAGCCGCTTGCACCTGACAAATAGGAACTCACAAGAACCTCAGAAGCTTGCCGCCGGGCGCATTCCTTAACGGTTCAAAAATCGTTCAATTCATATTGTCGCGCTGGAGATGCAGGAACTCGCAGTTAAGTTAGCGCCCACAAGATTATGCCAGCTAGTCGGAGACACATCTTACTGCTTGAGGACAGCAAAGACGTCCGTTCGGCATTTATCGCTCTGTTCGAGCAGAGCTACGAGGTCCATGTCGCTGGTTCAATCGATCAAGCAACTGGAGTAGTTACTCGGGGCGCCGTTGATTGTGCCATCATCGATGTTGCTCAAGGAGCAGAAGCGCGATCTCGCCTGAAAATGCTTACGGCGTGGCGTGCTGCGGGCATCGACGTGCCTATTGTTATGACTAGCGCGATTGATGGTTTGACCGTCGAAGCGCTCACATTGGGGGCCGACGACTTTTTGCGGAAGCCGTTTAATTTTGCCGAACTAGACGCACGCGTGCAGAAGCAGCTCGCACGTGGTTTGACTGCGAGAAGCGTGGCACACCGCGTGGACGGCGTCAGTTTGCCGCGACGCCCGTTCGACTTCGGAGGAGCGATCATTCATCCGGATTTGCGTATCAGCTTCGGGAAATTGACCCGGAGGATAGGCGCAAAACAGGTCGGGATTCTGCGCGAGTTCGCAGCCCATGCGGGGCAACTCATTTTGAAGGAAGAACTCGTGCGCGCCGTTTGGGGTGCAGACGCAAACACGAACAGTAGCTCTGTGCACCAATACCTCCATGTTCTCCGAAAACTCTACCGCGAAGGCGGCGTCGAATTTTCAGAGTTCGTGAAACCGGAGAGCAAGGCCGGTTGGCGAATTGTTGAGGGCGCTACGTCAATCACCCTGCAGCCGGTGAATCAGCCATGAACGCTCAGGCGACCATCGTCGTTCTGGAAGACGAACGTCCCCAGTTGATGCTATTGCAGGCGGCTCTACAGGGAGCCGGAGAAATTGCGGCGTTCTCCGATCCGGTCGCGGCTTTGGATTTTTTGAAAAATCAGCCTGTCGATGCTGCGTTGATCGACATCGGCTTGGGCGCGCATGCAACGATGGATGGACTTGAGTTCATTCGCGCCGTGAGGGAATTCGACGATGATCTTTGCATCATTATCCGCACCGGAAACGCCACTGCGGAACTAGCGGATCAAGCAATCGAACTGGGAGCGTTCAGGCGGTCGATTAAGATGAAGCAACCGGTTGAAGAGCTAAGAAGCCTTACCATGGCAGCGATCGATGAGACGCGAAGCCGCCGGCAAATTTCCCGGGACGCCGCGACTTCCGCTGAATTTCGAGGCGAGCTTGGGGAAGCGCTCGGCACAATGGACGAGGAGCAGTCGGTGGGGGATACCTACCGCGTTTTTCTTCAGACGATGCGAAACCGGATCACGTCCGTCGCTGCTATGGCCGAACTGATGTGCCGAGAGGCTACAACCCCAAGTGCGCGGGAGCATGCCATTCGCAATCGTGAACTTGTTGCGGGTCTCGTATCCGAATTGGGACGCTTTCTCGACGATCCGCTCGCACGGTCTCACATCGGCTACGATCAAACCGGAGGGACCGCGAACGGCGTCCTTGAGACGATTCGCAGGCGATTCGTGCTCTCCGCCGATAGCGTTAAGTACGGCAAGACCTTAAAAGTATCCGGTCTGAGTGAAGACCTCTTTGTCGCAGCGCCACCACTCCTCCTCGTGGCGGCACTTCGACATATCATCGAGTTCTGCTGGGCTCGGGCGGCGGAAGGGAACACGACCCTGTTGGGCGCATGGTGCTGCGATCATTTACAGCATGAGCTGGACGCGATACGCGAAAATAAGCTAGTTTTCAGCCGCCCCCAGTCAGGACTCCCCGCACTGGCTGTCGCTTTCCGAATAACCTCCGCTCTTCTCGATATTTCGGGTGCTCAAATCCGCCATGCCATTGAAGAATACTCAGAAAATCCGCGTAGCGGATGCCTCCGCACCGTCGGGACGTTCATCGATGCGACCCATAGCGTGCTGGTTGTATATCAGCGTTCAACCGGTTGCACGATATTCGAGCTATACGTGCCTGTCGGGACGGGATGACAGCCGCTGAGCGCGGGGTCCGCGGCTGCCATGGGCTCTTCCCGAACAATTCTAGTCATCGACGACGAACTCGGCGCACGCTCTGCCCTTCAGGCAATTCTTGAGGGCCAGAATGCCGTCAAACTGTTCTCCCGAGGTAGTGAAGCCATCGACTTTGTTCGAGGTAACCCCGATGTGGCACATGTCGCATTTGTGGATTTCACAATGCCTGAAATGGATGGTGCGACGGTTTGCCGTTTGCTCGCATCAGCCGACCCGACGCTGTCGTTGATCGGTATCACTGGCAACGTTGCCGCCGATTTCCAGGTCCCGCTTTTCTCAACCATCGAGAAGCGCGGAACGGCAGTTGGACGAGTTCGGGAAACGGCAGCGCAGGCCGTAGCAGCCACGTGCAAAAACCGTCAGATGCGCGACCAAGACCCGTCCACGCGCTCGACGGCTTAAAGACGAGAGCGGCGGTTTATTCCGGTCATTTCGTAGATGTAAAATCGCAGTATTCCGATGTATTGATGGAGTGCGATGTCGGCTACCGCGAAATTGTAGCCCATCGGAAGAAGGTGGCGGGGAACGTGGATGTAGTCAGACGGAAAGGGATCGGGACGCAGACCGAACGCCGCGAAATAAAGCAGCGCGCGTTTCATGTGGAGCGCCGACGTCACAAGATAAGCCGTTTCCGCGGGTTGCGCTTTCACCAAATCTGAAATGTTCCTAGCATGCTCGTAGGTGTTCAGTCCCTTGTCTTCCGCAATCACGTCCGAACCGCCTACGCCAAGGTCGGACAGCGTGCGGGCATAAGAACTTGGCGAGGCCGAGCGATCAGAGCGGGTTCGCTCACCTGCGATTATTATCCGGCTCTTAGCACCAGCGGCTAGTGCGGCCCGGTGAAGTGCGGCCGCCATGATGATTCGCGAGCCGGCGATCCAACTCGGTGTGTTTTCCCGCGTTCGGGGATCGGTAACCGACCCCTCTCCGAGTAAAATAATGCACACCGAATTACCATAAGTGGCGTTTGAAGGCTGTTTTACAGAAAATGAACGCTGAAGCCGCTCGGCTAAAACATGAGGGATAATTCCGGTGCCGGTGAGCAAGAAAAGACCGAGGGTCAAGAGTCCAAGGCCAACCGCGCTCCAGTGAGCACTCAGGGTTCCTACCGTGATGGCTGCCGCACCAAAGATGACCAGTAGAAGGGTGATCGAGCAAGAACCTCGCTCATGAGAAGCGCGGCGAATGGCGCTCTTCGGCGATGGAACTATATCGGCCACGGTGGTCTTCATTAGTAGAGGGCTTTTGGTCGCCACTAAGCTTTATGTTTTTCTTTCCGGCATTAACCGCGTTGTTCTTGCTTGGTGTTGGTATCGCAGCGTTTGGGCTTAATCCGAAACGCGCGATCAATCAGGTGCTAGCTGCCATTTGCTTTGCTGGCGTGCTATTCTTTGCAGCGCAGTTAACCGCGAAATACGAAGGCGCCAAGTTCGTAATGACGGGCCTCGGTTCGCCGCTGATTTGGATTCGGGTCAAGTTTGCGATCATTGCCTTAATTAGCCCGACGATGGTCTGGCTGTGTTTTTACGTTGTTTCGGGACGCTACGACAACCGAAGACATCTCATTCGGAAGATGATTCCATGGATATGCGTATCGGGCTGTTTAGCGGCGCTGGCGTTCACGGAGGGGTTCAAGCCCAGCGATAGCCTCCCTGGTCGAGAACGCTATGGACCGCTGTTTGCTCTCTACTTCGGACCCATGCTAGTGGGTCAGCTCGCCGTGTGCGTAGCCAGCATCGCGGTGGCACGCCGTTTGACCGGCCTTCGCAAACTTGAATTCCAGTTTATCGCATTGGCTTTGGGCTATCTCAGCCTCGCTGCCGTCATTGTCGAAACGGCTTACGCTATGTGGCCGTCTACTTGGCTGCATTCGATCACGCGAGTCGTCTCCTACCTCGTCTATATCGCATTTGGAATCAGTGCGTGGAGCGTCACTTCGCATCGCGTGTATCACAGCCAGCAAGTGTTTCTCACAATCGGTCAGCGTTTGTTGGTGGTCGGGCCTATAGCGTATTTGGCGCTCCAGTTGGCTTCGATCATACAGCGCCGTGAAGATAGCGCGACGGCGGCTGCAACCGTTATCGGTGTCGCGATGCTACTCGCGTTTGCATTGGATGATTGGATACGGGCTCGCTTCCGACTGCACACCGAAAACCGAATTAATGAGGTCTCCAGCCAACTGCATGCCGTCGCCAAACGACAAAGCAGCCCGGAAATCCTTGTTGAGCATTTCGAACTCGTGCTGTCGGGACTGAGCAAGGCGCCGGCCAGGATTCTGCTGCGAGAGGGTGAGGAATACGGTCGGGGTCGGGACGGCGTGCCAATCAACCTGATTGAGGACCGCACAATGGTGTCGGAGGGCTGGTATTCGCTCACGGCACGGAGCCGCGTGCGGCATCGCGGGGGCCAAAACCTGCGAGAGTTACTTGAACGGAGGAAATGGGCGGCGCTCATTTTTCCCGGATGGGAAGCCAACCCAACCCTTGTCCTTGCAATTGCTGAACGGGAGAACCGGCTTCCATTCACCTTTCCTGAACTTCGCGCGATGCGCGCGCTCACCAACGTTGCGGAATCACTTTACACGCGCTCCCGCCTTGCACTTCAGGCGCGTCAGGCCGAGCAACTTGCCGCCATCGGTAAGGTGGGCGTTTCCATCGCTCACGAGTTACGCAATCCCATGTGGACACTTTCATCGTTCAGCCAATTGCTCCCGGAACGCGTAAATGACCCACAATTTCTGCAAAATTTTGCGGCTATCGTTCCAGAGGAAGCAAAGCGGATCGAGGCGCTCGCAGAACAACTCTTGGATTTGGCCCGACCCCGCCAATACAACCTTGTCGAGTGCGACGTGCACGCGATCATAGAGCAGACTGTCACGCTGCTGCGCCCGCAAATTGCCGAAGCCGGAGCCGAAATCGTAATTCGGCTGGAAGCCGATAACCCACAGGCAGTCGTCGATAAGGATGCGATTCGGCAGGTGTTGCTGAACCTGACCAGGAACGCGTCCGAGGCGTTGCAAGCGAACTTGACGGAGCGGAGGAGGATCGAAATTCGCACGCTCGGTACGGACGCCACTTTGGAGATCGACGTTGATGATAACGGCCCGGGAATACCTGACGCACTCCGGTCCAAACTGTTTACGGCGTTCGCCAGCGCCGGTAAGAAAGCCGGGCTCGGTCTCGGACTTGCTGTCTGCAAGGAGATCGTGGCCGTCCATAGCGGCGAGATCACCGCTTCACCGGGCACGAACGGGGGTACGCTCATGAGGGTCGTTCTCCCTCGGAGAACCGGCGTGGCTGCCATCCTTGCTTTCGATCAACCCGATTCTAATAGCTTTTCTGATCGAACCGCTTGAGTGCGCCTTTGAACGTTTTTTGAGCGTTTCGTTGAACCGTTTTTAATCGGGCAATTCTTTTCAGATTCCCGGGGGGGTGCTTCGGTTTCCGACATGAGATCGGACCACCACTCACAAGTGCCGACGACGGGGATAGTGAGTCGCCGGGTTTTGATTTTGATCGTGCCGTTGCTGGCGTCCGGATGCGCAAGCCAACGCTTGGCAACCGCGCCAACGCAGACAGCCCAGCCGTCGCTCGTAGTCGCCGCAGCTTCACCCACCAAGGCGGTTGAGACGCGTTATGAGGTGCGTGGCTATTGCGAGGCAACGAACCCTCAAGTTCGCCATGAGGCACATGCTGTTTATCGCAGCACGCGTGTGCCGGTCGCGGCTGGCGATGAACTCGCGACGGCGCCGCGCAACGCGTATCCGATGCCAAGTTACACACCGTTGCCGGTCAGCGATGAACTGGCGGCGGAACTCGCCACCCAAAGGTCGATCACGGCGGACATGCGGGCCATCCAGTCTTCGATGGTCGAGACGGAACGTCGGGTGCAGTCGCAGTATGCGACACTCGTTAGGGAGAGCGCGGATGCGTTGAAACTGCGAGAGCAACTGGAAGCGGAACGCGTTCGCGCTCGTGCTGCGGTTCCGGCCGCGACGAACGCAGCACCGGTGGTCGCGCCGGCCGGAGGAACCGCTGAGGTCAAATGGTAGGTTCGTCATGAGCTTTACGGAGGCACAACGCGAAAACCTGCAGAACCTGCCGACCCGGTTGAAGGGCCTGCTCACGGGGCAGGACACGGCGATAGATCTCGTCACGGAGAGACTCCAGCACGGCGAACTCGGTCTCACCACGCCGGGCCGCCCAAAGGCGAGTTTCATGTTCCTGGGACCGACCGGCGTCGGCAAGACAGAGCTGACGCTGCGCTTCACCGAAGACCTGATCGGTCCAGGTCGTGTTGTGCGCTTGGACATGTCAGAGTATCAGACAGCCGATAGGCTCGCTCTGCTGCTCGGCACTTCGGAGGGCGAGCCGGGACGCATCGCGGAAGGTTTTGATGAGTGCGCCGGTCGCGGGACGCTGCTGTTTGACGAAATTGAAAAAGCGCATCCGCGCGTTTTGGACGTGTTGCTCCAATTGCTCGACGCCGCGCGATTAACCACGGGCCGAAATCGGGTGCTCGATTTTTCGGACTGGTATGTAGTTCTCACGAGCAACATCGGGGCTCAGCGCATCATGGCCCTCCGTAAGTCAAAGTTTGAGACGATGGAGCGGCTCGTGCGACAGGACGCGCAACGCGAACTTCGTCCGGAGATTTTCGCGCGCATCACGGTGACAGTGGTATTCAACAAGCTCGACTATGACGCGCAGTGCGAAATTGCCGGTGGCATGATTGAGAAAGAGTGCGGTGCATTGGCCGCGCGCGGGTTCGCGGTCTTCCCGGAAAATTCCGTGTCAGATGTAATAATTCAACGAGGGTATCACGAACGATTGGGAGCGCGGCCAATGCGCGATGCCACGGAGCTTTTGATCCGCAATGCGCTCGCTCATCACCTGCTGCACGGAGGCGCAGGTGCCGGTCGGCTTAAACCGCATGCCGACGGAATGAAGCTTCAACTCGAAGCCTCGGCTTCTTAGTCATGATGCCCAAAACCGCCGCCCCTCGGATTGTGGTTTTGAAAGGAGATCGGCTCTACGGCGATTTGATTTGCCGGCAGATCAAAGAGTATTGGCGAAACGCGGTAGTGCAGTTTTTCCAGCTCGGATTCGAGGCGTTGGAAGCCATTCAGGCATGTCCGCCCAACATGTTTATTGCTGGCGTCAAAATCGCCGACATGGACGGTCTTGAACACCTCGAACCTTTTATCGAAAAGGATCTCCCAGTTTTAGTCGTCACGTCCCGCAAGGATGCGCGCACGTTCAGCCTGTTGAGGAGTATCCGCTACGACGGAATTTACGACGGCTTCGTAGAGGGACTGGTGAACCTGCATACCGCAATGCAACAGGTCATGATGCGCCAGCTGTACGTTAGCCCAAGCATGGTTGAGCACCTGAAGAAGCCGAAGAATATCACGCTCGACGCATTGACAGACAAGGAGCAGATGGTCCTCTCGGTCATCGGCGATGGCTCTGATGATCCCCAAGCAGCGGAGCGCCTCGGCCTTTCCCGCTTAACCATTATGACGCACCGCACGGCGATCATGAGAAAGCTGGGTTTTCATCACAAAGGCCAGTTGATGTTGTATGCATTACAGCAAGGCTACGTGCAGGTCAGTCCCGACGGCGTTTACCATCCCGGCTTCCAGAGGAGAATTCGCCGGGTCGGCGCCGAAGCAAAGGCAGGTGACGCCAAAGTATGTGCGTGAGTGGAGCGGGATGTAGTGAATGAGAGGGCGTCACACCGTTACGTTTGACAGACGAAAAAAGGGGCCGAAGCCCCTGTGATTAGAGTACCCCGGCGATCTTAAAGCTGTAGTAACCGCGGTTCTGGGGATCGAATTCGGGGTGCCCGAGAATTACGTGGTCGATTAGATCGATGTCTACGATCTTGGCCGCTTCCCGCAGCTGCCGTGTTATCTGAAGGTCTGCGGCACTCGGTGCGGGATCGCCTGAGGGATGATTGTGAACGCAAATGATTGCGGTCGCCCCTCCGACGATTGCAGGGCGAAAGACCTCCCGAGGATGTGCGAGGGCGCAGGTGGCCGTGCCACTTGTGATTGCAACACGTCCAAGTGGCCTGTTCTTCCGATTTAAAAGGATTACATAGAACACCTCGTTCATCGGATGAACCTCCAGAACGTCTTTCATATACTCATAGACGACCGCTGCGGTTGATAGGCATCTAGAACCGACCTCAAACAAGGTGGCTTCGTAGGTGAGCTTTGCTTCGTACACGCGCATTGTGGATGCGCCTCAGCGGCTCGTTCGTGTGTGCGGATTTGCACCTTATCGACCTCTGCCTCTGAGGGCGATTCCCGCACACGCCGAAAAGTCAAAGCGCTATGAAGCGCCGAGGCAGATCCGAAGGAGCAACGAGGGGGAAGCGGACGCCTTGCGCGTGGTGGAGGCCGAAGGCACTACCTTGACCGGCGTATAATAGGGAATCCCAGCGGCTGGCAGCGCTAGAAGAATTCGAGCGTTAGCGAGCGTCGCTCGGATCGGGCTCGGCCCGCGGTTTGCGGCGAAGGACACAAAAAGGCGGCCGGAATTTCCGGCCGCCCGTTGAGCGAGAATTGTTCGCTCTACTCGGCTTTCAGTTCCGCGAGTCGTTCGAAGATGAACGTGTGGGCCTGATCGGCCAGCTTGGCGACGAGGGGGAGGTCATCACGACCGTAGCTGTCGGTGTCGTGGAAGTTCCTGGCCTCGTCCATGTAGGTTCGGGCGAAGGTCACGTTAAAAAACTTCTTCTGGTCGGCTTCGTTCTCCCACACGGCGGCTTTGATGCGGCCGAGGCGGAAGGTTTTCACCGGAAGCTTGGGGCCGGTGGCGGCGTTCTTGGTTGGCGAGGCGGGTTGAGCGGTTTTGGAGGGCATATAGTTCCTTTTTTGATTTTTGAGGAGCGGGATTGCTCTCTCGTCGAAGGGCGGGGGTGCCGGCCGGGACGAGGGGACGGTTGGGGGGATTCCTTTCAAGGAGGACCCAAACGCTCCCTGTCCGCGTAGCGGCGGACCGGCCGGAGGGGCCGCCAGAGAGAGCAATAACGATCCGGGAAAAAAGAACGTTCCGCTTTGGCGGAATTGCCTGGAAGAACGCGAACGGCTCGCAGCATTGAACGCATCCGCTGGCTCCGTCTGGAGGTGAGGCCGTGGTCGTGCTGGTATGCCGTGCGGGAGAACGAAGCGGTGGGAAATTTGTCGTGACTTCGCACGGACGTGGACGAGACCAGTCCACGACACCGCTGGGCGTGATGATGAGCGCGGAGCTGGACTAGCAGGGCATTCATCGCGGCTCGCGGAACTGAAAGCCGAGTTGAGAGCGGCCCCGTGTCGGCGGCGGTCGGTTCCGGCCGCTTTGTGTCCGCATGCGCGTCCCTGTGATGGAGCTGCATGGCTCCACGGTCGAAGTAGTCTGCGAGTGAACCAACTCTGCGCTCCTACTGAATATTCGGTAGATGACCTACTGAAAATTCGGCAGACGCGCTCTATTGAGAGGGCGGGGTTGGCGCGCGGGAATAGGGGCAACGAAAGGACCCTTCCATGAAAAACATGACCTCGTCAGAACTCTTCGCACCTCCGGGTAACCCGGAGGCAGCTGCGTTACCTCGGTTTCAAATCTTTCGGCAGACGCGCGCGGGCACATACATGTTCGAGTTCAAAACGGATTCGGCTGTTGAGGCTGTCGAGGCATTCCTGAATCAATCACCGGCTTTCGAAGGCGGAGAACTCCGTATCTGGAACCGCCGTGAACAGTGCGTGAGCGCATCGGTGGAGTGGAACTTGGAGAAAACCGATTTCGGTTTCCCGGTCTTCAATCGCACGAATGTGTTTCACGACCGGCTCCTTGGGGTGATCGCCCGAAAGATTCAGATGCGGGAAGAGATTCGCGAAGAAATTCAAAACAGCGTTCGGATGAGCGCCTGATGCCATGAACCCAACCAGCCGCGCCATCCTCCAGACTGTGTTCGCTACCGATGCTTCGTTGACCGGGTCGGAGCGGGACTTTGTTCAGCGGCTGATTTCTGGGCAGATCGAGGCGGCCCCCGCGGCTTCGATGGGCGGTGAAAAGCTACTGATCACCCAGAAGCAGGCCGCCGAGCTGTTGAGCGTTAACCGCGTCACGATCTGGCGAATGACGAAGGATTGCCTCCTGCACCCGGTCGAAATCCTGCCGGGGATGTGGCGCTATCCCTTCAACGAGATAGTACGACTTGCGCAACGGGGCGCCCCTGCGGCGGCCGGTCCCTCTCGGGAGGGCGTTAGCGCCGGGATAGCTTCGGCGGCTTAACTGCGCCTAGTTTCGGCCTTGGGCCACCCTCCAAAGGGTGGCCTTTTTTGTTGATCTCAGAGGGAGAAATGCAGGTGCGGCGCCTGAAGGCCGGAGGAAAAACGCATTTTCGCCTCGAAAAAACTTTGGTCCTTTCTTTGGCTTGGATGTCTCAAAGTTGCCTCTTGTTGCGTAAGGTTGCACGCGGGCAGTCGCTCTTTCGAAAATCACGTAAGCCATTAAGCAGAAACCCCCGGGAGCAGTTTCCGGGGGTTTCAAATTGGGTGCAGGGGCTGGATTTGAACCAGCGACCTTCAGGTTATGAGCCTGACGAGCTACCAGGCTGCTCCACCCTGCAACATCGGGAGGGCGAGACCATGCTTTCGAGCGGGGCTGTGTCAACGAACATTTTCATGTTTGTGAAATGCATCCAGGCGGGCGGCGTGAATTTGCCACCGGTGCCTGGCGCTCGCGAACCAGGCGGCGAGCCCGCAAGACCGGCCTAGAGCGGATGTTAGGGTGAGCGCAGCGCGGGCGGTCGGAGAGACGCCTCCCGCGCGGCACGCTGGCTCGTCAGTCAACCAACTCTCGTTCTAGCTGCTCGAGCGATTTGCCCTTGGTCTCGGGCAGCCGGAAAGCGATAAAGAGAAATCCTGACACACAAATGGCGGCGTAGATCCAAAATGTTCCCGCGGCGCCGAGTCGGCGGTTCAAAATCGGAAACGTATAGGTGAGGATAAAGCAGGCGATCCATAGCGCAGTCACCGCGACCGAGATCGCCGCGCCACGGATGCGATTGGGGAAAATTTCCGAGATCACGACCCAAGTAACAGGGGCGAGCGACATCGCGTAGAAAGCGATCGCGGCCAGCACCAGCAGCAGCATGGATACACCCTGCACGCCGCTATGGTAGCCGATGCCCATGATCGCGTAGACGGCCGCTAAGCCGCCCGCGCCAATCAGCATCAAGGGCCGCCTGCCTCCTCGGTCGACGATCGCGAACGCCGCTAGTGTGAACACCAGATTGACCGAGCCGGTCCAGGCAATGTTCTTCAACACCGACGATACATCGTAACCGGCGGCGCGGAAAATTTCCTCAGCGTAGTTGAAAATCACATTGATGCCGCACCACTGCTGGAACACCGCCAGCGTCACACCGAGCACGATAACCTTGCGCATCCGTGGATCAAACAGGTCGCGAAGGCCCGGTTTGGTCCTGACTTCAGCCTCGCCGTATTCGATCTCTCGATACGTTCGCTCAGCGTAATCGCTCCCGCCAATTTTTTCGAGGATGCGGACGGCGCGGCTGCGATGTTGGCGGGTGGCGAGCCAGCGCGGGCTCTCCGGAATAAACGCGGTGCCGAAACAAAACAGCACGGCCGGAATGGCGGTCAGGCCGAACATCCAGCGCCAAGCATCTTGGCCATACCACGAACTCGCGATCCAGGCGTCGGTTGCGCCCGCGGGCAAATTGCGCACGAGATACCAGTTTACGAATTGGGCGAGAAGAATTCCGACCACGATGGTCAACTGGTTCAGCGAAACCAGACGCCCACGCCAGGCCGGGGGCGAGACTTCCGCGATATACATTGGCGATAGGTTCGAAGCCAAACCGATGGCATAACCGCCACAGATGCGCCACGCCACGAACCCGGCGAAGGTGTGCGCCAAGGCATTGCCGATCGATGTGACCGCGAAAATCAGCGCGGCGGCGGCGAGGGGACGTTTGCGGCCGAAGCGGTCACTGAGCGCGCCCGCGCCGAGCGCACCGACGAGGCAGCCGAGCAACGCGCAACTGTTCGCCCAGCCGGATTGAACGGCTTCGTGCAATTGGAAATAGCGCTCAAAAAACGGTTTCGCGCCGCCGATCACGACCCAGTCGTAACCGAAGAGCAGACCGCCCAGCGCGGCGATCAGCGAAATCAAAATGATATAGCCCGCGCGAAAATCGGCTTTCGCGTGCGAGGTGGGGAATGGGGCAGGAGCTTGCATGGGGAAGGGGATTATCGTTTCAACTCGCCGAGAAGATCGGCCGCAAGGGCATGGCTCGGGTCGCTTTTCAGCACGGCATTCAATAAGCGGCGGGCTGCGGCGCGTTCGCCCAATCCAAGTCGGGCCTGAGCTTCGAGGAAGCGCGCGGTGGTGATTTGGCGCGCCTGAAGATCGTCGTCGAAAAGCAGCATCGTCGGGAGCGAGGTGGCGAAGTAATCGATTTTCGCGCGCGTCTTCGCGAGCTGGCGCGCGTGAGCGAGAAGCTGTTTGAACAAGGCTCGAGCTTGGCGGCGACGCCCTAGTTTTTCCAACGAGCGCGCGGACCAGTAGGTCATTTCCGACATCGTGCGCACGCTCATCGCTTGAAAATCACCCCGGGCACTCGCTGCCGCAGTCCACGTCTGACGCGCTTCATCGGTGTGCCCGAGGGCGTCTTGCGCGCAACCGAGCCAAAATTGAATATCGCTCTGGTTGGCCAGGAGGTGCTTCGCCTCGCCCAGATTTTCGGGTGCGTCCAACGCGGCCTCGAAATGCTCCTGCGCGCGGGCCGCATTCGCTGCGTTCAGCGCTTGTCGACCAAGGGCGAGATGGGTGCGCACATGCTGACCGAGGGCCAATCCTTCGCCGCCTTCCCACGGTTGAAATTTTCGAGCCGCGATAAGAGCGAGTACCTCGGCGTGGCGGCCGGTTTGATTGAGAAGCGCGCAAAACTCGATGGTGAGATCGTCGCGTTGAGCCACAAGATCGCGATGTCGCTCGAGCTCACGTAGCCGGAGCGTCGGAGCGCGACGAAGTCTTTTCCAAAGCTGATCGCGCTCGAAGAGAAGGCGCGCATCGCGAGGGTTGGCCTTGACCGCTTGATCGTAGGCGCGGCGCGCTTTTTCGGGCTGTTGCAAAATGTTGAAAAACCCGATTCCCAGATTTCGCCACGCGATCGCGTTCGACGAATCCAGCCACACCGCTTTTTGCCAGCAGGCGATCGCTTCGGTGTGGCGCCGACGGTCGTAGAGGAGATGGCCGAGATAGGCGGGCGCATGGGCATCGCGTGCGTGGGACGCGATCGCAAATTCGAGGATGGGAATTTCCTCGAGTCGGGTGGGAAAGCAGTAGTCCGGCGCGGCGGCTTGCGCGGCTTTCAACCATCGCTGGACACCGCGTGTATCTGAAATTTGGTGACACACCCAGGCGGCGGTGTAAGCGATGAGCGGAGCGGTGCCATCAAATGTTCCCGGTGCGGCGTCTTTCAGCAACACGAGAGCGTCCGAGTAGAGCCCGGCCCGCGCGCAATCGTGCGCCAGATCGAGATGAACCTGAGCATCGCATGCGAGCTTATCGCCGCGCAGGTAGCGCGCCCACCAATCGAGCGGATCGAGCGCGAGGGTTGCTGCGAGCAGCGCGTTCGCGTCGTCGTCCCGGTCCAGTTTCCGCAGGATGACGGCTTTGAGGTCGCGAGCGCGCAGGTTGTCGGCATTGGCTCGGAGCGCGCGGTCGATGTGATCGAGGGCTGCGCTCCAGTCGGTCCGCATGCAGTCGATTTCGGCGAGCGCGTGAAAGGCGACCGCTTGTTGGGGGTGGTTCCATGTCGCTTTGTAGAAGGCGGCATAAGCCTCGCTCAACAGGTCCGCTGATCTGGAACGGTTGGTGAGGGCGAGGTAGCGGAGGCAGAGGCCGAGATTATAGTGCGGTTCACCATCGGACGGGTTGGGATTTCGCGTTGTGAGCCGTGCGATCGCGGCGCGGAAATATTTTTCCGCCGCGGACCATTCGCCGCGCCGAAGATGCCAGAGACCAAGTGCGTTGTTACAGCGCGCGTCGCCAGCGTCGCGGCGCAAGGCTTCGCGCCAGTAATCGACGGGGCTGCGCGTGGCGTGACGATATTGGTCGAGGTGCAGCCCGGTGATGTAGAGCTGGTCGGCGCTAACGATTTCGCTTGGTGCCGCGGGCTCGGTGGCCGGTGCGGGCGGGGTCGCATCGCGGGCTGCCTTCGGTGCATACGCGATCAATTCGCGTCCTTCCGCTTCCACGGAAATACGCAGGCCGGATTCTTTGATGCCATTTGGCAACGTGACCGTCGCGAGGTGCGGCGAGTCCGGCGCGATCTCAGTCGTGCGTTCGTAGACGATATTATTATTCGCAAAAACGCGCACGATGGCCCGAGGAATCCGACGCGTGGTGCATACGCCGAGCGATGCGCGTCCGCCTTTTTCGTCTTTTTGTTTTTCGATGAGGTTAACGCGCACCGCTGCTTCAATGTTTGCCTGCTGCGCCGGGCCGATCTCACGGATGGGATACCAATATTGGCTCCACGTTTTGGTTTCGCCGGACTGGAGAAATGAGAAGTCGGGTTGGTTGTCGGTATAGACACCCGCCATGATTTCGATGTACGGCGCGAATTCACCGTCGCTATCGGCATCGGTCAGGTTTCGATCCCACGCGTAGCCGAAAGGATGATTGCCCCAGGTCCATTGTTTCTTGCCCGGGGAGATATGATGATTGGCGATGTGGACGATGCCGGCGCGTCGCGCGTGATCGTAGCCACCGAAAAAATCCTCCTCCGTGCCAATGCACATATAAGACGTCGGCACCGGAATATTCGCGTACCAACTGAGGTCGTTCGGTGCCGCCATCGGCGCAGCGGCGGGCTCATGGGCTTTGGCGCGTTGACCGTAGTCGACGCCGTAGTAGTGCCCGGTCGCGAGTGGATAACGGCTGATGGCGCGCTTGGCGTGATCCGCCACGAACGTCACATCGGGCGGGAAAAAGGATTGATAGCGATCATGAACCTTCGTCGCGACGTTGGCCCACCAAAGAAAGGTCTGCGGGAGCGGAGTGCGATTGTAGACACGGGCCTTCAACTCGACCACGGCGCGCCCAGGATGCAGACACACGCCGTGCATTCCCTTCATGCGCGACATCGGGTCGTGTTCGCTCAACCAGACTGTGATGGAACCGTCAGCGTGGTGTTCGATTTCGAAATCCGTCGGCATGAACGTCGAAGGTCGATGGTGCTGCGGCCAGTTGAACTCGATGCCGCCGCTGGCCCAGGGGCCGGCGAGTCCGACGAGCGCCGGTTTGATCACAGCCTGATTATAGATCAGATCGTAACCATTGGTTTTGTCCTGAATCGCGTGAATTCGACCACCGATTTCCGGCAGAATCATCACTCGCAGAAATTCATTTTCCAACCAGACCGTTTGCCAGGCGCGATCGGTTTTCGTCTCTGCAATGCGATCGGTAAACGGCAACGGATATACTTTTCCGCTGCTGCCTTGATAGACCCGTTTCTCGAGGAACATCGGATTGCGATCAGGCGGCGCGGGCTCATACGTCGGGATAATGCGGGATTCGGTCCAGACGCGAACAGCGGAGAGGGATGGCTCGGGGGACATGGAGATGAAGATCGGGTAACGGTTCGCGCCGACGTGGCGCATGACGCAGGTTATTTTCTCAGGATGAAATCGTCCAAGGCCTCAGCGGTGAGCGACGACTTCGGAGAAAAATCGTCCGAGGCTGCGTAGTGCAGCAGGCTGGTGCGGAGTTGGCGCGCAACGGGGCGGGTTGATAAATCTTTCGTGATATCGATCGCGCAGAAGAGAAGTCGGCCTGGCCCGACCCGTGCTTCGAACACGTTTGCAAGCGAATGATTCCGCACAAAATTATCGATCACGCGGACGATCGGTATCGCCGTGGTCCCGTCGAGGACAACGCTGCGTGAACGCAGCGCCGGATCCCACCATTGCCAATCCGAATGAGATTCCGTGGGGAACTCGCGCAGGGCGGGATGCATCGGATCGCAGAGTAGGCCCATCGTGCCGGGCTGTTTCGGAAAATGAACGGGACTCCAAAACACCGGCACAAATTTTCCTTCAATGCCTTTGATCCGGTCGATCGGCGGAGCGAATAGAACGCGTTTTCCCGCAGCGAGGGCACGTTGCGCGTCGTCGATGGTGGTCGCGAGATGCACGTTGGCCGGCACGTCAGGAAGTCCCGCGGGATAGACCCAGAGATTCCAATGGTTGCGATAGGAGGTTCCACGGATGGCGACCTCGAGTTGCCATTGCGCCGCGCCACCGGCAGTGGAAATCGGCAGGGTGATTTCGCCGATTTCACGCGCGCCGCCGACGGAGATCGGCAAAGGCCCGAACGCACCAGAGCCGATTTCGTGGTGTTCGGAATCGCGCACCGTCCACGTCACCTCAGCGTGCGGAAGATCGTGGAAAAAATTCGACACGTCGATCTTGGCTTGGAATGTCTCGCCGCGTTCGAAAACGGCTTTTGAAAACCGAGCCAGCGGCGTGATGGGTGAACAGGCCTCGCGAAATGTCGCGGGAGAAATGATACCTTTCGATTCCCAGAAAGCGTTTAACAGGCCGACGAGGGCGGTGCCTTGCCCGGGAAAATCTTGCAATTGGAGGAGCTGGAATCCGTCCAGTTGCGACGTGCGCAGGGCGCGTTCGATTTCTTCCTTGTAAAGCAGAGCCGCGAATTGACCACTCGCTTCGGTGAACTGCGGCGCGAGCGATAAAAGACCTTTCCGTTCTAGGTCATCGCGGATGGCGATGAAGTTGAGCGGAACCAGGTTCCCCGTGTAGTGATCGATTTCGCGCAAGTCCGGATAGACCGCGTATTGGCCAATCTCGTGTGAGACGATGGGCACGGATATTTTGGCGATGGCCGCGTGATAGTCGGCGTCGAACGCGGGCGGCTGATCGTTGAACACACCCTGACCGCGGACCCATCCGTCCGGGGTGTATTGGGTAACCAAATACTCGTCCTCGGATTCCGGCGTTTTTCCATGGCCATCTTGAAAACTAAACGTCGTGGCCGTGTGCAAACGCCGCGGATCGCTGGCGCGCAAACGTTGGACGAGAGCGTCGAGCTTGTCGAAGTCCCCTTCGAGTTCGTTTCCCATGGAAAATAAAAGAAACGACGGGTGATTTCCATATTCGCTCACAATTCGATCGGCCTCGGCTTCGAGGTAACGCCACGTCGCGGTGTTTTTCCCGACGGTTAGGCTCCAGTGGGGAAGTTCGATTTGAAGATAGAATCCGAGTTCATCCGCCGCTGTGAACGCGGCTTCGGGTGGACACCAGGAATGAAAGCGAAGGTGGTTGAGGCCCCAATTCTTGGCTTGTTGAAACTCTTTGCGCCAACTCGCCACGTCTGTCGGAGGATATCCGGTCAACGGAAATGTCGCGCACTCCAAATCGCCGCGAAGAAAAATGCGGTGCCCATTCAACGAAAAGGCGCCATCTCGCGCGACGATCTCGCGAAATCCAAAGTTGTTTGCCGAGACGGACGGGGATGCCGACGGGATGTCGCTCAGGGACGTTTCGAGTTGATAGAGCGAGGGAGAAAACTCGTCCCACGGTTCGATCGTAAGATCACGCGGAAGTGACCAGGTCACATGGACTGCGCCGCCACCCGCGGGGATTTCACAGCGCTGGCGAAACGCGGCGATTTTCGTTCCGGGAATTTTCGTTGCATCTGCGCGACGGAGAAGCAGTGCGATGGTGCCCACGGCGGTCTGCGCACTGGAGTTTCGGCAAATCGCGGTGATCTCGATGCCAGGCAAAGGGCTGAGCTTTGGAACGATTTCAACGCGTTCGAGCGACACGTGATCTTCGGCGCGCAAGCGGAGCGCACCCAGAATGCCGTTCCACATTGTTTGCGTGTGATTGGTGTATGCGTGCGCTGCGGGAAAACTGGCCGGATCTTCATAGCGATCGATATGAAGACTGAGGTCGGGGTGAATCTCGCGATTATCGATTTGAATAACGAGTTCGTGGCGTCCGGGCGTCAGCGCGGAACTGAGGTTGTGCCGGTGCGGCGTGGATAGGCTATCCGCGCGGCTGACTTCCTTGCCATCGACAAAGACCCTTGATTCCCAGAGCACGCGCTCCAGTTCGAGCGTGATCGTTTTGCCTGCCCATTGAGTTGGAATTTCAACGGTGCGTTTGAACGAGGCTGGGCCGACATAGCTGAAGCGGCGCTGGAGGTGCGCGAGCACGCGGATGTTCAGCTCCGGTTTGAGGGAGAGCGGCGTCCCGATGTGCTCATCATCCAGGGTTCCGGGCAGTCGAATCGGTTCCCACGTGGTCGTGGCATTTTCCGCGGCCAGGGAGACCTCCCAAGAACCGGCGAGGTCGAGGATTTCTCCTCGCGCGCAAAGGCCGCACACGAACGATAAAACGACGAGGAAGAATGTTTTCATGAGCATCGGCGGCTCGAAGAGGGATGCGGAGCTGACAGAGTGGAGTGCTCCGTGGTGATGTCAGCCTAGCTGAAGGGCGCGTGGGGGAGAATAGCGCATCCCATGATGATCATGGATTATCTTACGATTCGGTGAACGCTGCAAGCGGGCCGCCAGGGAGAGCCCGGTGATTTTGGATGGCGGCGCGCAAGGCCCGCGTTCTCACGAACGCGGCTTAACCACCGCGGATTCTTACCCTCCCGCGAGATCGTAGCTGCCCGCCTTAGCGCGCGGACTTTGCGTTGGGAGAACAGAATTCTCATCGTAAAACGAACGGCCACGCAGCATCCGCGCGTCAAGACGCGCAGCTACGGGGGAGCGGCTAATGCGTGGGATTTCGCGTTCTCGGGAACGCTTTGAGATTCGCCGACGTACCCACTTGGAGCGAAGCCGGGTCATGCCGCCCCTGGGAGCGCGGGCATTTTGCCCGCCAACTCACTCAGAGTGAGCGAAACTCACGCTTTTCTCATTCTAGCTGCGAGCTTCGCTCGATAAATAAGCTGGCGGACAGAATGTCCGCGCTCCCAGGAAACGCGCCGTCTTGATTTGAACGCGAGATTGGCTCTCTTCGGAAGGCTCAGGGTCTATAAACTTCGGCCTGCCCCGTAGGTTTGCCGGTAGACGGTCGGGCTCGAACCGACGCGACGTCGGAAGAGGCGGGAGAAATAGAATGCATCGGCGTAACCGAGATCCGCGGCGATATCCGCGATGCGCTCGTCTCGGGTGCGCAGGCGCTCGCAGGCTCGTTGGATCTTTAGACGCAGGAGATATTCGATGGGGGGCAGATTGAGCTGGCGTTGAAAAACCATGCTGTAGTGAGTGGGGGACCACGCGGCGACGCGCGCGAGTTGCGTGAGCGTTAAGGGGCGATCGAGATTCGCCGACATATAATGCACCGTTTTAAGCACCCGGTCCTCCGTCTGGCGCCGCCTGACGTCGAGGGCGCGTTGCGAAAGACGGCAGATGCCGAAGAGTCGGGAGAGACCAGTGCTGAGTCCGAAGAGGTCGGTGTCGGTGTAGCCTCCCAGCGCGTGCCGGTACGTTTCCTCAAACGCTTCAGCTACGCGCGAGAGATCGTGCAGCCAGCAAACCGGATTTTGCGGCGTGAGGCCGAGCATCGCGACATAATCGCGTTTTTTGGCGCCGGTGAAATGGACCCAGAAAATTTTCCAAGGATCGGTTTCGTCGGCCCAATAGCGGTGCGGCACTCCGGAGGGCAGAATGATCGCGTGCCCCGTCGTCATGGCATACGCGCGATTCTGGACCGAACACACCCCTTGCCCGCCCTGACAAACGATCAGGATATGCTCTCGGCCTCCTTTCGGGCGATCAACGAAGTGGTGAGGGGCGGTTTGGTAGGCACCGATGTGAGTCACCATGACGTCTCGGCACACCGGCAAGGTCGCGGCCCGCCGCACGACGGCTGGGGGCAACACGACGAGGCGTTGCCTCGGAAAACCTTCAGCGACCTGATGAATATGCTCTGCGCACATGCCTGCGTAAGATAGTCCTGTCGCCATAGTCCTGTCGACTTCGTTCGAGAATGCGGCCAGATTGACGCCGGCCCTGGATTTTGATCTCACGCTTGGGAGGCATGCCCAAGTGGAACCTCGACCGGTCCCTCGGTCTCCCCGTTCTTATCCTGATGAATTGCTTCCCTCCTCGAGTGTTTTCTATCCCTTTAGTGTACCTGCCTCAGGAACTCGCCTGGCGAATTCGCGCCTCAGTCTCTATTCGGCGAAAGCGCAAAGAAACCCGGGAGTCTCCGAACTCGGCACGAAAAGGTGCGATACACTCGACCGGGAAAGCGCCCCTACCAGGAACCGGGATTCATCGGCGAAACTTTTCTTGCCCAAAGGGGTCCCGAACGATTTCGAAGCTGATCTGAGAATCCTCATCTCTTCGAACGCCTTCCTTACATCATGGATCAGACAATCTCCGGCTCTCCACAAGGGGAGTTGTTTCTCACGGCAATGGTCAACTCGTCTAGCGACGCGATCTTTGCCAAAGGTCTCGATTCAAAAATTATCTTTTGGAACAAGTCTGCCGAGCGGATTTTTGGATTCACCGCCGATGAGATTGTGGGCCAGCCCGTGACCGTTTTGCTTCCGCCGGATCGCTACGAAGAAGATCCCAAGATCATGGCGCGTGTTCTGCAGGGAGAGGCGATCGAGCACTATGAAACCGTTCGGTGCCGGAAAGACGGGCGATTGATCGACGTTTCGTTGACGGTGTCGCCCATCAGAGACGCGGAAGGCATCATTATTGGCGCATCTCAGATTGCGCGCGACACGACGCGGCAGAAGCGGGATCAGGAGCAGTACCGCGTGACGCTTTCGACCATCGGAGACGCTGTGATCACGGTGGACTCAGCATCGCGGATCAGATTGATGAATCAGCGAGCCGAGGCGTTGATCGGACGCAGTGAAAAAGAAACGCTGGGCCAAGACGTGTCCGGCATTCTTCATTTGTTGGACCCAATCACTCGCAAGGAGCTTCCTGCGATTGGTTCGGTTGCCCAGGACCTTGCCGAAGGCCAGGTTTGGACGACGGCGCTGCTTATTTCCAAGGGCCGTGAAGAAATTCCGATTGAGAAGAGTGTCTATCCGATCATCGCACTGAATGCCGAGACAGCGGGGTGTGTGATTGTTATTCATGACCTGCGAGAAAAGCAGTCTGCGGCGGTCGCCTCCTCGCGCTTGGCGTCGATCATCGAAGGTTCGGATGACGCGGTGATCAGCAAGAATCTCAACGGGATTGTGACGAGCTGGAATCCGGGAGCGGAACGTGTTTTCGGTTATACGGAGAAGGAAATGATCGGACAGCCTATTCTCAAGTTGTTGCCGCCGGAACGCCTGATGGAGGAGCAGGATATTCTATCGCGCCTCCAAAAAGGAGAGCGCGTTGATCATTTCCAAACCGTGCGCGTGCGCAAAGACGGTACGCGAATCCACGTTTCGTTGACCATTTCTCCGATTCGAAACGCGCAAGGAGTGGTGATCGGCGCGTCGAAAATTGCCCGTGATATCACCCTGCTGCGGGAAGCGCAGGAAAAGTTGGAATCTTACACGACGGATCTCGAGGCGCGCGTGCGAGAGCGAACGAAAAAGCTCGAGGAAATGGTGTCCGAGCTAGAAGCATTTTCCTATAGTCTCTCGCACGATATGCGCGCGCCGCTGCGCGCGATTCAGAGCTTCACGGAAATGGTCTTGAGCGAGCGCGGGGAAAGCTTGGGCGAATATAAAGCGCATCTGGAAAAAGTGATCGCCGCTGCGACACGGATGGACCGGCTGATCCTCGACGTCCTCTCGTTTTCAAAAATATCGCGAAGCGAGATTATTGTCCGACCGATCGATATCGAACACTTGATCGACGAGCTGATTGCGGAGCGGCACGACCTCGTGGCTCAGGCGGGCATGATCCAGGTCGAAGGGCCTTTCCCAAAAGTGATCGGACATGAGGCTTCGTTGACTCAATGCATGATGAACCTGATCGCGAATGCCGTGAAGTTTGTCCGGCGCGGCGAGGTTCCCCACGTGCAAATTTTTGCGGAACAGGATGGTGACCGCGTTCGAATTTGTGTGAAGGATAATGGGATTGGAATCGCCCCTGACATTCAGAAAAAACTTTTCAGCCTTTTCAACCGGGGCGGTTTGTCCGCTGAATACGCCGGTACTGGAATCGGGCTCGCCATCGTGAAAAAAGCCGCGGAACGAATGAATGGCTCTGTTGGCGTTCGCTCGCTTCCCGGTCATGGCAGCACATTCTGGATCGAACTTCCCAAAGCCGAATGAACCCACACCTCTCAGTCCTCGTCGCCGAAGATGATGAGAACGATATTTTTCTTCTCACTCACGCCCTGGGAGCGGCGGAGGTGAAGAATCCCATTCATTTCGTTCGCGACGGCCAGGAAGCCGTCGACTTTTTGCGCGAACGGTGCACGGCGGATAAAGATCAACTGCCGGTGCTAATCCTGCTCGATCTGAAGATGCCGCAGAAGACCGGACTGGAAGTCCTGCAGTGGCTGCGAGAGCAGCCAGTCCTCCAGGGGCTCCCAGCTTTTATTTTCTCCTCGTCCACGCGTCAGGCCGATATCGAGCAGGCCTACGCTTTGGGCGCCTCGGGTTTTTTGGTAAAGCCCGCTTCTCTGAACGTGCGAAAAGAGCTAATGCAATTTTTGAAAGAGTGGCTGCGGTTCAATCAACCACCGATCGCTTGCACGCGAGGGTACAGGGAGGCTCGGACCGAACTCGATGCGCTTCGGCCCAAGCCCTCCAGTGAAGGTTTAAACTAGAAGATGGATTAGCTTTTCCGGGCTTTCTCGGCCTCGGCGATTTCCTTGTCGCCGCGTTGGCGTTTGATGTCCTCGGGTTCGACGTTCTCGTACATCATTTCGTTCATCTTCGCCTGAGCGGGTTCGGTCAGGATTCGCCGGGACGCGACCGCGACTTTATTCATCATTCCCGGCACAACCAAGAGATCGCCCGCGACCAACCCTTTATACGCGGCCTCTGCGACCACCTGCGGCGCCATGAGATTTCCCTTCTGAAATGCCTTGGTCTCCATCATGTCGGCTTTGAGGAAAAAATCTGTATCCGTCGGACCAGGACAAAGGGCGGTGAGACTCACGCCGGTGTCTTTTAATTCTTGCGCTAGGGATTC
>Ga0207702_10000287_pt1 | contig 58488 bp, 54 predicted proteins | sample KBSCornC62_FD_184302 | JGI IMG/M metagenome (GOLD analysis project Ga0207702, IMG submission 184302) | Corn rhizosphere microbial communities from Kellogg Biological Station, Michigan, USA - KBS Corn C6-2 (SPAdes) (version 2) | ecosystem: Host-associated > Plants > Roots > Rhizosphere > Soil ...
CGATCGAGAACCTCGATCCGATGGGCGTGCATACCGGCGATTCCATCACGGTGGCCCCGGCGCTGACCTTGACCGACAAGGAATACCAGATCATGCGCGACGCCTCGCTGGCGGTGCTGCGCGAGATCGGGGTCGAGACCGGCGGCTCCAACGTCCAGTTCGGCGTCAATCCGGCCGACGGCCGCATGGTCGTGATCGAGATGAATCCGCGGGTGTCGCGCTCCTCGGCGCTGGCCTCCAAGGCCACCGGTTTTCCCATTGCGAAAGTCGCGGCCAAACTCGCGGTCGGCTACACGCTCGACGAGATCGCCAACGACATCACCGGCGGCGCCACGCCGGCCTCGTTCGAGCCGACCATCGATTATGTCGTCACAAAAATTCCGCGCTTTGCATTCGAGAAATTCCCCGGCGCCTCCACCACGCTGACCACCTCGATGAAGTCGGTCGGCGAAGTGATGGCGATCGGCCGCACCTTCCAGGAGAGCCTGCAAAAGGCGCTGCGCGGGCTGGAGACCGGGCTGACCGGGCTCGACGAAATCGAGATCGAGGGGCTCGGCCGCGGCGACGACAAGAACGCGATCCGCGCCGCCTTGGGCACGCCGACGCCGAACCGCATCCTGCAGGTGGCGCAGGCGATGCGGCTCGGCTGGTCCGACGAGGAGATCTTCACCTCCTGCAAGATCGACCCGTGGTTCCTCGCGGAAATGCGCGGCATCGTCGACATGGAAGCCAGGATCAAGGCCAATGGGCTGCCCGGCAACGCCTTTGCGCTGCGCACCCTGAAGGCGATGGGATTTTCCGACGCGCGCCTTGCCGTGCTGACGGAGGCGACCGAGGCCGAGGTCAAGTCAAAACGCCACGCGCTCGGCGTTCGCCCGGTGTTCAAGCGCATCGATACCTGCGCCGCCGAATTCGCGTCCCCCACCGCCTACATGTATTCGACCTATGAGGCGCCGTTCGCAGGGCAGCTCGCCGACGAGAGCGCCCCGTCGGACAAGCGGAAGGTCATCATCCTCGGCGGCGGCCCGAACCGGATCGGCCAGGGCATCGAGTTCGACTATTGCTGCTGCCATGCCTGCTTCGCGCTGCATGACGCCGGCTTCGAGACCATCATGATCAACTGCAATCCGGAGACGGTGTCGACCGACTACGACACCGCCGACCGATTGTATTTCGAGCCGCTGACCTCCGAAGACGTGCTCGAGATCATCACCACCGAACGCAAGAACGGCACGCTGCACGGCGTCATCGTGCAGTTCGGCGGCCAGACTCCGCTGAAACTGGCGCGCGCGCTGGAAGAGGCCAGCGTGCCGATCCTTGGTACCTCGCCCGACGCCATCGACCTCGCCGAGGACCGCGACCGTTTCAAGCGCGTGCTCGACAAGCTCCGTTTGAAGCAGCCGAAGAACGGCATCGCCTATTCGGTCGAGCAGGCCCGCCTGGTGGCCGCCGATCTCGGCCTGCCGCTGGTGGTGCGCCCGTCCTATGTGCTCGGCGGCCGCGCCATGCAGATCATCCGCGAAGACAACCAGCTCGGCGATTATCTGCTCGGCACCCTGCCGGAGCTGGTGCCCGGCGACGTCAAGGCGCGCTACCCGAACGACAAGACCGGGCAGATCAACACCGTGCTCGGCACCAATCCGCTGTTGTTCGACCGCTATCTGTCCGACGCCATCGAGATCGACGTCGATTGCCTCTGCGACGGCAAGGACACTTTCATTGTCGGCATCATGGAGCACATCGAGGAGGCCGGCATCCATTCCGGCGATTCCGCCTGCTCGCTGCCGCCGCATTCGCTCGATGCGAAGATGATCGGCGAACTGGAGCGGCAGACCCGCGAGCTCGCGCTCGGCCTCGACGTGGTTGGGTTGATGAACGTGCAATACGCGATCAAGGACGGCGACATCTACGTGCTCGAAGTCAATCCGCGCGCCTCGCGCACGGTGCCGTTCGTCGCCAAGGTGATCGGCATGCCGGTGGCCAAGATCGCCGCGCGAATCATGGCCGGCGAGAAGCTGGCCGACTTTGGTCTAAAGAAGCGCAAGCTCGGCCATGTCGGCGTCAAGGAATCGGTGTTTCCGTTCGCGCGCTTCCCGGGCGTCGACACGGTATTGGGTCCGGAAATGCGCTCGACCGGCGAGGTGATGGGCATCGACCGCTCGTTCGAGGTCGCGTTTGCCAAGAGCCAGCTCGGCGGCGGCACCCGCGTGCCGCGCAAGGGCACGGTGTTCGTGTCGGTGCGCGAGATCGACAAGACCCGGATCGTGGACGCGGTGCGGCTGTTATTCTCGCTCGGCTTCAAGGTGATGGCCACCTCGGGCACGCAGCGCTTCCTGGCCGATAGCGGCGTGCCCACGGAAAAAGTGAACAAAGTGCTGGAGGGGCGGCCGCATATCGTCGACGCCATCATGAACGGCGACATCCAGCTGGTTTTCAACACCACCGAAGGGCCCCAGGCGCTGGCCGACAGCCGCTCTCTGCGGCGCGCTGCCCTCTTGCATAAAGTGCCATATTACACCACTCTTTCGGGTGCCGTGGCGGCCGCACAGGGCATCCGGGCCTATCTGGGCGGGGACCTTGAGGTCCGCACCCTGCAGAGTTACTTTTCCGAAAGCTAATCGTTCGCCGGGACCTGAACTCCGGCAATTGATCGGCAGTGAAGCCGTCGTAACTGCAAGCCGTGACTGGAACTTGCCAGCCACGAGTGTGTTGCGTTTCGGCATTTGTGCGTGGCCTGTGGAACGGTGCCGCATGACGTTGAAGGACAGAGAAGATGATGGAAAAGGTCCCGATGACCGCGGGCGGCTATGCCGCCCTCGAAGTCGAGTTGAAGAAGCGTCAGTCGGAGGATCGTCCGCGTATCATCGAGCACATCGCCGAGGCGCGGTCGCATGGCGACCTGTCGGAGAACGCCGAGTATCACGCCGCCAAGGAAGAGCAGTCCCATAACGAGGGCCGCATCGCCGAACTCGAGGACAAGCTGGCGCGCGCCGACATCATCGACATCTCGAAGCTTTCCGGCGACACCATCAAGTTCGGCGCCACCGTCACGCTAGTCGACGAGGACACCGACAAGAAGACGGTGTGGCAGATCGTCGGCGAGCCGGAAGCCGACGCCAAAAAGGGCCGCATCTCCATCACCTCGCCGCTGGCGCGCGCGCTGATCGGCAAGAAAAAGGGAACGTCGGTGGAAGTCATGGCGCCCGGCGGCGCCAAGGCCTACGAGATCACCAAGGTGGAGTGGCGCTAGAAGCATTCTAAACGCGGTGCAACGCAAAGGCCGGGATCTTGCCCGGCCTTTTGCTTTGATGCGGCGCGCATGAACGCCGCGGCCAACACTCGGCCCGCGGCATTATTCCTGTGCTGCTCTGCGATAGGCCGCCGAATTTTCTTGCCGCGATATCCTTCCCCTTGCCGCCGCGAAGCGATACGAATCGGGCTCGTTTGGAATTTGGGGGAAGCACTCATGATGGAAACATTGACGGCGTGGGGGCCGCGCGCCCTGAGCGTGCTGCGCATCATTACGGGATTGATGATCATCCAGCACGGCATGGCCAAGCTGCTGGGCTTCCCGGTGGTGGCGAGCTTCGCCAATCTCAACCCGTTCTCGCTGATCGGCGCCGCGGGCTTCATCGAACTGATCGGCGGCGCGCTGCTGATCATCGGCTTCTTGACCCAGCCGGTCGCCTTCATCGTGTCAGGCGAAATGGCCTTCGCCTATTTCATGGTGCACGCACCGAAAAGCTTCTTTCCGCTGATCAACGGCGGCACGCTGGCGATCGCGTTCTGCTTTACCTGTCTTTATCTGGCGACCGCGGGCGCAGGCCCCTGGAGCGTCGACGCCACGATGAAGCGCGGGTGAGGAGCACGATCATGGAAAACATCAACGCAATGCTTGCCCGCTTCGAGCCGCTGGTTCTCAGCGTTTTCCGGATCATCACCGGACTGCTGCTATTCCAGTACGGCATCGCCAAGCTGTTCAAGTTTCCGGCCGGGACAGTGTTCGACAAGGTCGCGCCGTGGTCGCTGTTCTGGTGCGCCGGCTGCATCGAACTGGTGCTCGGCGGGCTTCTGATCCTCGGCGTCTGCTCCCGGATCGTGGCCTTCATCCTGTGCGGTGAAATGGCGTTTGCCTATTTCATCCAGCATTTTCCGCGCGGCTTCATCCCGCTTTTGAACGGCGGCGAACTCGCGATCATGTTCTGCTTTTCCTGCCTCTACATCTGCTGCGCCGGCGGCGGACCGTATGGCGTCGACGGGATGCGGAAGAAGGCGTGATCCGTCATTGCGAGGAGCGATAGCGACGAAGCAATCCAGTCCTCTTGTGATGCTGGATTGCTTCGCTTCGCTCGCAATGACGGAAGAAGGCGTCAGCCCACCACCTTCAGGTCGAGCGGCACCGCGGCCTCGTATTTCGAATTGTGCAGCACCAGCGATGTGCGGACGTTGCGGACATGCGGCGCCGCGGTCAGGTGGGTGACGAAATCCTGGAACGTGGCCATGTCGGGCGCGACGCATTTCAGGATGAAATCGACTTCGCCCGACAGCATCCAGCATTCGCGTACCAGCGGTTCCGCGCGCACGAACTCCTCGAACGCGCGCAGATCGGCGTCGGCCTGGCTCGACAGATGCACGGAAGCGAACACCGTGACGTCGAATCCCAGCCGTCGCGGATCCAGTAGTCCGCGATAGCCCTGGATGTAGCCCTCCTCCTCCAGCGTCCTGACCCGGCGCAGGCAGGGCGGCGGCGAGATGCCGACGCGTTTGGCGAGTTCGACATTGGTGATTCGGCCGTCGGCCTGGATTTCGCCGAGGATTTTGAGGTCAATTTCGTCAAGATTCTTCGACACGCGGGTCCGGAGCTCCTGGGCCGTTTGGGCTGGCCGTGCTTGCGGTATTGGCTTGCAACAGTCTTAGCCCAGCGGATGCCAACCGCGCAATTTTATTGCGCGTGCGGTGCGACATTTCTCCCACGGGCGGGGAAAATCCGCCGATGCGGATTGCAATTCTTGCATAGCTCTCCAGATGTCTTAGACTTCAGTCAGACTTGGATTTGACACTTTCAGCGCCGTCGCGATGCCTTTCCGGGCGCTTTCCGCTCAAACGCTGACCAAAATCCCCTCCGAAAGGGATCGACCCTATGCCTGCCCCGATCCACGCCAAGGTCGTCATTATCGGTTCCGGCCCGGCCGGCTACACCGCCGCGGTCTATGCCGCCCGCGCCATGCTTGAACCGATCCTGATCCAGGGCATCCAGCCCGGCGGCCAGCTCACCATCACCACCGACGTGGAAAACTACCCCGGTTTTGCCGACGTGATTCAGGGTCCGTGGCTGATGGAGCAGATGGAGAAGCAGGCGGCCCATGTCGGCACCAAGATCGTTACCGACCTGGTGACCAAGCTCGAACTCGCCCAACGGCCGTTCCGCCTGACCTGCGACAGCGGCGACATCTATCTGGCCGAGACGGTGATTCTGGCAACCGGCGCGCAGGCGCGCTGGCTAGGCCAACCTTCGGAAGAAAAGTTCAAGGGTTTTGGCGTCTCGGCTTGCGCGACCTGCGACGGGTTTTTCTATCGCGGCAAGGAAGTCGTGGTGGTCGGCGGCGGCAACACCGCGGTCGAGGAAGCGCTGTTCCTGACCAATTTTGCTTCCCAAGTGACGATCGTGCACCGCCGCGACCATTTTCGCGCCGAGCGCATCCTGCAGGACCGCCTGTTCAAGCACCCCAAGATCAGAGTGGTCTGGGACAGCGCGATCGACGAAATCTGCGGCGCCGAAAATCCTTCCAGGGTCACCCATGTCCGGCTCAAGAACGTCAAGACCGGCGCGCTGACGGAGGTTAAGGCCGACGGCGTCTTCATCGCGATCGGTCACGCGCCGGCGACCGACCTCGTGGCTGGCCAGATCAAGCTGAAATCGTCGGGCTATGTCGAGGTGGCGCCGAACTCGACCGCGACCTCGGTGCCCGGGCTGTTTGCCGCGGGCGACGTCGCCGACGAAACCTATCGGCAGGCGGTCACGGCGGCAGGTCTTGGCTGCATGGCGGCCCTCGAGGCCGAACGGTTCCTGGCGCTGCGCGCCAGCGATCGCGCGGCGGCGGAATAATCATGGCTCGAACTCGCGACGGATTTACCGACATGGATTGGGACAAGCTGAAGGTCTTTCACGCGGCGGCGGAAGCGGGCAGCTTCACCCACGCCGGCGAACAGCTTGGCCTGTCGCAATCAGCCGTATCGCGCCAGGTCAGCGCGCTGGAGCAGGAGCTTTCGGTCTCGCTGTTCCACCGCCATGCCCGCGGCCTGATCCTCACCGAACAGGGCGACCTGTTGTTCCGCACCGCGCATGACGTGTTCATGCAGTTGCAGGCGGCGCGCGCCAAATTGACCGACAGCCGCGAACGGCCGAGCGGCGACCTCAAGATCACCACCACGCCCGGCGTCGGCATCAACTGGCTGATCCCGCGGCTCGGCGAATTCACCGCGCTCTATCCGGAGATCCGGATTTCGCTGATCGTGACCGACGAGGATCTCGACTTGTCGATGCGCGAGGCCGACGTCGCGATCCGCACCCGCAAGCCGACCCAGCCGGACCTGATCCAGCGCAAGCTGTTCGCGATGGGCTTTCACGCCTATTGCTCGCCGGAATACATCAAGCGCTTCGGCACCCCGCGCACGCTCGACGAACTCGATGCCCATCGCATCATCACGCTGAGCGACGGCCAGGTCGCGCCGCATCTGCAAAACCGCAACTGGCTGATCGAGGCCGGCCGCAACGGCACCGGCCCGCGCGAGACCTACTTCAAGGTCAATAACGTCCTCGGCCTGGTGCGCGCCTGCCAGCAGGGCCTCGGCATCGCGGCGCTGCCGGATTACCTGGTCGAGGAAAACACCCGTCTGGTGCAGCTGTTCGGCGAATCGGATTCGATCCAACTCGACACCTACTTCGTCTATCCGGAAGAGCTGAAGACGGTGGCGCGCGTGCAGGTGTTCCGCGATTTCGTGGTCAGCAAGGCGCAGCGCTGGCCTTCCTGATTATCGATCGATAACCCCCGGACTCCGCATGACTGACATGCGACTTGGACGGTTGCCGCAGGGCGGCATCGGGGATCATAGTGTGGACACGCTGAGCATTCGCGTTACGCATTTGTCCCCCTCCTCCAGTGGCGCGGACGCTCAGTAATCCCTCTTGGAAGGTGATTGTGTCGGCCTCACGTGGCCAATACCTTAAGCCGGGCTCTTTGGAGCCCGGCTTTTTTTCGCGTTAAACCCCTGGTTGTTCTATACCTTCCCTGTTCCCCTACCATGTTGCCGCCTTGCATCCGACCGGCCAGCGGTTGACGCGTTGCAGCCAGCCGCCGTTCGGCGCGGTCTGCCACTCGCGTTGACAAGCAAGGCCCACGCATCCATCATCGCCGAATGATCACGAATCCGTGCACTGCCGCGCTGTCGAAAAAAGCTCCCCTCACGGGGACTTAGGATCGACGCACGCGGCTTCTCGCTGATACCGATCCCAAAACCCCGCCGTTACGGACGGGGTTTTTTGTTGCTCCGTCTCCGGCTCAAACCCCTCAAGGAGATGGATGATGACGACGCCCGACACTACCGAGCTGAGAGAGCGGCTGCAGGGCCTGTGGCTACCGCTGGTGACGCCGTTTCGCGATGGCGAGATCGATGAGCCGTCGCTGCGCCGGCTGGTCCAGCATTATACCAGGCAGCCGATCGACGGACTGATCCTTGCGGCCACCTCGGGCGAAGGCATGACGCTTGGCATCGCCGAACTCGAGCGGCTTGTCGCACTGACGCGGGCCGAGATATCGGCCAGCCGGCGCTATCTGCCGATCTGCCTCGGTATATCCGGGGCGGTGACCGCGAAGATGCAGGATACGCTGGATGAAACCGCAGCCTGGCCGATCGACGGTTACCTGATCGCGAACCCCTATTATCTGCGGCCGTCGCAACGCGGGCTGCTGCAGCATTTTGCCGCGCTCGCCGATCACGCCTCATGGCCGATCGTGCTCTACAACATCCCCTACCGCACCGGCGTCAACATCACGAACGATACGCTGCTGCGGTTGGCCGAGCACCCCAACATCGTCGGGTGTAAGGACTGCTGCGCCGACCGCGCGCAGTCGGTCGAGCTGTTGGCCCGCCGCCCCGCCGGCTTCCGCGTGCTGAACGGCGACGACGCGCAATATTTCGATGCGCTGGCCGACGGCGCCGACGGCGGGATCCTGCTGTCGGCCCATGTCGAGACCGAAAGCTTTGCCGCGGTGCGCGCGCTGCTGCGGCAAGGCAATCGCGAGGCCGCGCAGGCGCGCTGGGACTCGATCCGCGAGTTGACAAGCTTGCTGTTCGCAGAGCCGAGCCCCGCGCCGGCCAAGTACTGGCTGGCGCGCATTGGCTTGATCGACAGCGCGGAAGTGCGGCTGCCGATGGTGGAAGTCAGCGCCGAGCTCGCCGCGCGCCTCGACGCGGAGATGGAGATCGAGCGACGCGCGGAGTTGCAGTTGCGGCGGGCGTGACGACAACGTGCCTGTTCTCCCCTCGCCCCGCTCTCTTGTCCGCCGAAGCCCGCCTTCGGGCGAAGGCGGATGCGGGGCGAGGGTTGGAGTGAGGGGCAAACCTATCCACGAATTCCGAACGTGAATTAGGTGCAGTGCCTTGCCCCTCATCCGGATCGCACCGGACGATGCTTCGCATCGCCGAGGCGATCCGACCTCTCCCCGCACGCGGGGAGAGGCAAGAAATCAATCCAGCTTCGCCCGCGCCAGCCGTAGCGCGTTGCCGATCACGCTGACCGAGGACAACGCCATCGCGGCGGCGCCGACCATCGGCGACAGCAGGATGCCGAACACGGGATAGAGCACGCCGGCCGCGATCGGCACGCCGGCGGCATTGTAGAGGAACGCAAACGCCAAATTCTGGCGGATGTTGCGCATGGTCGCGACCGACAGTTTTCGCGCCCGCACCAGACCTGCGAGGTCGCCGGTCAGGAGCGTCACGCCGGCGCTCTCGATCGCGACATCGGTGCCGCCGCCCATGGCGATGCCGACATCGGCCGCGGCCAAAGCGGGCGCATCGTTGACGCCGTCGCCGACCATCGCAACCCGGCGGCCTGCGCCGCGCAGCCGCTGCACCACCTCACTTTTGCGCTCCGGCAGGACGCCGGCTTCGATTTCGTCGATGCCGAGCGTTTGGGCCACCGCGCGCGCCGTGGTCGGATTGTCGCCCGTCAGCATCACGATGCGCAGGCCCTCGCCGCGCAAGGCCGCGATCGCCGCCGGCGCCGACGGCTTTATCGGATCGGCGATCGCGATCACGCCCGCGATGCGGCCGTCGCGCGCGACATAGATCGCGGTCGCGGCTTGCTGCCGCGCCGCCTCGGCGGCACCGTCGAGCGCCTTGGTCGCGATATTCAGTTCAGCCATCAGCGCCGCATTGCCGAGCGCGACGACTTTGCCGTCGACGGTCGCGGTCGCGCCCTTGCCGGGCCGCGCGGCGAAATCGGCGGCGCTGGCCGCAGTAAGCTCGCGCGCCTTGGTCGCGTCGAGGATCGCCCGCGCCAGCGGGTGCTCGCTGCCGCGCTCGACGGCGGCGGCGAACCGCAGCAACGCGCCTTCCTCGACACCGTCGGCCGGGATGACGCTGACGACTTTCGGCTTGCCCTCGGTCAACGTGCCGGTCTTGTCGATCACCAGCGTATCGATGCGCTCCAGCCGTTCCAGCGCCGCGGCATCGCGGATCAGAATGCCCGACTGCGCGCCGCGGCCGACGCCGACCATGATCGACATCGGCGTCGCCAATCCGAGCGCGCAGGGACAGGCAATGATCAGCACCGTCACCGCGGCGACCAGCGCGAACGTAAAGCGCGGTTCGGGCCCGAACATCATCCAGCCCGCGAACGCGGCAAGCGCCGCCAGGATCACCGCCGGCACAAACCAGCCGGCGACCTGGTCGGCCAGGCGCTGGATCGGCGCCCGCGAGCGCTGCGCTTTTGCGACGAGGTCGACGATCCGCGCCAGCATGGTGTCGCGGCCGACTTTTTCGGCGCGCAGCACCAGGCTGCCGTTCTGGTTGATGGTGCCGCCGATCAGCTTTGCGCCTTCGGCCTTGGCGACCGGCATCGGCTCGCCGGTGACCATGGATTCGTCGACAAAACCATCTCCCTCGGTGACGACGCCATCGACCGGAACGCTTTCGCCGGGACGGACCCGCAGGCGATCGCCGACCGCGATGCTCTCGATCGCGACGTCCGCCTCGCCATCTGCGGTGACGCGGCGCGCGGTCTTCGGCGCAAGCCCCAGCAGCGCGCGGATCGCCCCCGAGGTGCGGGCGCGCGCCCGCAATTCGAGCACCTGGCCGAGCAGCACCAGCACGGTGATGACCGCGGCCGCCTCAAAATACACCGCGACCGCGCCATGCATGTCGCGAAAGGCCGGCGGAAACCATTGCGGCGCCAGCGTGCCGACCAGGCTGTAGAGCCAGGCCACGCCGGTGCCCATCGCGATCAGCGTGAACATGTTGAGGTTGCGGGTGAGCAGCGAATTCCAGCCGCGCTCGAAGAACGGCGCGCCGGCCCACAGCACGACGGGGGTCGCCAGCAGCAGCGAAACCCAGTTCGACCCTTGCGGCGGCAACACATGCAGCCCGAGATGGCCGCCCATCTCGAGCGCGAACACTGGAACAGCGAGCGCCAGCGCGACCCAGAACCGCCTCGTCATGTTGATCAGTTCGGGGTCGGGCGCATCGTCGAGCGAGATTTGTTCGGGCTCCAGCGCCATGCCGCAGATCGGACAACTGCCGGGCCCGACCTGACGCACCTCGGGATGCATCGGACAGGTGTAGATCGTGCCGGCCGGCGCCGGCGGCTCGGACTCGCCAGATGGGTTTTTTGGCGCAAGGTATTTGGCCGGGTCGGCGGCAAAGCGCTCGCGGCAGCGCGCGCCGCAGAAGAAGTAATCCTGGCCCCGATGCGCGTGCCGGTGCTTGGCGGTCGCGGGATCGACCCGCATGCCGCAGACCGGATCGATCGCGAGCGCCGCGCCGGCTGCGTGGCCGGCCCCGCCATGATGCCCGCCGCAGCAGGCATGGGCGCCGTGATCGTGGGCCTGGCCATGGTCGTGGCCGTGAGAATGTTCTGTCGGCGCCATTTTGTCTCCGGCCCTTGAACTATATACCCTAGGGGGGTATATGAGCCACATGCGCCAAGAGATCAAGAGCTCCTGCCTGAAACGGCTGAAACGAATTGAAGGCCAGATCCGCGGGCTGGCCGGCATGGTCGAGGACGACCGCTATTGCATCGACGTGGTGACCCAGATCGCCGCGGCGAAGACCGCGCTGCGCCGCGTCGAGGAGGAAATCCTGCGCGACCACGTCGCCCATTGCGTCGAGCACGCGATCTCCTCCGGCGACAAGGCCGACCAGCGCCGCAAGATCGCCGAGCTGATGGACGTGGTCAGCCGCGCCGACCGGTGATGGAGGCCGGCGTCCGTTCCCCGGATGCTGCGCATCGCCGGGAGAAGCGCTGCATCGCGTCTGTGACACGGCGTGCGGCCGTGGTTAATGCCGGGTAATCCGCGCGGATAAAATCCGAAGCGAGCGCGGGCCGCCATTTTAGAAATTGCGCCTTATTAAAGCCCCACGTCAAACAAACGGGGGGGGACCATGAACGATCAAGTCGAACCGAATCCGCTGTATCCGGTGTGCCCGCACGCGCAGCGAATGCAGGATTTCCTGCTGGTCTCGTCCTTCGCACTGTGGGCCGCGGTGCTGGGGCTGTCGCCGGTGCTCGCCTTCCACATGCTGATGGCAGCGTGAACCGATCGGGCGCGGGGCGCAATCGTCGTTAACCGGCGGTAGCACCCGTGTTCAAATGCGAGCGAAACCGCGGCAGGGATTTTAAAATTCACCCGGTATCGTCGTCCGCATAACAAACAAAAACGCGGGGGCGCGTCGTGAACGGTCAGAACAATCCATTCCCTGAGAAACAGGGGTTCAGCACGCAGGACATTCTCTGGGCACTCGGCATCTGGTCGGTGATCCTGAGCCTGTCGCCGGTCGTGGTGTTTTACGTGTTGATGGTCAACTAAATTCTTCTTTCGACGTGTTTTCTTCCCGCGAACCGGTATTCACTTCGCTTGAAAACGCCATGACAAAAAACGCGCGGACGGCCGCGCGTTGACATCGACCGGGATGGGCGGGCGGCACAAGCCCGCCTTTCTTTTTGACCGGCACGGCGCCAGATCGCCTTTCGCTACCCTGCGATTCAACCATTCTCGAACGCTTAAAGAAAAACGCGCGGGACACGCCGCGCGTTGTTCAGCCTTCCTTCCGTCTTGCAGGTGCGGCCGGGTTAAGCCGCCTGCTTGTGCATCGCGCCGCTCGCCGACGCGGAGCCGCGGATCGCCTTCACTGAACGTTCGATCGCCGCCCACAGCTTGCCGATCTCGGCCGCGGCGCGACCTTCGGCATAATATTCGCGAGCCCCCTCGCCCTTGCCCAGCGCCATCAGGAGATCGGCGCGGTTGGTGATCTGGCCGCCCCACACCGGGGCACGGAACTTGGCCAGCGCCTCGCGTGCGATGGTGACGATCGGGCTTTCGGCTTCGTCGCGGCGAGCCGGCGCGCCGTTGATCACGACGGCGTAGGGTTTGCGCGCGCCGCGGCAGGTCTGAATGGTGTCCTGCACCGCGTTGACGTCGAACACGCCCGGCCGCGCCGGGATGATCACCATGGTGGCGTTCTTGATGGCGTCTTCCACCACGGCCGATACGTTCGGCGGCGTGTCGATGAACACCCACTCATAGCCGTCGCGCTTGGCGGCGGCGACGATCCCGCTGACGGAATTGACGGCGGATTTGATCGCCGGTTCGTTGGTGCCGCGCAGTTTGTGCCACAGAGTAAGCGAACCCTGCGGATCGGCGTCGACGAGCAGACATGGCTTGGTCGACTTATGGACATGCGCCGCGAGATGGGCAGCCAGGGTACTTTTGCCTGAGCCGCCTTTACGCGATGCGAAAACAATAACGTTCATACCTTCGCCTCCAGATTGACCCTAGATGACGAAAATGAATCAGCGCGCTGATTCGTGGAAGAAAAATTTAACGAATTCGCAATCAAGGCCCTTATTTGTCACCCGCGTGGGCTTTTGAGTCACACTCCAGGTCCTAACCGCGACGAAAATTGAATCGGCGGACGCGATCAAGGCCGCCGCGGCTGGGCGTCCGGAGGATTATAACCGGCTCCGGACTCCCTTTTTGACCATTCTACCTATCCGTGCATCGCCGTATCGGACTTTCGACGGGACACGCCGGGCCTTGCGCGAACAAAACGAGTCCGGCGGCGAGGAAGTATCATTCGCTCTGTCGGCAGGATCGCTCTTACCTCTCCCCGCGCGGGGAGAGGTCGCCGTCTCTTGCGGCGGGTGAGCGGGCGTTTCCGCGCGTCAGAACCTGGAGATATGCCCGCCCCTCACCCCCCAAAGAGCGGGGAGAGGGAGAGGAGACGGCGCGCATGAAGCGCCGACACCATGCGGATTAAGGACGGGCAACAGCCGGACGGCGAGGCATGACGGCTATTGCCGGGTTCGCGCGATACGCGAACCCGGCAACGATGTCAGGGCCATTTTACGCCATCGTTGACGTCGTCCCAGCTCGCGCCATTGAAGCGCTGCAGCTGCATGTAGGTCACGACGCGAAAATCGGTCGCGGAGGTGTTGATGCGGCTTTCCGGCAGCAACAGGCCGAGCCGGAAATCATGCAGGCTCGCGGCCTGCTTCATGATGTTCTCCCGCGTCAGATTGTCGCCGCACTGCCTCAGCACCTGCTCCAGCGTCTGGGCGAAGCTGTAGCCGGCTGCCGTCAGGCTGTCGTTGAGGTCGGCGCCGGGCATGTTGGCCTTCATCCACTCGGTCCAGCTCTTGACGTCGGGATCGTTGGCCCATTTCGGATCGGTGACGTCCTTCATGAATCCGGCGCTCATGATGCCGACCGACTTCTCGACGCCGGCCGGCCTGAAGGTGGCGCCGACCGAAGCCGCGCCGAGATGCAGATAGGTCTCGGGCTTCCACTTCAGATCGTACATTTTCGAGATCGCCTGTGCCGCCTGCTTGGCATAGGTGAACAGGAACAGCGTGTCGGCGCCGGAGCTTTGTAAAATTACCATCTGGCTGTCGATGGTGGGATCGGTCGACTGGAAATTCTGCGCGCTGACGATCATCTTGTCGGCGTCCTCCCCAAGACCTTCCTTCAGGCCGTTGAGCAGATCCTTGCCGAAATCGTCGTTCTGGTATAGCACCGCGACCTTCGGCTTCGGGTTATGCGCCAGCAAATGCTTGGCGTAGAACTTCGCCTCGTCGCGCAAATTGGGCTGCCAGCCCATGGTCCAGGGGAAATGGGTGGGATCGTTCAGTGCCGAAGAGCCCGCGGCAGGAAACAACTGCGGCACGCCGGCTTTGTTCAGATAAGGCCGGATCGCCATGTTGAGCGGGGTGCCGAGCACGCCGAAGATCAGCGCGACCTCGTCGCCTTCCACCAGGCTGCGCACGTTCTCCACCGCCTTGGGCGGCGAATAGCCGTCGTCGCGGCTGATGAAAATGATCTTGCGGCCGTTGATGCCGCCCTTGGTATCGTTCAGCCATTTGAAATAGGCGGCTTCGACCTTGCCGAGCACGCCATAGGCCGAGGCCGGCCCGCTATAGGCGATGGTCTGGCCGACCTTGATCTCGGTGTCGCTGGTGCCGGGCCCATATTGCTTCTGCGCCACCGCCGGCGACGCCAGCAGCGATAATGCGGCAACGGCGAGCGTAATTCCGCGAACGGACATGAGACTTCCTCCCAGGCTTTTTATTTGTGGGGGAAGTGTGAGGAGCGACCCGGTCTTGGCAAGCGAGCGCTTACCTGCTGCTTCATTATGCTGCGCTGCCGTCAGGTCGCAGCCGGTCCCTCTTCCCTTGAGAGGCTCAGGGAGAGGGGTGCTCCAGGCACTAGGCCCGCGATCCGGACAAGCGGAGAGTCGTAAGCACACGCTCGGTGCTCGTGGTACCCCGCTCCCCAGCCCTCCCCACGACAAGGGGAAAGGGAGCACGCTGCCGCTGCAGCGACGCATATTCCAATCAGGTCGCGGTCGGCTTCCTGCGCTTGTGCGAAGGCTTGGTTCCCTTGGGCGCGACATGCTTGCGCGCGGTGGGGCGGATGTTCATCGGCGCGCCGGTCTCGGCCACCGGCTCCGGACCCGGCCGGAAAAACACCCGGCAACCCGGGGAAAGCTCGGCCTTTCGCGCGATCATGCAGGCCGTGACGCGGTCGACATCGGGAATTTCGGGACCGCAAAGCCGGAACGCATCGCCGCTGCAGGCCTGCTGCTGCTCGGGCGTGTAGGCCTGACCGGCCGTCGGCAACAACGAACAGCACAGCGCGGTGGCAAACATCCAACCGAGCGCCAGACCCCTGGACCGGACGACGCGCATAAATTCCCCCCGCAACCGCTAAAGCGCGAATTGTGGGTGAAGCCGCCGGGATTCGCAAGCAGGGTGCGTCGAATATGCACGGGCGGCTCGGGATGTCTTGCCCCAAGCCGCCCTGCACCAGCATCAATATTTGTAATAGCGATGATAGTGGTAGCGATGGCGATAGGTGTAGCCGCCATGGTAAATGGTCACGCTGCAGCCGTAGCTGCAACGCTCGCCGCTGTAGTAGGCATCCGCGGCCAGATCGGCTGCTCGCCTCGCGTCTGCGATGGCATCACCCGTCACGGTGAACTCGTACGCCCGCGCGGGCGCGGCGGCCGACACCGCCGCGAGCGTCGCGACCGCGGCGGCAATCAAGGCTGTCTTCCTCATCTGTCGTTCCTTTTCGATCGTCACCGGGAGACGGAGGCCGGTGGCTTGAAAGAAATGCGTTCGCTGGTTTCCGCCTGATGGCGCGAATCTACGCAAGCGCGCTCGCAAGTTCTGTGCGCGGGGTCACGTTGCGTGAACGGGCCCGCGAACCCGCATCTGACCAAACAACGCGCTGCCGGAAGCCGGAACAAGACAGAATGACGGTCGTTGCTGGCGGAGATTTTGCGATGGCACGGTCACAACGCACCAAACAGATCGCATGGGGGGTCGAGGACGACGCGATTCACCAGACTTCCAATGTGCCCGGGATCAGTTTTTCCCGTGAACGCCACCAAGTTCGGGCAGTCCGGTGGACCTACGGTTTTCAAATGGCCGCATCCCGGCTTCGAGAACCGAGGCTTCGCTGGCCGGCCGCTGTCGAGCTAAGGCGAGCCGTGTGCCGCCCCAAGGTCAAACTACTTGAACCTCAGGACCCATTGGTCTTGATACGCGTTGACACGGGAAGCCTGAGGTCACCTATGAGCCATAAAGCAGCTCTTCGCCATTGCGGTGTATTGATCGCGGCAGCACTTGCCGTGGCCTCCTGCTCCAAGGAGCCCGAGTACACAGACAGACAACGCGCCTGCATCTCAGAGCGCTACTCGAAATACGACGCCACCAAGTTCGACCAGTGCGTCGATGTCTGTCAGCAATGTCTCGCTGGCACCACCACGACCTGCACCACCTCGTGCAAGCTGAAGGGAACGAACTAGTATCCCGCCAATGAGCTTCGTGGCCCCAAGGTCTACCTTGGCACAAGCCTGATGTCTGCTTTGGAGCGCGTTGCAGACATGCAGCCCAACAAGTCCGCCAAGTGCCAAAGCCGGTCTTGCAGCAACTCAGCAAGAATGCCTCTATTCGATCACCTCGTTGGCGCTGACGAGCAAAGTCTGCGGAATCGCCACTCCAATTCTCTGCGCGGCCTTCGTGTTGATCGACAAGCGAAAATTGGTCGGCTGCCGGAAGGGGATCTCTGCGGGAGACTGACCGGATAATATCTGTCCCATCTGAACGGCTAGCTGTCGAAACGCATCGAGCAAATCCCGATAGTACGCCATCAGCCCCCCTGCCACGACGAGATCATGAAAGGGATAGCAGGTTGGGATTCGCACGCCGGTAACCAAGTCGACCAGGGTTCTACCACGGGATAGATGCTCCGGTTCATCCGAGACCAACAGCATATCTTCCTTGTCCCAGTCGGTTGATGCGAAAGCCGCCACGTAGGCCGCATCGCTCAGATTACTTCCGAGGTCTATGTGCGCTATGGAAAGCTTAGATGCTTGTGCCGCCTTTCGAACCATGGCGGCTTGAGGCTGCTTCCACGCCGACGAAGATGCAAGGTAGGCTACTCGTGAAGCCTGAGGCCGTATCTCTCGTAAAAGGCCCAGCCGTTTTCCATGAAGCTCTATCCCTGCATCAACGGTAACTCCGGTCACATTTCCGCCCGGTCGCGCGAGACTTGTCGCAAGTCCCCAGACAACGGGGTCGCCGATGATCGTGACTATTGGAATGCTGCGTGTCGCTGCCCTGAGGGCGATGGTCATGGGGCCAGCGGAGGTCAGGATTGCCTCCGGATTGTCGCTCACAACCTTTCGGGCCAACTCAGGATAGCCGTCCATGTCGCTGCCGCCCGAATAGCGATCAATGACCAGATTTTGTCCTTCGGCAAAGCCCAAACGCGCAAGCTCATCGAGGAACGCTCGATAAATTGGATTCGTATTAATATCCTCGATCGGGCGGGAAGGTGCCACAATTGCGATCCGCCTTTTTGACGGCAGCTGCGCTCTGGACGCAGCGGGCGACAGAACTAAACTGCCGACGAAGCCTCCGATGAACTCGCGCCGCCTCATTGGATCACCTCGCATTTGACGACGACCAGAATATCACTTGGGCAGCGGCTTAACACCACAGCACTTTGCGACTTTAGGACAGGCGGCTGGTAAGAAGTGGTACGCTGACCAGCAGGCTCCATGTCCCAACTGGGTCAAACGCGTCGTTTTCGAATGTCCGCCTCAGGTTCGCTTTCTGGGTATTTTCGGACACGCTGAACCAACGTGCTCCAAAGCGATCCTCGTGGACCCCGTCGGTCGGCCTGCAAGAAGAATCGCGCTCATCGCTATGCTCTCGCCAAAAGGACTTGCTCGTCGGCCCTCCAGACAAACAGCATGATCGCCGCTACGAAGCACAGGATCTTCGAGATGACGTTGAGTGCGAGCGGCAGCGGTTCCGAGGGAAAGGCGAACCCGAACGAAGCCCAGACGGCGAATACCACAAGCATCGCCGCCGCCGCGTAACTGGCGTATGCAGTTACCCGCATTGAAGGCAGCAACGTCAGCAGCGACATTGTCGAGAACTCGGCCAGAAATAGCGGCAGGAAGAAGAGCTGCCGATAAAGCATCGGATGAGTCGGCAACTGGGGATTAGTCCGCGTCATGACAATTAGATCGAAGGGAAACTCGAAGATCATCGGCGCGGCCGCGGTGCCGATGATGGCGCTGGCCAGTGCGACCTTCCAGCCCCACCGCCGCGTGAGGTAGAGGATCACGAAGAACGTCACCGGCGCATCGACGAACGTGCCGACGCGCACGCGGGCCGCAACGAAGTCCGGGTAGGCCTGCTTCACTTGCAGCCCATACACGGATGTCGCGACAATGACGGTGTAGAGCGTCATCAGCCAGATCGCGATCATAAATCCGGCGACTGTAGCCCCGGGCCGCTCGATCTTGAGCGGCGTACGAAGCCGTTTCCCGGCATAGGCAAGGCCGCCGGCTGCCACGAGCAGCGCCATCGCCAGAATGATGGCTTCGCTGCCACCGTAGGAAACCCAGTGGGCTGTCGAGGACTGCGGCGACGCCGTCAGTGCGGCGACAGGCGTAAACGTTGCGTTCCACTGATTCATGTTCCGCTCCACCAGAGATTAGAAGACCTCCGCGCTCTCATGTATGGAGCGCGGAGGTGCGACACACAGGTCGACATGCAACGGCACACGTGAACGATCACCCCTTCAGGCTGCGGGAGTGCAAAGCGCTATCGCCGGCAAGCTCCGGCGATATCAACAGGCGACAGTACGCTTGCGGATTGCGCTCGTTACGGTCGTCTGAGAGCGTGAATCGGTAGCCGCTGGTACAGTTGGGTGGGCTCGAACCACCGACCTCCTGTTCCACAGACAGGCGCTCTAACCAACTGAGCTACAACTGCATCCTGGCCGGCCCGCAAATGGGTGCCGAACGGGGCGGAAACTAGGTGCAACGCCGGGCTTTGGCAAGGCCGGGAAGTCGCACCAAACGAAAGGCCCGGGCTGCTCGGCCCGGGCCTTTCGCGTTCACTCGATTTGCCGATCGGCGTGCCTGTCAGGCGGCGGCCGGCTTGAATATCTTCGAGGCGCTGGCCTTGATCGGCTCGGCGCTGTCGGTGGCGACCTTCTGGGTCAGTTCGGCGAGTTGCTTGGTATGTGCGGTAAAGGCCTCGAACTGCTTGCGGGCGTGCGAGGTCCACAGTTCCATCGCCTCGGAGGGCGATTTGACGCCGACCAGCGCCTGCGCGAAGTCGAGGTTGGCGGAAGCCGCCTCTTTCATCATTTCCATGACCTTGGCGGAATATTCCTTGGCGCCGTTGCTGTAGACCGAGAGCACCGCCTCGATGGTGCCGTTATGGGTCTCGGCGGCGTCCTTGAACTTGGCGTAGTTGTCGCGGGCCTGCGAGACGCCCTTTTCGGCGAAGGCGCGCATCTGCTCGGGGACTTCGAACGGGATCACGGAAGAGGAGAAAGGATCGGTATTGGCCATGGCGTACGTCCTTCGGGGTGAGATGGTGTGACCCCCTGCGCGCAGCAGCCGGATAGCCGGGAACGTCGACCTGGAATCACGTGGGGAGCCCTGTCCGGGCAACGACCACGTAACTCCCATATCATGGCATTTTTGTGCAATGCAACGAAATTTAATGTGCAACGCCACATATGTGACGTCGGAACCGCCGGGATCACGCCGGCCCGGCGTCAGGCGTCCCGGCACCGTCGGGCGCGAAAGCCGCTTTTTCGGGCCAAATCGGCTCGTTGGGCCGTTTTCAAGGCCGTTTCGAGCCGATTTCGGCGCTCGCTGGGAATTCGGGTATCAATGCGCCGGTTTGGCGGCGGCCATCGCCGTACGCCCGAAGATCTGGCCCATTTCGCCGGCCTGCTCGGCCAGCGCGCGCATTTGCGCCTGCACATAGTCGCCGTGCACCCGCATCATCTCGCCGGGATCCTTGGCGTGCACCAGCGCCTCGGCGTAATCCAGCGAGGCCTGCAGGTTCTTCTCGGCGCAGGAAAACGCCTTTGACCTGATGTCCCTGGCGCCTGCGCGCATCGAGGCGCCGCGCTCCTCGATCGATCCGGCGGTCTGCTCGGCGGTCGCCAGGATCTTCTCGAACGCCTTGCGGGCCTGGTCGACGCCTGCTTCCGCCATCGACCGCATCTCTTTCGGAATCTCGAAATGTGTGTTGTCGCTCATGGTCGCGCTCCTGTTTGCGCTGGAAAGGGTCGATTCCACCGTCCCGCTTCGCAGCCTGGATTGCCCCGCTCGCCCGTTTCACAGTAGATGCGAACCACTGCGCCGGTATGACGCCGTGCATCCCGCCAGGCGCATGTATCGGGAACCGATCGATGCGGTTTCGGGTTGCCGTTCGCAAGCGGCTCAACGTCAGGCCTGCAAATTGGTTCAGCCGGATTAAGGTTATCGCGCCATAGAACGGGACGACCGTGTTCCAGCCGTGGACCTGCCGCGCGCCGCGCGCGATACTAATTTTCGTTACGGCTGTCATCGTTGGCGGCCCTTCAAACCAATGCTGCAAACCAGAGCTGCCGGTCAAAAGTTGCGATGAATCACCTGGAATTCCAGTTGCGAGCGCTCGGTGATCCGCGACTGGCGCCACATGCGGCAAGCGCGCTGCCGGCGTGGCTGTGGTCGACCGACGGCACCCGGATTTTGTGGGCCAATCCGGTCGGCGCCAAACTGTTCGGCGTGACTGACAGCACCGCTTTTGCCGAGAAAATTTTCGGACCGGCCGATCAACACCGCCGCCAGGTGGCGCAACTCGCCAACCGGCTGCCGCTCAATGGCGCGATCCGGCTGGAACGGCTGCGCGGTTTCGGCGCGGCGCTCGGCACGCTGGTCACGTGCGGCTGCGCCCGGCTCGACTTTGCTGACGGCAGTCACGGCATCCTGGTCACGGCGATGGATGCAATGACCCGCTTCATGCCGCTGGCCGAGCGGTTGCAGCGGCTGGTCGAAGGCATCGACGCGCCGGTCGCAGCGTTTTCACGCGACGGTACGTTCGTCGGATCCAGCAACGCCGCGCGATCGCTGCCCGGCCTTCGCGATCTCTCCGAGGCCGGGCTCGACGAGGCGCGCGCCGCCGCGCTCAAACACGGCCACGCCGAACGTCAGATCAGCGCCGGCCATGTCACCTTGCAGCGCGTCGGCCACGGCGCGGATGTCGGCCTGATCGCGTTGTTCTCGACCGGAGCGGGATCCTGCTCCCTTCCCCCTCATGTCCGACGAAGCCGGCCTTCGGACAAGAGCGGGAGGGGAGAAGAAGCACCGGCGATGCCGGGTGAAGCTCCCACAGAATTCACCTTGATCGATCTCGTCGACGAATTCGCGGAAGAACCCGCAGAGCCGATCGCGGCGGCGCCAGATTACGAAGCGCCTGAATCGTCGGGCGAAGCGCCTGCCGAGTTCGCGCTGGTCGCGGCCGAAGCGGTGTCCGAAGAAGCGATCGCGGAAACGGTCGAAGAAGCGTCACCCCCTGCGAACGAAGATCGTCCGCACGAGCCGTCGCCCTACGTCGAGGCCGTTGCTGATGAGCCCGAGGAAGCCGCGTTGTCGCCCTCGCCCTCCGAAGCAGCGGCGCCGGCGCCCGAGCCAGCCGAACCGCTGCCGCCAATACCCACATGGCTCGACGAGGCCGCGCTGGAATCGCGAAAACTGCCGCTGCGCTTCATGTGGCAGATGGATGCAAAGGGCCATTTCTCGCTCGGCTCCGACGAATTCAGCAGCCTGATCGGCGCCCGCACCGCCGCGGGTTTTGGCCAACTCTGGAGCGACATCGCGAAAGACTTCGGGCTCGATCCGGAAGGGCGCGTGCTCGCAGCGTTCGCCACCCACAATACCTGGAGCGGCATCACGCTGGACTGGCCGGTCGATGGCGGCGGCCGCCTGCCGGTCGAACTGTCGGGCCTTCCGGTGTTTGATCGCGCACGCAATTTCGCCGGCTATCGCGGGTTTGGTGTCTGCCGCGACCTCGACGCGCTGGCGCGGCTGGCCGCATTGCGCCGCCATGAATTTTTCCATCCGCGGGCTGCGCAACCGCTTTCGGCCGACATTGTTCCGCCCGAGATCGCGGTCAAAACGCCCTCGTCCGGCGCCAATGCCGATTCTGCCGCCCCGACTGAATTATTTCGTCTTGCTCCCGAGACTTCACAGCCAACCGATTTGGACACCGCCGTGGACACCCCGAACGAATCGCCGCAGGAAGCGCCGAAGAACGTGCTGCCGTTTCGCCCGATCAGCGAGCCGAAATCGCCCGGCCTGACGCCGGTGGAAAACAGCGCCTTCAATGAACTCGCCCGCCAACTGGCCGAACGGCTTGAACGCGAGAAAATCCCGCCCGCTTCGCCGCAGGCCGAGACGCCCGAGGCGCCGGCCGCCGCGATCGATCCGCCGCCGGTTGCCGAAGAGACCGCGGCAATAACGACCGCACAGCCGAGCTGGCTGGCGCAGGCGGAGCCGCCGGCGCGCGGCGAAGGCCGCCGCGACAAGGCGCTGCTCGATCTCATGCCGGTCGGCGTGCTGATCTACCGGCTCGACCGGCTGCTCTACGCCAACGCCGCGTTCCTCAAGCGGATGGGTTACGCCGATCTGCGGGCGCTGGAAGAAGCCGGCGGGCTGGACGCGCTCTATGTCGAACCCGGCGTGTCCTCGGCCAGCAGCACATCCGATACCGGTACGCCGGTGACGATTTCCGCGACGCAGGAATCGCCTGATCACATTCCGGCCGCGACCACCGAGGCGCGGCTCTACACCATCGCCTGGGACGGCGAGCAGGCGCTGGCGCTGATTTTCTCCGGCACGGCGAGCACCAATATCGCCGCGGTGCTCAACGAGCCGGTCGCCGAACCCATCTCCGAGGTCATCCCGGAGCCGTCGCCGGTCGGTCACGCCAATGCCGAAGAGCTCGGCGCCATCCTCGACACCACGGCGGAAGGCATCGTGATGTTCGACGCCGAGGGCAACATCAATTCGGCCAACCGCAGCGCCGAAGCGCTGTTCGGCCATGACGGCGCCGAGCTGGTGCAGCGCAATCTGTCCGATTTGTTCGCGCCGGAAAGCGCGCAGGCGGTGAAGGATTATCTGGAAAGCGTCAAGGGCGCCGAATTCGCCAGCCTGCTCGAACAGGGCCGCGACCTGCTGGCCCGGGTGCGCGGGGGCGGCCTGATCCCGGTCTCGATGACGATGGGGCGGACGCAGCCGTCGGGCCCGAATTTCTTCGCGGTGTTTCGCGACCTGTCGCAGGCCAAGAAGAGCGAGAGCGAATTGCGCGAGGCGCGGCGTATGTCCGATCGCGCGGCCAATGCCAAGAGCGACCTGCTGGCGCGGATCAGCCACGAGGTGCGCACGCCGCTCAACGCCATCATCGGCTTTGCCGAAGTGATGATCGGCGAGCGTTTTGGCGCGCTCGGCAACGAGCGCTACATCGAATACCTGAAGGACATCCGCGCCTCGGGCGAGCGCGTGATCGCGATCATCGACGACCTCTTGGATCTAAGCCGGATCGAAACCGGCAAGCTCGACCTTGCCTTCACCAGCCAGAACCTCAACGACCTGGTCGAGCAATGCGTCGCGGCGATGCAGCCGCAGGCCAATCGCGAGCGCATCATCATCCGCACCTCGTTGGCGCACATGCTGCCGCAGGTGACGGCCGATGCCCGCGCGCTGCGCCAGATCACGCTCAATCTGATCGGCACCTCGATCCATCTCGCCAATGCCGGCGGCCAGGTCATCGTCTCGACCGCGCAGTCGGATTCCGGTGAAGTGGTCCTAAGGGTGCGCGATACCGGCCACGGCCTCAACGACAACGAAGTCGCCGCCGCGATGGAGCCGTTCCGGACGACGGCCCCATCCGACCAGGCCGCCGACAGTTCCGGCGTCAGCCTGTCATTGACCAAGGCGCTGGTCGAGGCCAATCGCGCGAGATTCCAGATCAAGACCGGCGGCCATTCCGGCACGCTGATCGAGGTGCTGTTCCCGCACGCGATGGCGCGGGCGTAGCATTCAGGCCGCAGCGTTTCTTGCAACGACCGCTCATTCAGTCCCGCAAAAAGCCGCCGATCATCTCGAGGAACAGCTCGGGCGATTGCAGTTGCGGCACATGGGCGCAGCCGGGAATGATCTGGAGCCGCGCGTTCGGCAACAGTTCTGCCAGCTCATGCGACATCGGCGGCGGCGTCGCCTCGTCATGCTCGCCGACCAGCACCAGCACCGGCACCTTTACCTTGGCCAATTCCGGCCGCAGATCGAGCGCCGCGAGCGCGGCGCACGCGGCTTGAAACACCTCGGGGTCGGTTTTCAGAAACGCCGCGCGGCGATCCTGCATCAGCTCGGGATGGTCAGCCTGGAATTCCGGCGCGAACAGCCGGCGCATCGCGACATCGGTGATCGCGGCCAGCCCTTTGGCCTTTGACGCCGCCGCCATGTTGCGAAAGGCCTCGCGGCCCGCTTCCGGGAACGCCGCGCCGCAATCGGCGAGCACGAGCTTGGCCGCGATGCCGGGATGACGGATCGCCATCTGCAACGCGACGAACCCGCCATAGCCATTGCCGAGCACGATGGCCGCCTTGCCGCCGGCGGCGTCTTGCACTGCCTCCGCCATCCGGTCGGCGACAGCGCCGAGATTGCCGCTGACCGCCGGCGATCGCCCAAAGCCCGGCAATTCCGGCACCAGCACCCGGAACGACCGCGACAGGGTCGGCGCGATGGCGTCAAAACTCGCCCGGTCCGACAGCAGCGAGTGGAACAGGAACATTGGCGGTCCGTCGCCGGATTGCGCCGCATTGACGGTTCCCTGAGCGAAAAGCCGATCCATGCGGGCTCCCTTGCCGGTTGCTTGTCATTTTCGTGGGCGGGATTTGCCCGCGCGGGGCGATTGATAGATCAAAATTCGGTCTTTTCAAGCCTTTGTTGCTTGACGTGATATTTCACGACTGCGAGGATACCGGCGAATTCAGCGGAAAACCGGATGCTTCTGCGCGATAACGTCTACGAAAACCTGCGCTCTGATATCCTGACCTGCCGGCTCGCGCCGGGGGACGATGTGCGCGAGCAGGACCTTGCCGAGCGTTACGCCGTCAGCCGCCAGCCGATACGCGAGGCGCTGCTGCGGCTCGAGCGCGAGCATCTGGTCACCGTGCAGCCGCGACAGGGCTATCGCGTCAATCCGATCTCGCTGTCGGATGCCCGCGACCTGCTGCGCTTCCGCCAGGCGCTGGAGCCGGCCTGCGTCGCCGAAGCGGTCGAGAACGCGCCGGATGAGGTGCTGAAGGCGCTCGACGAATTCCGCCTGTTCGCCGGCGACCATGAAAGTTTCATTGCCTACAACCGCGCCTTCCATTCCGCGCTGGCGCACGCGTCGGGCAACCGCCGCATGGCGGCCGCGCTGTGCGACTTGATCGGACAGGCCGACCGATTGGTCCGGGTTAGCGTCGCCAATGTGAGGGGGCACGACCCCGCGCAGCTGGTCGCCGAACATGTCGCGCTGATCGATGCGATGCAACGCCGCGATAGCCGAGGCGCGGCCCGCATCATCAAGGCCCATGTCGCGCAAACCCTCAAACGCGTGCTGCCGGCGCTGAAGCGCAACGCCGTGATCGTCGAAGGAAGACTGCCATGAATATTTCCGCAAAGCCCGCCGCCACCGACGTCGAGATCCACGGCAATTTCGTCGACGGCCGCGAGATCGAGGCCGGCAACGGCGCGATGCTCGACGTCCGCAATCCCGCCACCGGTGACGTGATCGCGCGGATTCCTAATTCGACTTCGGAAGACATCGACCACGCGATGAAGAGCGCGCGCGCCGCCTTCGAAGGCAAGGAATGGGGCGGCATGGACATTCGCGCCCGCGCCCGGCTGGTCAATCGCCTGGCCGACGCGTTCGAAGCCAATCTCGACCAACTGTACCGGCTGGAAACGCTCAACAACGGCCGCCCGGTCAACGAAACCCGCGCCCAGCTGTCGCGGCTGCCGGACTTTTTTCGCTATTTCGCAGGGTTGGCGCTGTCGCGGCGCGACGCGGTGATCCCGGTCGAGGGCTCGTATCTGAATTACACCCTGCGCACGCCAATCGGCATCGTCGCCAATTGCACGCCGTTCAACCACCCGCTGATGATCCTGTGCAAGTCGCTCGCCGCCGTACTCGCGTCGGGCTGCGTCACCGTGGTAAAGCCGTCGGAATATACGCCGCTGACCACGCTGAAGCTGGCGCAAATCTTTGCCGAGGCGGGTTTGCCGCCCGGCGTATTCAACATCGTGCTCGGCCTTGGCCCCACCGCCGGCAAGATGCTGGCCGAGCATGGCGATATCGACAAGCTGGTGCTGACCGGCGGCACCGAAGCCGGCCGCATCGCCGGCGCCGCAGCGGCAAAAGTGTTCGCGCACCAGACCATGGAGCTCGGCGGCAAGACGCCGGTCCTGGTGTTCGACGACTACGACATCGAACGCGCGGTCAATTACGCCGCGTTCGGCGCCTTCATCGGCGCCGGGCAAACCTGCATCTGCGCCTCGCGCCATCTGGTGCAGGCCTCGATCTATGACGAGTTCGTCGAGCGGCTGAAGGCCAAGGCCAAAACCATCCGGATCGGCGATCCCTTCGATCCCGCGACCCAGCTCGGACCGGTGATCTCGGCAAAACAGCGCGACCGCGTGCTGACCTATTCGAAATTCGGCCACCAGGACGGCGCGCGGCTGGTCACCGGCGGCGTTGCGGCCAAGGTGGCGGGCCATGACGGCGGCTTCTTTGTCGAGCCGACGGTGTTCGCCGACGTCAAATCCGACATGCGCATCTTCCAGGAGGAAGTGTTCGGGCCGTTCACCTCGGTGACGCCCTTCAAGGACGAAGCCGACGCGTTGCGGCTGGCGAATGATTCACCGTTCGGGCTGGCGGCCGCGATCCGCACCAACGACGTCAGCCGCGCGCATCGCGTGGCGGCGAAGGTCAAGTGCGGCATCGTCTGGGTCAACGATCATCACCGGCTCGACCCGGCCTCGCCCTGGGGCGGCGTCGGCGACAGCGGCATCGGGCGCGAAGGCGGCAGCGAAAGTTTCGACGATCATTTCAACGTCAAGAGCGTGATGATCGCGACCGGGGATGCAACGCAAGGCCCGCCGTTCGACTGGTATCGCGAGACGGCGACACAACGACGATTGAACTGAAGCAAGAATCCATGAGCTGAAGAAACTGGGCAGACCGCATCTTAAAAAAGAGCGGCGCCGTATAAAATACAACAGGGGGGAATTTCAACATGGCTTCCGCAGTAAACGCCGGCGCGCGTCTTGACCGGCTACCGATCTCGTCGTTCCAATACCGGATTTTCTGGCTGGTCGGCGCCGGGATGTTTTTCGACGGCTACGACCTCTACATCGCCGGCGGCGTGCTGGCGTCCACCCTGCAGAGCAAGTTCTCGGTCGGTCCGCAAAACCTGCAGTTCATTTCGCTGACCTTCGTCGGCATGACGCTGGGCTCGCTGATCACCGGATTTGTCGGCGACAAATACGGCCGCCGCTTCACCTATCAGGTCAACCTCTTGATTTTCGGGCTGGCGTCGCTGGCGGCGGCGTTCGCGCCCGACATGAACGTGCTGATCGTCTGCCGGTTCTTCCAGGGCCTCGGCCTCGGCGCCGAAATCGTGGTCGGCTATTCGACATTGACCGAATTCGTTCCGCCGAAAACCCGCGGGCGCTGGCTGTCGATGATGGCCTTTCTGACAGTGACCGGCTTTCCGGTCACCGCATTGCTCGGCTATCTCATCATCCCGAGTTTCGGCTGGCGACCGATGTTCATCATTGCCGGCATCGGCTCGCTGATCGTCTGGTACCTGCGCAAGAACCTGCCGGAATCGCCGCGCTGGCTCGAGTCGCAAGGCCGCACCGAGGAAGCCGAAGCCCTGATGCAAACCATCGAAAAGGAAGCCGGCCGCGGCCAGTCGTTGCCGCCGCCGGTTGTCTCGGCCCCGGTCGCCCAGGTTGCCGCCTCCGACATGCTGAAACCCCCGCTCCTGCAACGCATGATCGTGGGGTCCTGGGTGCTGATCACCATCAATACGCTGATCTTCGGCTTCGTGATCTTCCTGCCGCAGTTCTTCCTGCGCCAGGGTCTGACCATCGCCAACTCGCTGGCCTATACGCTGGTGTTGTCGGCGGCATCGCTGGTCGGCTGCGCGCTCGGCGCCTATTTGTCCGACGCGATCGGACGGCGCTTGAGCATCATCGGCGCATCGGTCGTCACCATCCTCGCGGGCTACGTCTACGCCCGCTTCAACGCGGCGTCCGATCCGGCCATCGTATTGGGTGTCGGCTTCGTGCTGATCGTCGCGATCTATGTGCAGACCGCGCTGCTGTTCGGCGTTTACACCACCGAGCTGTTCCCGACCGAGATCCGGCTGCGCGCCAACGGCATCTGCAACACGCTCGGACGCGGCGCCACCATGGTGTCGCCCTTCATCGTCGGCGCCCTGATCGCGTCATCCGGCCTGCCCGGCGTGGTCTGGCTGATGATCGGCCTCGTGGTGGTGCAGATCGTGGTGGTGTGGGCCTGGGGCGTCGAGCCGCGCAATCGCGGCCTCGAGGAAGTCGCGGTCGCCAAGGCGTGAGGCTTCGCTTGGGATTCGTCATGCCCGGCCCGGTGCCGGCCATCCACGTCTTCCTTACGACAATGAGAAAGACGTGGATGGCCGGGTCAAGCCCGGCCATGACGATGAATTAAATCACGTGTTCTTCAGCGCGACCCGGAACTCGGCTTCGGTTTTCGACTTCACCTCGTCGAGCGTGACGCCGTCGGCGAGTTCGATCAGGGCCATGCCGCCCTTGCCGTGCTTGTCGATGGTGAAGACCGCGAGGTCCGTCACCACCATGTCGACCACCTTCTCGCCGGTCAGCGGCAGGTTGCACTTCTTCAAGAGCTTGGCGCCGTCCTTGGCGGAATGCTCCATCACCACCACGACGCGCTTGACGCCGGCGACGAGGTCCATCGCGCCGCCCATGCCCTTGACCATCTTGCCGGGGATCATCCAGTTGGCGAGGTCACCGTTCTGCGCCACCTGCATTGCGCCGAGGATCGACAGGTCGATATGCCCGCCGCGCACCATGCCGAAGGAATCGGAACTGGAAAAATAGCTGGTCGACGGCAATTCGCTGACGGTCTGCTTGCCGGCGTTGATCAGGTCCGGGTCTTCCTCGCCCTCATAGGGGAACGGTCCCATGCCGAGCATGCCGTTCTCGCTCTGCAGGTTCACGTCGATGCCGGCGGGAATGTAGTTGGACACCAGCGTCGGGATGCCGATGCCGAGATTGACGTAATAGCCGTCGCGCAATTCCTTGGCGGCGCGGGCGGCCATCTGTTCACGGGTCCAGGCCATGATGATCTCCTGCTTGAGGTCGCCTATTTCTGTCGCATGATCTGATCGGAAAACCGGTTCCCGCTTTTCCGGATCATGCTCAGGCCGCGGGACGCGGTCTTGTGTTGCGGAATTCGATGCGCTTCTTGCCGGTGCCGACCTCGATGATGCGCTTGACGAAGATGCCGGGGGTGTGGATGTGGTCGGGATCGATCTCGCCGGCCGGCACCAGGTGCTCGACCTCGGCGACCGTGTACTTCGCCGCGGTCGCCATCATCGGATTGAAGTTACGCGCGGTCTTGCGATAGACGAGGTTGCCCGCGGTATCGCCCTTCCAGGCATGCACGATGGCGAGGTCGGCGAACAGGCCGCGCTCCATCAGATATTTCTCGCCGTCGAATTCCTTCACTTCCTTGCCTTCGGCGATCAGGGTGCCGACGCCGGTCTTGGTATAGAACGCCGGAATGCCGGCGCCGCCGGCGCGGATCCGCTCGGCCAGCGTGCCCTGCGGGTTGAATTCGAGCTCCAGTTCTCCGGCGAGAAACTGCTGGGCGAACAGCTTGTTCTCGCCGACATAGGACGAGATCATCTTCTTGATCTGCCGCGTCTCCAAGAGCCGGCTCAGTCCGATGCCGTCGACGCCGGCATTGTTGGATATCACCGTGAGGTTCTTGACCCCGGAATCCCGGATCGCGTCCGACAGCGTCTCGGCGATGCCGCACAAGCCGAACCCGCCCGACATGATCATCATGCCGTCCTTCAAAATGCCGTCGAGTGCCGCTTTGGCGTCGGGATAGACCTTGTTCATGAAACACGACCTGATCGAGAGAAGTGCGTCTCGGCGTCTGTGACCGTTCCGGGACGCTGGCGTGGGATGCCCGGATTATTAGGCGAAATCTTCGCAGCGCGTCAATGACGCCGGATTTGCACCAAAGGCGGTGGGTCAGATCGCCGCTATGGCCTTGAAAGCGTCAAGAAAACCCCGCAAGTTGCCCCCCACGGCAAGCGTATTTATGACAGGGCTTATGGAAGGTCCTGTTATGGAAGATCTAGGGGGTGGACCCCGCAGCGCCTTGCCGGTCTTTCCGACGACTTCGGCCCGACCAGGATATGTCATTGACGATGGCCCAAGGAATGAGGCGCCTGGGGATGCCGATCGCGGCTTTGCTCGGCGCGGTGCTGATCGGCCTGATCGCGATGTCCTGGTTCCTCAACCGGGACGCCCTGCGGCAGGCCGTGGAGGCGCAAATCCGGGCCGTCACCGGCCTCGACCTCGTGGTCAAGGGCAATATCGACATCTCGGTATTTCCGGCCAGCTACATCTCGTTTCATGACGTCGGGCTGAAGGGCGGCGGCACCGATGCGCCGGCGCTCAGCGTCGACGTGCTGACCGCGAATCTGCGGCTGCTGCCCTTGCTGCTGCAGCGTTTCCAGATCGCCGACGTCATGATGCTGCGGCCGCATATCCATGTGGTCCGCGAGGCCAATGGCGACAGCAACTGGACGCCGTTCATCGAGACCATCGTGCGCACCATGAAGCCCGGCGCCGACAACCAGGTGTCGTTCTCGGAAATCCGCATCCAGGACGGCGTGCTGGCTTACGAGGACGCCGCCAATCACGTCAAGGAAGGCCTCGACGACATCGACCTGTCGCTGGCCTGGCCGTCGATCTCCAGGTCCTTTGCCGCGACCGGGCAATTCGACTGGCGCGGCGAACGGGTCGACGGCGCGATCAGCGCCAGCGATTTCGTAGCTGCCCTGTCCGGCGACCGCTCCGGCCTGAAGGCGCGGATCTCCAGCGCACCGCTGAAACTGGCGTTCGACGGCACGGTGGCCGACCGTACCTCGATGATGATGGAAGGCACGCTGACCATCGATTCGACCTCGCTGCGCAACGCCCTGCGCTGGACCGGCCAGGCCCCGCCCGGCAGCGGCGGCTTCGGCCGCTTCGCGCTGAAGGCGCGCGCCAACGTGGTCGGCGCCTCGATCGCGCTCACCAACGTCAATGTCGAACTCGACGGCAACGTCGCCGAGGGCGTCATGACCTATTCCAACAACGGTCGCCAGACGCTGCAGGCGACGCTCGCCGCCGGCGCGCTCGACTTCACGCCCTACATCTCGACCTTCCGGCTGCTCGCCAGCGGCGCGCATGACTGGAACCACCAGTTGTTCGACCTCAATTCGCTGTCGTCGACCGATCTCGACATGCGGCTGTCGGCGGCCAGGGTCACGGTCGGCTCGACCCGGTTGGGACGCACCGCGCTCGGCGCCAATCTGCGCGGCGGCGCGCTGGCGCTGTCGGTCGCGGAAGCGCAGATGTATGGCGGCATCGCCAAGGGTTCGTTCGGAATCGCGCGGTCGGATGCGATCGCGGACGTCAAGGCCGAGTTCCAGTTCAGCGATGTCGACCTGCAGGCCTGCGCCGCCGAGCTGTTCGGCGTCAACAAACTGTCCGGCCGCGGCAACATCAACGTCTCGCTGACGGCGTCCGGTTCGAGCCCGTTCGGTCTCGCGCAATCGCTCGGCGGCACCGCGACGTTGAATGGCCATGACGGCGCCATCGCGGGCTTCGACGCCGAACAATTGCTGAAGCGGCTGGAGCGGCGGCCGCTGTCCGGCGGCGGTAATTTCCGCAGCGGCTCGACGCCCTACAACACCCTGACGCTGGCGGTGAACTTCGCCGACGGCACCGCGACCGTAAAGGACATCCGCCTCGAAGGCCCCGCCACGCGGCTGACGCTGACCGGCACCGCGTCGGTGCCGAACCGCGAATACGACCTGAAAGGTGTCGCCAGCCTGGTCACGGCAGCGAATGCCGCGCCGGGATTCGCACTTCCTTTCGTGGTGCAGGGTCCGTGGGACGATCCGCTGATCTTTCCGGATGCGGAAAGCCTGATCCGCCGCTCACCCGCCTCCGCGCCGCTGCTCGACGCGCTCAAGGACAAGAAGTCCCGCGACGCGGTGCAGTCGGTGCTCGATCGTCTTGCGGGCGGCGGACGCAAACCCGCGACCCCGGATGCGGCGCCCCCTGCCCCGGCAGCGGCCGAGAACGCGAAGCAGAACTAGGCGCGGCTCAAGGCGTCTTCGGTGGACCGGTCGTCGTTGACGTCGTCGTGGTGGTCTGGTCGGGCTTTCCACCGCCGGTCTGGACCTGCGTGTTTTGCTGGACCGAGATCGAGGGGACAAGCGCACGGAGCGGCGCCGTAATCGTATCGACGACCGTCTTTGCCGAACTTTGGTCGGTGTATTTGTGCCCGATGATGAAGCCGCCGCTGAATGTAAAGGTGTCCTGCGGACCTGTGAGGAAATCGCGCTTCGGATCGACGAACTGGCTGGAGGTGTAGAGGTTGACGGTCGAAGGCGCACTCAGAAAAACCGTATCTTTCTCTGCGTCCTTTTTCCGGCCGTCGTTCTCCGAGCCATTCTTCGTGATCGTACAGGCCAAGGTTGCCTTGGCCGGAACGGGATAGAAGGCCAGCAGGCCGTTGCGCCAACCGATCTGCTTGATCTTGCCATCGACAGCAACCTCCAGCACTTGATCGAAGCCCTCCTGCCCGGTCGCAGCCGCGAGCGGCTGAATGTGAAGCTCGAGCGCCATGTCGGCATCAAATTCCTTGGGCATGTGTTTCTGGCGCGTCCCGTAGCCGAAATTGACGTAGTAGGGCCCGTATTTGACCAAATCGTTCAGGGCCGAGAAGCAGCGCTGCCGGGGCCCCGCCGGTGTGGCCGGCGGTCGCTTGACGGCGTCAGCAAACTTAGGCGCCGCGCCCCCGAGGACGCCTCCAAAGGCGACCTGGCCCGCGGTTTGAGCCAGTTCCGTAAGGATCGAGGTTATTTGCTGCGTGGATGCACTGTCGGAATTCGACAGCATGCCGTTGCTGTCGAGACCCACGCTGACGCTGTCGCTGAAAAACGCGTTTTTCGACATGTACAAATAAGCCCGCGCCGTCGGCGTCGTCGTGACGCCGAACGTAACCGTGAGGCTCGGCGTCGTGTCCGCTGCGACCACCGGACAGTTGACCGGCAGCGTGCCTTTGCTCAGGTCGCTCACAGGTGCCGGTTCGGTCGGATCGGCCTCCACGAAAATATTGTCGCCGGTAACGCTCTTCACGGTCTTGGGGCCGCTATACGCGCCAGGCTCGATGCCGGTAATCGATATCCGGTCTTTCGTTTGGATAACCTTTTGAAGGTCGCAAGACACCGCGTATCTGATCTGTCCTGCTTTCTGTCCGGCCGCGTCCGTCGTCTGTTCCCAGCCGGCAAAATAGATAAGCGCCTGAGTGGGTTTGGCCGGCGCGGTCGGAGCGGCGTCGGATTTCTGCGAACTCTGGGAGTTCGACGTCGCCGGCGTCTTGGTGATTGAAATCCAGAGCGTCGTGCCGACCCGCGTGAAGTAGGGAGCGATGAAGGTAAAGTCATCGAGCGGATGGTAGTTTTCGATCCGGTCGGATGCGCTTCGATAAAGCGATTCCGCGGCGATGCAACGGGCCGATGCCAGCATTGCAACGATCAATACGCAAACAACGCGCCCCATCTACGCCCCCTACGCAACCAGCCCCGGGGAATTCTGCTTCAAGTTGCAGGACTAGGCAAGTTTTGGAAGCGATGCCCCCTGCCCCGGCAGCGGCTGAGAACGTGAAGCGGGCGCGCATTCGCGCGACCCGTTGGCTCGATCCGCGCTACGGGGCGGCGACGTCGAAATCGAAGCCGTGGTTGAACGGCTCATGGTTCAATTCAAAGTGCCACCACTCCCGGCCATAGGGGCGAAAGCCCGCTTTCATCATGGAGGATTTCAATAGCTGACGGTTGCGGAGCGCTTGCGCGCCGACGAGCGGACTTGAGGTGCTTCCCGCGGGATCCAGGCAATCATAGCCGGTGCCGAGATCGATCGTGCCATCCTCGAACCGTTCGCCTTTCGGCGCCGTGCACGCCTTGAGCGGCCGTCCGGGATCCGATGGCGGCGGCGAAAACCCGCTTGGGACAATGCCGAGATCCACGGTGCTGCCCCGCGAATGGGCTGACCGTGTCGCAAGATAGCCGAGTGCGAACAGGTCTTGCTTGTCGGTGCGCGGATAGAATTCGGCCTTCATTTCGGCGTGCGCGGGATCCCTGCTCCAGTTCAGGAAATCGGCGACCGCCCGCTTCGGCCGATAGCAATCCCAGACGATGAGCGACAGCTTCCTCGCGGCGAGCATGTCCTGCACCGCCTTGAGCGCATTGGCCGCGGATGCGCTGAGGATGCACTCGGCGCCGAGGTAGCCCGCGATCGGCCGCCCGACGAAATTATGCGACCCCGCATAACGGATGTCCTGGGCGATCGTCGGATCCGTATCGCGCAAATAGACAAAACCCTTCGGCAGCGCGGAGCCTGCCAAAGCGGGCAACGCCAGCATGATCGCGATCAGGACGAGGCAAGTACGCATCGACCCACGGATGAACATCGGGACTATCGCGACGCCGCTTCGGGCTTCGGGCTCTCGGCGGGATGCTCGTGAGATGACCCCTTGGCCACGACATCGGGATGGGAAGGCGGCCGGGCATCGCAGAATTTCTTCATCGCGGCTGCGACGGCGCCGCCGATCACGTCCCGCCGCTCGGCCGAGTCCATCTTGACCTCTTCGTCCCGGTTGATGATCGAGCCTGCTTCCAGCAGTACCGCGGGCATCCGTGTCGTGCGCAGTACGACCAGTTGATCGAAACTGTAGACGCCGGTTTGCTCGTTCAGGATCGGATGCTGGTAATGCCCCATGATGGGCTGGGTGTATTGATGGGCGTATTCCAGGCCCTGGGCCTTCATTTCCCCCGCCAGCAATTCGGCGAACGAAAGGCTGGTCTTGAATTCCGGATTATTGCGCGAGACCCATACGGAATAGCCGCTGAAGCGATCGCTGAAATGGAGTTTCTTGCCCTCGAATTCCCAGTTCTCCAGCAATTTGTTGGGCACGGAGTCATGGTGGATCGCCAGGAACAGATCCGCCGGCAGGCTGTTGGCCACAGCCACTCGCCTGACCAGGCTGGACTTGGCTTTGCCCTCGGTCACCAGCAATCGGGTCGCGGCAAAGCCCGCTTCCTTCAATTTTTCCTCGATCCGCTGCGCCAGGCGCAGGTTGAAGGAGAACTCGGGCACGTTGCGCGCGCTGATCGCGCCTTCCGATTTGGCGGTATGCCCGACATCGAGCAGGATCCGGAATTTTGCGGGATCGCAAATGGTGGCGATCGGCCTGTCGGGCTTTGCGGCGACCGGCGCCGCGCTGGCATGCCTTGCGCGATGCGGTTTCGCAGCAGCGGCGCGTGCCGGCGTTCCGGCGTGCCTTGGCGGCTTGCTCGTTTTGGAGGTGTTGGACGCGTTTTTGCCCCTGAAGACATCCGACAGCCAGTTGGCATGGCTGACCCCGGCCGGCGGAAGTACCGAGATGGCGAGCGCAGCAGCGACGACGGCGCGGCGACGCCAACCGCGAAAGCCTGCTGCAACGGCTTTTTTCCCTGACGATGGCAATCCCGGCTTTCCCCAAAGTGATTCGCCGCACGCGCCGCCATGCCAGCATGGCGGCGACGCAGGCCGACTTCAATTCACCTTACGCACCTTCAATCTGTCGAACTCGGCCAGCGCCCGCTCGAACTTCTCGTTGAACAGCCACATGGCGTCGAGAATTTCGCGGAAATTCGCCGATGTCCTCGCTTTGTCCGCCCGTCCAAAGGCGAACACGCTGTTGTTGCGCAGATATTTCATGATGGTCGGATCGGAAATGCGATATTTGAGCAAATCGCCGGACCTCAGCGCGGTTTTGGTCAGCGCGGGAATGATCTGGATCAGCTCGAACAATTTCATCTGGTCGATCGGATCCGGCAGCGTTTTCACGATATCCGGTATCTGCAGGAAAAGTCCGGCATGCGCGTTCATCAGACCGTCCCGCACCGCGGTCCAGTGATTGTACCGATGGTCCAGGCCGCCTGCCCGCGCCTCCTCATCGGCGTCGCGCGCGATCAGCGCGGGGTCGAAGGCTGCGACCTTGGCCTTGATCGCCGCCCACTTCTTCCGCCCGTTGAGGTCCTCCGATGGACCGGTCTGAAAACTTCCCTTGTAGGTATTCGATCGCGCGTTTCCGATGTTCTGATTGCCGTTGGTTTCGGCAAAGAACAGTCCGACGCCGATACGGCCTGCCACCGTGGCGTCCGGCGCATCCAGCCCCTCCGCGCGTGCAATCGCGGTCGCCAGATCGGCCACGTCCTTGAAGGGCGTGCTCGAATTTTGCGCCGCCGCGGGCGGCACCTGCATCAGGCCGAACAGACGGGTATACTCGTCGAGCAGCGGTTCATTGTCGGCGTCGAAATAGGCCGGCGGAATTTTGTACTTGTTGGGTGGTCCGATTTTGGACGGCAGCACGTCGGTGAGATCCTTGCGCGCGCCGATCATCGCGTTGCGCGCAAGATAGAGCGCCTGCCCCGGCAGGTTGGGCAGCACCTCGCCGGCATCGATCTGCGCGCGCCGCTGGCCCAGCACCTGCTCGAAATTCTTCACCGCCTTGTCGTAGGCAGTGAGCGCATCTGTCTGTTGCTTCGAAAGCGCGGCGGCCTGCGCCCGTATGGGGGACGCAATGAAAAGCACGAGTGCGAGAGCTGCGACGAAAAGGCTTTTGATTCCCATGACGACTTGCCAGACCTCGCTAGCCGGTAGCCCGCGTATGCGCCACGCTCCACCCTGCCCCGCCCTTGACCATCGCGAATGCGCCGCCGCCAGGCAACAATTGCAGCGCCGAGCGCCGCGAAGGCCGCGCGATCAGCCCGTATCCCCTGAGCGCGTCGCCCGCAATATCCTTTTCCACGGCGTATTTTTCCTGTTTTGTTCCGCGGCGGACATCTTCTGGCGCGCCTGATACGATGTCCATATTGGCGGGGAGGAAGAGATGGAAATCAACGGCGTTGCGCACACGTTCATCACGGCGGGAGATTTTGCCGCGTCCCGCGCATTCTACGCGCAGCTATTGCCGTTCCTCGGGCTCACCGTCGTGGCCGATACGGTCAACACCTTCTATTGCGTCGGCGGCCGCACCGGTTTCGGCATCCATGCGCCCTCGCCGGAAGTCGCCGGTCAGAAATTCCGGCAGGGCTCGGTCGGCCTGCATCACCATTGTTTCCGCGCGCGCGAGCGCGCCGACATCGACGCGGCGCACGAGTTCCTGAAAAAGATCGGCGCGCGCATCGTTCACGCGCCGCAGCAGGACAGCTTTGCGCCGGGCTACTATTCGGTGCTGTTCGAGGATCCCGATGGCGTGAGGCTAGAGATCAATCACGTCCCGGGCAAAGGCCTGCTCGGCGACGACCGGCCGAAAATCGGCGGCGGTTACGCGGACGGGACGCAGAATGGGTAATCGTGTACGGCGGATTAGACCTGTCCGCCGAAGCTCGAAGAGCGGAGGCGGGAGCGTATTGGCGGATTACGGCGTTCGCCTAATCCGCCAGGCGGAACCTCCGCCCTACGCAGCGACGTCGGGAACCGATTTGTCGTCGGAATTTGCTGCGGGGCGCTGTTCCACTAGCGAGGCGCGGTATTGATGCGCCTTGTGTTCCCACATCTCGGCTTCGGCGAGCCACTTCCAGCTCTGCGCCGGATCGTACATCGCGCGCTGCCTGCAACGCAGTTCCTGCTCGCGGCACTCTCGAATTTTATTCATGGCGCTTCCCCCTTCGCGCCATCATTGGGCCCACAAATGTGGCACCGTCTTGGCGACACGCTTTTGAAACGTTCGAGAGTCGTAATTCTTTTTCGTGACCCCGTCGCGACGGAAAAATTAGCAATGAATTAAGCGCCGCGTGCGTCGGGTTCCCCGCATGCCGTTTCCTGTGTCGCGAGAATGCGAATGCATATCCTCTCGTCGTTCCGGCCCTTGAGCCGGGACCCATACAGCGCCTGGGTCTTATCTTGCGTTTCAACAACGCGAAGGATTATGCGTCCCGGCTCAAGGCCGGGACGACGGCTTTATGCGTCATTCCGGGCGGGCCTCCACCGAAAGTATCGTCCTTCCCGGTCTCCCGGGACGCCGGATGACAAAGCGCTGTCTGGATCAGGCCGCGGCAATGCGTTAGGCTTTCCCCCAACTGGTTAAAAAGGCCAGCAGATCAGGGAGAACGATGTGAAATCCAGGGGTAAATTCGCGGGCATAGGCGCGCTTTCGGCTGCGATCGCAGCACTCGGGTTGGTGTACGCCACGGCGCCGGCGTTCGCGCAGGGCAAGACGATCACGGTCTGGTGGGGCAAGGGCTTTTACAAGTCCGAGGACGACGCCCTGCTCGACACCATCAAGAAGTTCGAGGCCAAGACCGGCATCAAGGTCGAGCTGTCGCAATACGCCATCCAGGACATGATCCCGAAGACGGTCGCCGCGATGGATTCCGGCACGGTGCCCGACGTCGCCTATTCCGACACCTATGACGTGCAGGCGCAGGGCAAGTGGGCCTATGAGGGCAAGCTTGAGGACCTCTCGGACGTGATGACGCCGATTCAGGACCGGTTCGTGCAAAACACACTGGACGCGTCGAAGCTCTATGACAACGTCGCAAAGAAGAGAGCCTATTACGGCTTCCCGCTGAAGCAGCAGAGCATGCACGTCCAGATCTGGAACGATATGCTGGAGAAGGCCGGCTACAAGGTCAGCGACATCCCGACCACATGGAACGACTACTGGTCGTTCTGGTGCGACAAGGTGCAGCCGGCGATCCGCAAGGCCACCGGTCAGCGCATCTACGCCGTCGGCCAGCCGATGGGCGTGGAATCGACCGACTCGTTCCAATCGTTCTACACCTTCATGGACGCCTATCACGTCAAACTGGTCGACGACGACGGCAAGTTGCTGGTCGACGATCCCAAGGTGCGCGACGGCCTGATCCACGCGCTGAAGGATTACACCGATACCTACATCAAGGGCTGCACGCCGCCGTCCTCCACGACCTGGAAGGATCCGGACAACAACGTCGCCTTCCACAACAAGACGATCGTGATGACCCACAATTTCACGATCTCGATCGCCGCCAAATGGTTCGAGGATTCCACCAACCCCGCGCTGACCGACGCGCAGCGCGCCGCCGGCAAGCAGGCCTATGAGCAGGACATCATCACGGCCTCCTTCCCGAAGGCTCCGGATGGATCCACCATCCGCTACCGCTCCGACGTCAAGACCGGACTGATCTTTGCCGCCGCCAAGAACAAGGCGGAGGCCAAGCAGTTCGTCAGCTTCCTTCTGCAGGAAGAGAACGTCCGGCCGTATATCGAGGGCGCGCTCGGCCGCTGGTTCCCGGTGACCAAGGCCAGCCAGGCCAGCCCGTTCTGGCAGGCGGACCGGCATCGCCGCGCGGTGTATGCCCAGTTCACCGGCGGCACCGCGCCGTTCGACTTTACCAAGAACTGGAAGTTCACCATTCTCAACAACGAGAACGTCTGGGCCAAGGCGATGAACCGGGTGGTGAGCGAGAAGGTGCCGGTCGACAAGGCCGTCAACGAACTGATCGCCCGCATCAAGCAGGTCGCGGGTTAAGTCATCTCCCTCGCTCCGCTCTTGCGGGGAGAGGGCCGGGGTGAGGGGCAGGCGCTCCTGCGAATGCTGTGTTCGCGTCGAGTGCCCTGCCTCGCCCCTCACCCGGATCGCATCTGACGATGCGATCCGACCTCTCCCCGCGAGCGGGGCGAGGTGAAAACCAACGTAACGAGTGCGCCGCATGGCAACGATGACGCTGACCCCTGACGAAGCGGCCCCTCGCGGGCCGCTTTCGGCGCGTCTGACGACGCCGCAGATCTGGGGCATCGTGATGCTGGCGCCCTATATGCTGGTGTTCGCGGCGTTCGTGGTCTACCCGGTCGGCTACGGCCTGTGGCTGGCGCGGCATCCATCGAGCTATGTCGCGCTCTACAACGATCCGGTGTTCGCGCGCGCGGCGGTCAATACGCTGATTTTTCTGGTGATCGGCATCAACTTCAAGATGGTGGTGGCGCTGTTTCTGTCCGGCTTCTTCGTGCAGGCGCGGTCCTGGATCCGATGGCTGTCGGTGCTGTTCATCCTGCCCTGGGCGGTGCCGTCGATCCCGACCATCCTGTCGGTGCGCTTCATGCTCAATCCGGAATGGGGCATGGTCAATCAGCTGATCTTCAAGTTCACCGGCGACGACGGCCCGAACTGGCTGAACGACCCGACCATCGCGCTGACCATGGCGATCGCCGTGCATATCTGGAAGTCGCTGCCGTTCTGGACCATGATCCTGATGACCGGGCGGCTGGCGATCGCGCAGGATCTGTTCGAGGCCGCCGACGTCGACGGCGCCAGCTGGTGGCAGAAATTCCGCTTCATCACCTGGCCGTCGCTGCGCACGCTCTATCTCACCTGCACGCTGCTCTCGATGATCTGGACGCTCGGCGATTTCAACAGCGTCTATTTGCTGACCGGCGGCGGCCCCGCCGATCTCACCCACGTGCTGTCGACGCTCGGCATCCGTTATTTGCGGCTCGACCAGCTCGACATGTCGATGGCGGCGATCGTCTGCGCGCTGCCGCTGGTGCTGCCGCTGGTCTATTTCATGATGAAACGGCTGTCGCGATGAAGCTCGGCACCACAGAATTCTCCTGGCGCGACGTCGGCACCGAAGCCCGGCTGCTGCTGATCGGCATTCCCGTGTTCATCTGGACCATGCTGCCGATCTACCACATGTTCCTGTTCGCGATCTCGCCGAAGGAGGACGCGTTCTCGGGCAAGTTCTGGCCCGACCATCCGACCCTGCATAATTTCCACATCGTGTTTTACCAGCAGCATTACTTCCTCAGGGATTTCTGGATCCAGTTCTGGAATTCGACCGTGATCGCGGTCGCCGCCGGCGCGCTGACGCTGCTGATCGCGACATCGGCCGCGTTCGCGATCTCGCGGCTGAAGATTCCCGGCAGCCGCTGGGTGATGAATCTGGCGCTGTTCACCTATTTCATCCCGGCGGCCTTCCTCGCCGTGCCGATGTACCGCACCATGGGCAATTACGGCCTGCTCAACAACCAATGGTCGCTGATCCTGGCGATGGTCACGATCGCCTCGCCCTACGCGATCTGGGTGCTGAAGCAGGCCTCCGACAAATTGCCGGTCGAGCTCGACGAGGCCGCCGTGATGGACGGCGCCACCACGCTGCAAATCTTCCGGTTGGTCTATCTGCCGCTGATGATGCCCTCGCTGGTCGCGATCGGCACCTATGCGCTGCTGCTGGCCTGGAACGAATATCTCTACGCGTTCCTGCTGCTCTCCAAGGACACCGACATCACCCTGCCCGTCGCGCTCGGCAACTTCCTCGCGGCCGACGATTCGCCGTGGGAACTGCTGATGACCACCGGCTTCATCTACGCGCTGCCGCCGGCCGCGATCTACTACGCCTTCCGCCGCTACATGGTCGGCGGCCTCATCGCGGGCGCCGTGAAGTCTTGATGGCGAGCGAATTGAATTCTCAGCGTCGTAGGATGGGTTGAGCTCTTGCGAAACCCATCACCGTCGTTGTTGCGATTGATGGGTATCGCTTCGCTCCACCCATCCTACGCAGAGAGCCTTACATCGGCGCGGCGCTCTTGGCCTGTGCGCTCGACAGTTTCGAGGCCAGCGAGGCCGCCACGATCACGATTGCGATCAGGCCGATCACCAGCGTGCAGATGGCGTTGATCTCCGGCTTCACGCCGAGCCGCACCTCCGAATAGATCCGGATCGGCAGCGTCTCCGAGCCCGGGCCGGTGGTAAAACTCGCGATCACGAGATCGTCGAGCGAGAGCGTGAACGCCAGCATCCAGCCGGCGATGATCGCCGGCCAGATCAGCGGCAGCGTCACCGCGAGAAAGGCGCGCGCCGGATCGCAGCCGAGGTCCATCGCCGCTTCCTCCAGGCTGCGATCGAGCGAGCCGAGCCGCGACTGCACCACGACGGCGACGAAGCACAGCGTCAATGTGGTATGCGCGATGGTGACCGTCCAGAACCCGCGCTCGGCGTTGACGGCCACGAACAGCAACAGCAGCGACAGGCCCGTGATGACTTCGGGCATCACCAGCGGCGCATAGAGCATGCCGGAAAACAGCGTGCGGCCACGGAATCGTTCGCCACGCGACAGTGCCACCGCGGCGAGCGTGCCGAGCAAGGTCGCGATGGTGGCCGAAGTTGCCGCGACCCGAAAACTCATCCAGGCCGCGTCGATCATGGCGCGATCGGCAAAGAACTCGTGGTACCAGCGCAGCGACCAGCCGCCCCACACCGTGACCAGCCGCGAGCCGTTGAACGAATAGATCACCAGGATCGCGATCGGCAGGTACAGAAACGCCAGTCCCAGCGCCAGCGAGGCGATGTTGAAGCGGGAGATTTTGTTGGGGTGGCTAGCCATCTATCGCGCATCCTCGAGCTGGCGGCGTTGCAGTCGGTCGTAGAACAGCAGGGGCGCCAGCAGCAGCAACAGAAGCAGCACCGCGGCGGCGGAAGCCACCGGCCAGTCCTTGTTAGTAAAAAATTCCAGCCACAGCGTCTGGCCGATCATCAGGGAATCCGAGCCCGCCAGCAGATCGGGGATGACGAATTCGCCAACGATCGGGATGAAGCACAGCAACACGCCGGCAACGACGCCGGGCAACGACAGCGGGAACGTCACCAGCCAGAACGCTCTCCCCGGCGCGGCGCCGAGATCGCTCGCCGCCTCCAGCAACGCCGGGTCCATTTTGGCGAGCGTCGCGTAGAGCGGCAGGATCATGAACGGCAGATAGGAATAGACGATGCCGAGATACATCGCGCTGTCGGTCGACAGCCACACCACGGGCGTCGAGACCAGATGCAGCGCCAGCAGGATTTTGTTGAGCAGGCCGTCATGCTGCAGGATGTTGATCCAGGCGTAGATGCGGATCAGGAACGAGGTCCAGAACGGCACGATCACCAGCATCATTGCCACGCTTTGCCAGCGCCGCGGCAGCCGCGCCATGCCGTAGGCGACGGGATAGCCGACCAACAGCAGGATCGAGGTCGAAACCGCCGCCACCACGAGGCTGCGCAGATAGGACAGCACATAGAGGTTGTCGGAAACCAGCAGCCTGAAATTGTCCAGCGACAGCGCGGCGAAAGCTGCCTTGATCGCGGCAAAGTCTTCCGTCAGGTCGAACACCGGCACATAAGGCGGCTGCGCGATCGCGGTCTGCGACAGGCTTATTTTCAGCACGAAACCGAACGGCACCAGGAAGAACAGCACCATCCATACATAGGGCGCGATCGCGGCAAAACGCGCCGGGCGGGCGAAGATGCGGCGCGCGCTCATTGCTCCAGCACCACGCAATCGTCGGGCGCGAACCACGCCACCACGCGCTGGCTCGCGTTATAGGCGTCGATATCGAGCCGCGCGGTGTTGGCCATCGACGAGCGCAGCACCGCGCCGCTATCGAGCTTGACCTTGTAGGTGGTGAAGCCGCCGAGATAGCTGACGCCGGTGACGACGCCGTCGAGCCGGTTGATCGCATGCGCATGGACCGCGTCCGACGCCGGGCCGCGGCGCGACAGCTTTACCTTTTCCGGGCGGACCGCGACGCAAACGAGCGGCTTTGTCGGGGGATTGGGCGGTGCTGCGACGATGAGGGTGCCGGCATCCTTTGTCGCGACCGCCAGCCGGCCGCCCTCGGCCGCCTCTGCCGGGCCCTCGAACAAATTGATGTCGCCGACGAACTCCGCGACCCAGCGCGAATTCGGCGCCTCGTAGAGCTTGCGCGGAGTTGCCACCTGTTCGAGGCGGCCGGTGTCCATCACGCCGATCCGGTCGGCCATCGTCATCGCCTCTTCCTGGTCGTGGGTGACGATGATGAAAGTCATGCCGAGCCGCCGCTGCAGCTCCATCAGCTCAAGCTGCGTGCTTTCGCGCAGCTTCTTGTCGAGCGCGGCGAGCGGTTCGTCGAGCAGCAGCACCCGCGGACGGCGCGCCAGCGAGCGCGCCAGCGCCACGCGCTGCCGCTGGCCGCCGGAAAGCTGATCGGGCTTGCGCTTCTCCAGGCCCTCGAGTTTTACGAGCGCGACCATCTCGGCGACGCGGGTGGCAATCTCCGAGCGCGGCATCTGCGCGCGCTTCAGCCCGAACGCGATATTGTCCCGCACGCTGAGATGCGGAAACAGCGCGTAGTTCTGGAACATCATGTTGACCGGACGCTGGTGCGGCAGCACCTGCGCGATGTCATGGCCATCCAGCAGGATGCGGCCTTCGTCCGCCGTCTCGAAGCCGGCCAGCATCCGCAGCAGCGTGGTCTTGCCGCAGCCGCTCGGGCCGAGCAGCGCGAAAAATTCGCCGCTTTTGATATCGAGCGATAGCCCGTCGACCGCGCGCAACGGCCCGAACTTCTTGACCACCGCTTCGATACGAAGCAGCGGTCCGTCGGTCGCGCCCGGCGGCGGCTCCGGCTTTGCCCGAACGGCATCGGCCGGCGGTCCGGCTTTCGCCGAATCCGTATCGCCCACGCTCTTAGCTGCGTCTTCCGCCATGATTCCAGCCTGCCCCGTCGCCAGCAAGCTAGCGGCGGAACAGCCCGGACTCAACCGCGCGCGGCGGGGCCCGCGCCGAATTGGTTAGAGCCCGGTTCTGATAGGATCAGAACCGAGCTCCAGATTCTTGTTTTGACGCGTTTCTTCACGCGAACCGGCATCCACCCACGGATCAAGTCCGAGGGCATGCTTCGCTCGAAAACGCTTTACAGCGGCTTGATCTCGACCTTGCGGAATTTCACCGTGCCGGCATCGCTTTCGACGCCCTTGGCGTCCTTCAGACCGAGCCCGTGCTGGAGCGCGATTCGCCCCGAGACGAATTTCGGGTCGGTCGCCCCGTCGACGGTCTTTTGTCCGTTGAGCGTCACGGTGAAGGTCGAGCCCTTGGCGGTGATCTCATAGACGTTCCATTTGCCGGCGGCATGCGGCATCGGACTGACCTTGCCGACATTGACGATGGCGCCGGTGCCATAGGTCGGATCCGGGCGCGCATCCCAGATGTTCACCTCATAGGCGGTGGCGCTGCCGATCTTTTCGGGATCGGTGCAGCGGATGAAGATGCCGCTATTGGCGACATCATCGATCCAGAACTCCGCCCTGATCTGGTAGTCGGTATAGGTGTTCTTGGTCACCAGGAAGCCGTTGCCCTTGTCGGCGACGGCGGCGCCGTCCTCGATATGCCAATTGGCGGTGCCGACCTGGTTGAAATTGTCGAGATTCTTGCCGTCGAACAACGTGATCCAGCCGTCGGTCTGGCCCGACGCCTGATGCGCGTAGGGAAATGCGGCAATCCCGGCCAACAGCAGCGCGGCGCCGACGATGGAGCGACGATTCATGATGATCTCCTCCCGAATTGTTTTCTTGTGACGGGCCTGTTTTCAGGCCCGTCGTTTCCCACACAGGGTCAACATAACAAGCGGCGGCTTATTCCGCAAAATTCACGGGCGCACGGCCATGAATGCCGTCAGCGCCTCGCGCCCCTCCGGCGGCATGGTCAGGCCGAGCTTGGAGCGGCGCCACAGCACGTCGTCCGGGAAGCGCGCCCATTCCTTTGTCATGAGATAGCGCACCTCGGCTGCGGTCAATTCCGGGCCAAAGGCCGGACCAAGATCGGCCCGGGTTTTCGCCTCGCCCAGCACGCCGGCGATACGCGTGCCATACGCGGCGACCAGCCGCGTCGCCTCGCCGTCGGTCAGAAACCGCCAGCGCGCCTGCGCGCGGTCGACCTCGGCCTCGAACCTCGCCCAGCCGAAATCGCCGCCGGGCAGCGCCGCCTTCGCGGTCCAGCGCGGCGACATCGGGTAGAACGGCGTGAAGCAGGACACTGCCCGCTCGGCGCGCAGCCGCGAGGTCGTGACATCGCCGCCAAAAATCGTCAGCAGCGGCGCCTTGCCACGCGGCCGGTCGAACATCATCGCGCCGTCCCGGTCGGCAGGCCGGCTCGCGGGATCGACTACCGCGTTGGCGCCGGAAACCGTCCGGATCACATCGGACGGATCGATGCGTTCCCGGAAATAGCGGTTGGCGGCGTCGCACAGATAGGCCACGTCGCCGGCGGCCGTCGCCACGACGGCGGGGTCGCCCTTGAAGGGCTGGCCGACGGTGCCGATCAGCGTGAAATCACCGTGGTAGGGGCTGGCGAAGATCAGCCGGCGGTCGCTGTTCTGGAAGACATAGACGTTGTCGGTCTCGAACAGGCGCCTGACGACGATCTGGCTCATCCTGAAAGCGCCTAGTCTGGTAGCACCAGGCCGCGGCGGCGGCATCCGCAGCACGGTCTCGGCCACCGAGCCGGTCCAGGCGCCGCTGGCATTGACCAGCCCCCGCGTCGTGATCACCCGGCGATGGCCGCGATCGATCACGGCGAGCCGCCAGACGTCGTTCCGGTCGGCGCGAACGCAGCGCGCGCCGGTGCGGATGTCCGCGCCCCGTTCGGCCGCATCGAGCGCATTGGCTATCACCAGCCGGGAATCGTCGACCACGCAGTCGGAATATTCAAAGGCGGTGCCGAACGGCCGCTTCAGCGCGTTGCCGACCGGATGGTGGGTGACGTCGACGGTTGCGGAAGGCGGCAGGCGCATTCCCGGCGCCAGCCGGTCGTACAGCAACAGCCAGGACCGCAGCAGCCAGGATGGACGCTCGTCGGAATGGGCGGGGATCACGAACCGCGAGGGGCGCACCAGATGCGGCGCGATCTTCAGCCAGACGTCGCGCTCGGCCAGCGCGCGGCGGACGCGCAGCCAGCCGCGCCGCTCCAGCATCGCAAGATCGCCATGGATCAGCCGCGAGGTCGTCGACGATGCGGCGGCGCCAAGGTCGCCTTGCTCGAGCAGGATGACGCGCAGGCCGCGACCGGCGGCATCGCGCGCCACGCTGACGCCGTTCAGGCCGCCACCGATGATCGCAAGGTCGTAATCCGCCATGCGGAAGCTATAGCGCGTTCCGATGAGATGGATAACGGTGTGCGGAATAAAACGTCAGGCTGTGGTTTTTCAGAGCGTTTTCGAGCGAAGCATGCCCTCGGACTTGATCCGTGGGTGGGACCCGGTTCGCGTGAAGAAAACGCGTCAAAACAAAAAATAGAGCCCGGTTCTGATGTAATCAGAACCGACAAGGCTCTAGCCGATCTTGCGCGTCAGTTCCATGGTGTCGGTGCGTCCGACCAGCGCAAAATACTGTCCGATCGGCGCCGGCTTGCCGAGGAAATAACCCTGCACCGCGTCGCAGCCCTCATCCGCAAGGAAGCCGAGCTGCTCCTGGGTTTCGACGCCCTCCGCGACGATCGACATCCCCAGGCCATGGCCGAGGCCGATCACCGCGCGAACGATCGAGGCGGATTGCGGATTGCGCCCGAGATTCATCACGAAGGCGCGGTCGATCTTGATCTTGTCGAACGGGAACGCCTGCAGATAGCTCAGCGAGGAATAGCCGCTGCCGAAATCGTCCATCGAAACCCGCACGCCGAGCGACTTCAGGCGGCGAAGCAACGCCAGGCCGCGATCAAAATCCTCGATCAGCACGCCCTCGGTGATTTCCAGCTCGAGCCGGCCCGGCGCGAGGCCGGTTTCCAGCAGGATCGAATGCACCAGCCCCACGACATCGCCGTGCATGAATTGCGCCGGCGACAGATTGACCGCGACCTGCAACGCGTTCGGCCACGACGCCGCCTCGCGGCAGGCCTGACGCAAAATCCATTCGCCCATCTCGACGATCAGGCCGCTTTCTTCCGCCAGCGGAATGAAATCGCTCGGCGGCACGAAGCCGCGCACCGGATGCAGCCAGCGCGCCAGCGCCTCGAAGCCGATGACTTCGCTGCTGGCGACGGTATGGCGCGCCGCCGCCTGCGGCTGATAGTACAGCGACAGCTCGCCGTTCTTGATCGCGAGCGACAGATCCTGATGCAGCACGCGGCGATCGCGGATCTGCTGGTCCATCTCCGGCTCGAAGACCGAGATCGAGCCGCGCGATTTGGCCTTGGCGCGGAACAGCGCCGCGCCCGCATTGGCGAGCAGCGCGGCCGCGTCCGAGCCGTTGTGCGGGAATACCGAGATGCCCGTGGTGCAGCCGGTACGGACCGATTTGCCGTCGATCACGAACTCGTTCGCCAGCGCCACCGAGAGCTGTTCCGCCAGCGCCAGGCCGGCGGCGGGCTGCTTGCCATCGATGATCAATCCGAACTCGTCGCCGCTCAGGCGCGCGACCACGCCGCCGCGCGCGGCGGCCTGGATGCGGCGCGCGACCTCGACCAGCAATTTGTCGCCGACCGCGTGGCCGAACACGTCGTTGACTTCCTTCAGCCCGTCGAGGTCGACCGACAGCACGGCGAATTCCTCGTCGGTGCCGGCGCAGGCTTCGATCATTTGCGCCAGGGCCTGCAGGAAGGCGGCGCGGTTCGGCAGGTCGGTCAGGCCGTCGTGATAGGCCATGTGCGCCATCCGCGACTCGGTCTGGCGGCGATCGGTGACGTCTTCGTGGGTCTTGATCAGATATTGCGGCTCGCCGGTCTCGTCGAGCACCGTCATGCGCCGGGTCAGGAACAACCGCAGGCCGTCCTTGGTGCTGATCGGGTGTTCCTCGGTAAGCAGGCCGCGCTTCCTGATCGCCGCCTCGTCGCGGGCGATGATCAGCTTGGCTTCCTTCGGATTGAAGATGTCGGCGGCCCGCAGGCCGGTGGCGTCTTCGCGCCGCCGGTTGAGAATGGCCTCGGCGCTGCGGTTCGCCAGCAGATAGCGTCCGTCGCTGACGCGCTCGACGATCAGCGAGACCGGAATGTTGTCGACCACCAGTTCGAGGAACTTCTTGGTGTTCTCGAGCTCCTTGGACAGCGATTGGCGGTCGGTGACGTCGTCGAACAGCGCGATCAGGAATTCCGGCCGGTCGTTGTGGTCGCGCACGATCACGCGGTTGGAAGCGATGACCCGCTTCTTCGAACCGCGCTCAACCACGATCTCGCTGCGATACTGGCCGTCCACCGCATGCAGGGCGGCTTCGTCGGCGGCTTCGATGCCCGCGGCGGTGTCGGGCTTGAAGATCTCGTCGGCGCGCTTGCCGACGATCTTGTCGCGGGAAAAGCGCGAGAAGCGTTCGAACGCACGGTTGGCGAAGATGTAGCGGCCGTCATCGATGCTCTTGGCGGCGACGCAGACCGGCACATTGTCGAGCATCGATTCGAGAAATTGCTTGGTCGAGGCGAGCTGGCGCGAGAGCTTGCGCTGTTCGGTGCAATCCTCGTGCGTCGCGACCGAACCGCCATTGGGCAGCGAAAAATAGCGAACCAGGATCGACCGGTCGCCGGGCAGCTCGGTGATCAGGCCATCGGGGCTGCCGGCCGTGGCATAGAATTCCTCGTCGGTGCCGGTGCCGAGCACGCCGCGCTGGCGCCGCATCTCCAGAAGCTCGGCGCCGACCATGTTCCGCGGGATGTCCGAGCGCGCCAGGCCGTAGATTTCGAGATAGCGGTCGTTGCAATAGACAACCCGCTTGCGCGAATCCGTCATCACCACGCCGTGGTTGAGGTTGTTCAAGGCGGAACTGACAAACGCGTTGCGGCGCAACTGCGAGCGCTTCATCTTGCGCAACGCCGAGAAGATCCAGAGTGCGACGGCGGCTAGAAACGAGCAGACCACGATGCCGCCAATCAGCATTTCCCAGATCACTTCGGGATCGGCGGAGCCGATATAGCTCGCAGGCGCAAAGCCGCTCGCCTCGGCGCGTGCGGCGCCGAACGGCACAAGGGTGCCGATCAGGCAAACGACGGCCTGCGCGGGAATCACAACCTTGCCGCCTGCCTGCCAATTCTTGGAAGCCATTACTCACTCGCGGATTTCTGGTCCGGAGTGTCTGGCTTCACGGGTTTGGATCGGGTAAACGCGTACCCGTTGCGGCCAAAAATGTGACTCAAATTATGGCAATTGCCCTGACATGATTAACGCATCCCTAACAGGAACCCGCACCCTCGGGCCTGCCGTCAAAAAGTTCGGCGGATCGCCCGAAAGATCATCCCAAACAACGCGATAATGTGCCAATGCGTTTGACCTCGAACGCGCGCCGGGTGGCGAAATTCCGCGCCGGCGCGGATCGTCAACCAGACCGGATTCGAACTTCGCATGGATAGGGTGGATTGCGTCGTGGTCGGTGCCGGGGTGGTCGGCCTTGCCGTCGCGCGGCGGCTCGCCCAGGCGGGCCGCGAGGTCATCATCCTGGAGGCGGCCGAGGGCATCGGCACGGTCACCTCGTCGCGCAACAGCGAGGTGATCCACGCCGGTATCTATTACAAGGCCGGCAGCCTGATGGCGCGGATGTGCGTCAGCGGCAAGAAGGCGCTCTATGCCTATTGCCGCGACCACGGCATCCCGCACCGCAATTGCGGCAAGCTGATCGTCGCGACCACGCCTAGGGAAACCGAAAAACTGCAATCGATCCGCGCCCACGCCGAGGCCAATGGCGTGCTCGACATGCAGACGCTTTCGGGAGACGCCGCCCGCGCGCTGGAGCCGGCGCTGAACTGCGATGCGGCGCTGCTCTCGCCCTCCACCGGCATCATCGACAGCCACGCCTACATGCTGGCGCTGCGCGGCGATGCCGAGCAGGCGGGCGCGGCCTGCGCCTTCCATACCCCGCTCGTGACCGCCAAGGCGGCCGCGGGCCGGATCGAGATCGACGCTGGCGGCGACGCGCCGATGACGCTGGAATGCGGCCTCTTGGTCAATGCCGCGGGCCTGGGCGCGCCGGCGGTCGCGCGCAGCATCGACGGCATGCCGATCGATCTGATTCCGCGGGCTTATCTCGCCAAGGGAAACTATTTCAGCTGCAGCGCGCGGGCGCCGTTTTCACGCCTGATCTACCCGGTCCCGGAGCCCGGCGGGCTCGGCGTGCATCTGACGCTGGATTTGGCGGGACAGGCCCGGTTCGGTCCCGATGTGGAATGGGTCGATACCATCGACTACGCGGTCGACCCGGCGCGGGCCGAACGGTTTTATCCGGCGATCCGCCGCTACTGGCCGACGCTGCCGGATGGCGCGTTGATGCCGAGCTATTCGGGCATTCGGCCCAAGATCGTGCCGCCGGCGGTTGCCGCGCAGGACTTCCTGATCCAGAGCCCTGCGGATCATGGCGTCGCCGGGTTGATCAATTTGTTCGGGATTGAATCGCCGGGCCTGACGTCGTCACTGGCGATCGCCGATTACGTCGGCGAACTGGCAGGCGTATAGCCACATGCCCCGAGCCGGGTATGCGGCGAGCTATTCTGAATGAATTGAGATGTACAATTGCGGACGGCACAGACCAGCGGGTCGTCCGCCTCTGACGGCGGACGCGGCGTTGGTGGAGCGGAGCCTGTCCCTGAACCCTGAACTAACTAATGCAGTGTTTCGTTCGCCGTTTGCCTCAAGCGCTCGATCTCGTCCTTGACCATCAGTTTGCGGCGCTTCAACTCGACAATTTGCAGGTCGTCTGTGGAAAGATGCACCAGAGCCTCGTGTAATTCGTTTTCGAGGATCTTGTGTTTGCGTTCTAATTCAACAAGATGCGCCTGCATTGCCATACGAAACCTCCTCGGTGGAATTAGACCTCAGATTCGATCCGGACAGTTGAGTGTACACAAGTCGCCGAATCTGTCGATGGATATCGAAATTCGCCTCCCTCATATTTCAGTGTTATCTGTAACCAATCGTGACTATGGAACCGGTCCTGGTATCCGGCTCCGAGCCTGGCCAGCCGTTAGCCGATCTTCGGCCCGGCTGCTGCTTGCGGAACGGGCGGCCAGGAACGATATTCCGACAATGGCCTTCGCACCTCGCAACCTCATCGCGTTTTTCAGTTAACGTACACCATGACCGACGAAGATGAGCGCGAACTTGAGAACGAACTCGCGCGACTGCAGCAAGAGCACCGCGATCTCGACGCGGCGATCGATGCACTGCACCAGTCCCCCGCGCCGGATCTGTTGCGGCTGCAACGGCTGAAAAAGCGCAAGCTGCAACTGCGCGACCGCATCGCCTTCATCGAAGACCAGATCACGCCCGACATCATCGCTTGAACTGTCGCCATGGTGCGATCCGCGGCGCGCGCGGTCACGCGCCGCTGGTCAGCTCGCGCAACACACGCGCAATCTGGGCGTGGCTATAGGGCTTCGGCAGGAACCGTCCACCTTCAGGCAGATCGATGTCGCCGACGTTGAGCCGGCCCGAGGTGGCGATGATCTTGATCGGCGGCCAGCGGCCCCTCACCGCCTCGGCGAGTTTCAGCCCGTCCATGGAGCCGGGCATCTGGATGTCGGTGAACACCACGGTGATGTCGTACCGCGCCTCCAGCACCTTGATCGCATCGTCGGCATTGGCGGCTTCGATCACCTCGAAGCCGGCGGCCTTGATCATCTCGGCCGCATCGATCCGCAACAGGAAATCGTCTTCGACGATCAGCACCACGGGTCTTCTTTGCTCGGGAGGACCCACGCCAAAACCTTCACCAAATTTCATCGCCCGCGCCTGCCAACGTGCGATAAGCGCACAAACTGTCTTTCGTTCCGGGATCGACCGCGCAGCGTCTGATCGTCCGAGAGCCGACCTCTTCAATCGCCCGCTTTAAATTCCGGTGAGCCGGTCGCGCAGGGCGCGGGCTCCGAATGGAGCCGGACCCTTCCTTGTCCTTTGAAACGGAGACCGACCTTGCCTCGTACCTTGACCGCGACGTGGGCTCGGTCCTCCAGATTAGCCCCGCGCAGGCGGCCTCGCCTTCGCTGACCCGCGAAGCGAGGCCGTTTGCCGGGGCACCATCGAGTGCGGAGCAAAGCGCGCAGCCGTGCCGGCGGCTGCGGGGGTCCTTTCCAGACAATCCGGTCGGGAAAACTCACGATCCGGCTTGACTCCATTGGAACAAAAAGGGAACATAACGACACCCTCCAGCCAACGGAAAACGGCCATGTCCAACCCACCTGCACTGCCCGAGACCAGCCATTACGAGCAAGCCTGCGACCAGGCGATCGCGATGTGCGACGGCAATCTGCGCTCCACCATCAAGGCGCTGATCATGGCGAACGAATATCTCGAGGCGGAGCTGGAGGAATTGCAGGCCGCGATCGCCGCCGGCTGCGCGCCGGCCGATGCTATGCGCGCGAGCAGCAACGCCGCCTGATCGGCAGGTCCGGAGCAACCTCGTCGGGAGCAGCACGATGGCCGATGTCACCTACTACGTCGCACTGCCTTTCATGCAGGACGAGGCCGGCTCGCCGGTCGCAGGCAGCGCCGAGGAATGCCAAAGTTCGTCCGCGGCATTGCGGCGCGCCGAATTGCTGTCGCGCGGCGCGGGCTGCATCGGCGCGGTCGCGTTCAGCCGCACCGGCGATCCCATGATCGGCGAATTCGGTGACGCGCATGTTCTGAGAAAATTCGGCAACGTGCCTGATGATCTGGGCGCGCTGTAAAGGCCACGCCGTCGGGCCGCGCGTTCAGGTCTCGTGCCGCCGTTGCGCCTTGCGTACATACATGGCGCGGTCGGCCTCTTCCAGAACCTTGCCGGCATCGGCGTGCGGCCCGATGACGGCGATGCCCGCGGAAGCCCCGGCCGTAACGGTGCGGCCGCGAAAGCTGAAGGTAAGCCGGTCAATCGCCTGCTCCAGCATCGCCGCCTTGGCGCGCGCGTCGGTCTCGTTGAGATTCCACAACAGCAGCGCGAACTCGTCGCCACCGAGCCGGCCGATCACATCAGAGGCGCGCACATGGTTGAGCAATTCGCCGACAATGGCCTTCAGCACCTGATCGCCCGCCGCGTGTCCAAACGTGTCGTTGATCGGCTTTAGCCGATCGACGTCGAGCACGATCAGCGCGCCGCTGGCGCGATAGCGCTGGATATAGGAGATCGAGCGATTGAGCTCGCGCTCGAAACCACGCCGGTTCGGAATTTCCAGCAGAAAGTCGGTGTCGGCGGAGGCCTGCAGCTCGTCGATCCGCGCCTGTGCCTGCGCCAATTGGGCCCGCAGCCGGCGAATGGCCGGTTTGGCGTCGTTGGGCTTGGCACCGCCGGGCGCGACCCGCTTGGGCGCCGCCCCGGATGCGGCTTTACCCGGGCTTTCGCGCCGGGTTGCAACCTCGCCGATTTTACCGGCGATTTTGCTTCGTCTGGTGGTTCCCGAAGCGGACGCCTTCTTCCCCTTGCTGGTTTTCTTCTTCATGACGCCCCTGAAAGACTTGCCCGGATTCACCAAGACAGGATAGTCCATTCCGGACCCCTTGCCACGCCTTGCCGAACCTTGGGCCGATCTTATAATCCGGCCTATGTTTTTGGATTCCCGAAAAGAATTGACCGCATGACCGCCCCGATCGCCATCATCATGGGAAGCCAGTCGGACTGGGACACCATGCGCCACGCCGCCGACACCCTGACCGCGCTCGGGGTCGGCAGCGAAAAACACATCGTCTCGGCGCACCGCACCCCGGACCGGCTGTTCGCCTTTGCCAGGGGCGCGAAGGCGGCCGGCTTCAAGATCATCATCGCCGGCGCCGGCGGGGCGGCGCATCTGCCGGGCATGACGGCGTCGTTGACGGAGCTGCCGGTATTCGGCGTTCCCATCGAATCCAAGGCGCTGTCCGGCGTCGACTCGCTTTATTCCATCGTGCAGATGCCGGCCGGGATCCCGGTCGGGACGCTGGCGATCGGCAAGCCCGGCGCGATCAACGCGGCGCTGCTCGCCGCCGGCGTGCTTGCGCTCAACGATCCCGCGCTGGCGGGCCGGCTGGCGGCGTGGCGCAAGCAACAGACCGAGGCGGTCAAGGAACGCCCGGAGGAATCGGCGTGACGGCGCCAGATCAGGTGAAGCTGAAGCCCGGCGACACCATCGGCATTCTCGGCGGCGGCCAGTTGGGCCGGATGCTGGCAATGGCGGCGGCGCGCCTCGGCTTGCGCTGCCGGGTGTTTTCGCCCGATCCGGATTCGCCGGCCTTCGACGTGGTGCTGAACGCGACCTGCGCGGAATATGCCGATGTCGAAGCGCTGGAGCTGTTCGCCGCCGACGTCGACGTCATCACCTATGAATTCGAGAACGTGCCGGCGGCGTCCGCAATGATCCTCGCCGCGCGGCGTCCGGTGCTGCCGAACCGCAAGATCCTCGAAACCACGCAGGACCGTCTGGCGGAGAAGGATTTCGTGCGGCAGCTCGGCATTGGCACCGCCGATTATGCCGACGTCTCCTCGGCAGCCTCGCTGCGCGCGGCGATCGCCAAAATCGGCCTGCCGGCGGTGCTGAAAACCCGGCGCTTCGGCTATGACGGCAAGGGCCAGGCAATCATCCGCCAGGGCGACGATCCCGACCAGGTCTGGCAAGACCTTGCGACCAAATCGGCGATCCTGGAGGCCTTCATTCCCTTCGAGCGCGAGATCTCGGTGATCGCCGCGCGCAATGCCGAAGGCCAGGTCGAATGTTTCGACGTCACGGAAAACGAGCACAGCGACCACATCCTGAAGACGTCACGGGTGCCCGCGGCGATTTCCGACGCACTGGCCGCGCAGGCGCGCGGCATCGCGGAGAAGATCGCGACCGCATTGAATTATGTCGGGGTGCTGGCGGTCGAGCTGTTCGTGGTCGAAGGCGATGGGGGTGCGAAAATCCTGGTCAACGAGATCGCGCCAAGGGTGCACAATTCCGGGCACTGGACCCTGGACGGCGCCTCGATCTCGCAATTCGAGCAGCATATCCGCGCCATCGCCGGCTGGCCGCTCGGCAAGCCGGTCCGGCACGGCCCGGTCACCATGACCAACCTGATCGGCAACGAAATCAACGATTACGGGCGCTGGCTGACCATTCCCGGCGCCACCGTGCACCTTTACGGCAAGGGTCCAGCGCGGCCGGGCCGGAAAATGGGCCATATCACGCAGGTTCAGCCCAATTCGCCCAAGGTCGGCTGAGCCCCGGCTGGCCGCAATTTAGCCGTCGAATCCGGCGATACCGGCCCCGCACAATTGCATCGCCAAAGGTGGACAATTCCACCTTTGTCTGATACATCCGCGCGCTCAAGGTTAAGGGCCAGGCCTTTCGCCAGCCCTTTGCTTTACCAGAATTTCAATCCGATCCACTGAAAGAGGATGCCGCGTGCAGGTTCTCGTCCGCGATAACAACGTCGACCAAGCCCTCAAGGCGCTGAAGAAGAAGATGCAGCGCGAGGGAATTTTCCGCGAGATGAAGCTCCGCGGTCATTATGAAAAGCCCTCCGAGAAGAAGGCCCGCGAAAAGGCCGAAGCCGTGCGCCGCGCGCGCAAGCTGGCCCGCAAGAAGTTGCAGCGTGAAGGCCTGCTGCCGATGAAGCCGAAGCCGGTGTTCGGCGCGGGTCCCGGCGGCGCCGAGCGCGGTGGTCCCGGTGGCGGCCGCGGCGGTGCAGGCGGTGGACGTCCGCCGCGCTGAGCCGAAATCGAGAGATATCCAGATACGAAAACGCGGGCCTTGGGCCCGCGTTTTTTGTTGCCGCATCGCTTGTCGCGATGCGCGAAATTATTGCGGAATGACCGAGTGGAACACCGACTTGGCGGCCAGCAGCATGTCTTCGGCGACGTTGGTATGCGGCTTCTCAACGCGAAGATCGACCGGCGCCGGCGGCGGAATATCGGCCGGCGGAATCGGCCGGCGCGGATCGTCGGCCCGCGCCGTCATGGGATAGGGCGGCGCCGACGCGACGGGCGCCCCCAAATTGTCGGTGGGCGGCGTCGAAACCACGATCGGCGGCGGTAACGGCCGGACCGCGGCGGCCTGCGGAACCGGCGGCTGCGGCACCGCTGCGGTGCGGGGTGCCATGTCGGGAACACGGACGGCATCGGACGCACGCGGAGCGCCCTCGTTGCTGCCGCGCAGCCGCTCGATTGCGGCGCGGGCGAGATCGTTGGCGTCGCGATGTTCCTCAGGCGCGATCGCGGCCTCGACCGTCGGAGCCGGCGAGGCAACCGAGGCGGCCGGTTGCACCGACGGCTGAACGGCCGCGGTCAGCGGAATCACCCGCACGGCCTTTTCCTTTTCACGCGACGCGACCGAGCGGCGGCGGGTGTCGGGCGAAATGCTCGCGGTCTCGGCTTCCGGCTGTTCCACCGACTTCTCGGGGGACTTTTCCGCCACCGCCGGCTTCTCGACCTGCTTTTCTTGCGGCTTGTCAGCGCTGGATTTCTCGAAAATCGCCTTTAAGGAGATGCCCTTGGCGTGCACCCCAGCCGCTGGGATATTGCCGGGATCCACGGAAGCGGCATCCACCTTTTTGGGTTCTGCGGTCGATACGGCAGCGGTCACCGGAGCATCCGCTGCGGGCTTGTTGGCGATGTAATGATTGACGATGTAGGCCCCGATGATGGTCGCAACGACCGAGGGCAGAATATCCATCGTGATCTTGGAAAGGTATTTCAGCATGCCAGCCACTCCGCGCAGCGGTTTTGTGCGGGAACTTTGAGGCACATTAAGGGATCAACTGCGGCAGGCCGGTGGCAATTCGGTAAACGTAAGTGAATGAAGCGATTATGGTTTCAGTTCGACTTCCAGGAACACGATCTCGGCCGCCGTCTCGTTGAGCACGTCGTGCTGGACCCCGGCCTTGCGGAAGTAGGACTTGCCGACCCCGAGCTGGGCCTTGGACCGTTCGCCATTGGGCGCCACGATGGTCATCTCGCCCGCCGTCACCGGCACGATCACATAGTCCATCTCATGGGTGTGATGGCCGGTGGCGCTGCCCGGCGCCAGCCGCCATTCGGTGACGCGGACTTCGGCGGTGTCGACCTGAACGTCGGATTTGGCCGCCAGCACGGTCGTCACCTCCAGATCGGCCGAGGATCGGTTACGGCACGAACACCAGGAACATGTAGACCGCAAACACCACCATGTGCAGCAGCCCGAACAGGATGTTGGTGCGGCCGGTGCCGAAGGTGAGCTGGCTGACCAGGAAGGTCAACAGCAGCAGCACGATCTCGCGATCGTCGAGGCCGAGCACCAGCGTCTTTTCCAGCGT